>MDTD01080325.1_pt1 | contig 20602 bp, 16 predicted proteins | sample 811221 | NCBI WGS metagenome assembly MDTD01 (sample SAMN05326646, study PRJNA326480) | marine metagenome | isolation source: seawater | place: Pacific Ocean: South West | collected 2011
CAAGCCAGGAGTCATCAATAGCATCTAGAGAAAATATGTCACCGGGTGAATCAGGCTTTTTATCATCGCCTGTGCCGGAGTTACTCTGCTCGAAATCTTCCTTGTTTGAATTCATCAAATTCCTGTAGGTCTTAAATACTGAGATGGAACGCCGGTTGTCATGGTTTCACTTCAAACAACTTACTTTATATAAGAGAACCACCCTGACCATTATATATAGAATGATTCAATAGAGAAACAGGGATACCAAGACCGCAACCGCAAGCACCAATGAAAGAGGAAAACCTTGCTAAACTCTATTCACAAAAGGCGCCCATGGAACTAGAACAGAACAGATTTCCGAATGCGCAAATCTGGTAAGTCTGCTATTTATAAATAGGACACGTAAAGGCCTTTTGTCATGACAATTTCAAAAGCGACAATCAGAAGAAGAAGTGAGACAGGCAAAGTTCACGCACCGTCTCTAGTGTTGGGTATGGCAGCAGGTCTACTGTTGCTGCTCGGTGGATATCTTGTTGGGAAAAGCGGCGCAGACTCCGGCATAAGCAACGGTGCATCGGGCATCATAAGCAAAAGAAGCGGCGACGCCGGCGGTTTGCTCGCATCACTTTCTCCATCCGCCGACAACAAAGTGTCGGACATAGCAGAAATAGCCAGTAAAAGCGTGGTTAATATTGACATAAGTCAAAAGTATAAAACCCAAGTCCCGGAGTTCTTTTTCTACGCACCTCCTGGATCAAGACGCCCCCAGGGTGAGGTGGAAAGGGAGTCTAGAGGAACAGGCTCCGGAATAATAATTCGCGAAGATGGCTTTATAGTAACGAATAACCATGTTGTCGGCGCGGCAGACAAAATAAAAGTAACGGTTGATGGGGACAAAACCTTCGAAGGTAAGGTCATGGGCAGGGATCCCTTTACGGACCTGGCAGTCATCAAGATTGATGCTAAGAATCTGCCGGTGGCTATACTTGGCACCAGCAAGAATTTGCGTGCCGGTGACTGGGCCATCGCTATCGGAAGCCCAATGGGACTAGATCACACCGTCACTCTCGGCATTATCAGTGCCCTTGGACGTTCACTGACTGAACTCAGCGATGTGGATCTCATTCAGACAGATGCGGCAATAAACCCAGGAAACTCCGGGGGACCGCTCCTGGACATTGAAGGTAAAGTTGTAGGTGTAAACACAGCCATTAAGGATGATGCCCAGAATATAGGTTTTGCCATTCCGGTGGATTTAGTAAAAGAGGTCAGCGAGCAATTAATCAAGGGTGAAAAGATTGTCAGGCCTTACGTGGGCATAATGATGCAAGAACTGACACCCGAGTTGGCTCGCTCCATAGGAGTTGAAGATGACTGCAAAGGAATAGTTATAGCCGGAGTCAAGCCCAAAAGCCCTGCCTATGAAGCCGGTCTCGCACCGGGAGACATCATCCAGAGAATAGACGGTAAGGAAGTGCTCTCTTCCAAGCAGGTACAGAAATTCGTAAGAGAACACAAACCGGGAGAGAAGCTTCCTTTTCTAATCATGAGAAAAGACAGGCTTGTACCGTTCGAAATTGAGATAGGGGAGTTTCCAGATGAAATCCAAAGATAAGCAAACCATTATGAAAAGCTGGATTATTTTAACCCTGTTTTCCGGTTCAGTAGTTTTTCTAGGAGCCTCTTACATCGATTCTGCCCGGGCTAAGCCTGAGAGTAATCCCCCCACTGTCGAGAAAGGAAAAAACGTGAACAAGATAGAGAAGAATGAAGCTGATTGGAAAAAACAACTTACCGACGAGCAGTTCAAAGTAACCCGCAAGAAAGGAACTGAACGAGCGTTCACCGGCAAGTACTGGGATAACCATGACCAGGGCACATACAAATGCGTCTGCTGCGGCAATCCACTGTTTCACTCCAGTACTAAATTCGACTCTGGTACAGGCTGGCCCAGCTTCTACGCACCGGTTGACCAGGAGAAAGTGGGTGAAAAAGTCGATAAGTCTCTGTTCATGACCAGAACAGAAGTGGTCTGCAACAAATGCGACGCTCACCTGGGGCATGTTTTTCCAGATGGTCCGAAACCGACAAGTATGCGCTATTGCATAAATTCAGCATCTCTAGACTTCGAGAAAGAATCAAAAGATAAAGATAATCACTGAGTTCCGTAAAATAGTTCCAGCTAGCTCTTATTTTAGGCGATAGAGAAAGTAAAACAGGCCAATCCCGGCGAATAAGCTAACAAGCGTATTTTCCGGACCGAAAGCACCACCTCCGCCGAAAACTCCTTCCGAGAGTTTTGCCAACATCACCGCGGAGTTCAGTTCGTGTCCCGAAACGTTGGCACCAAAAACAGCTCCTTCAAAAAAGTTCCAGGTCCAGTGAATTCCCACGGCAAACCAAATACTGCGAGTGAGAATAAACGCCATAACAAACGGCAAACCTGCTTCCAGGGACAAAAAAGTACAGAAGACCATCTGACTTTCCGGAGTAACGTTCGGCACATGGTTGATCATATGGACAAAACCGAAAAGAAAAGATGAGATGAGGATGGATATTTTAGTTCCAAGAACTCTCTCCAGATCCTGGAATATGAAGCCTCGGAAGACAAGCTCTTCGTTAAAAGCGCCCACGAAAAACAGAAGAAAAAAAGGCATTATATTCGGTGACTCATTAAATGCCACGAATCGGTATCCACCAGTAAAAGACAATGCTCCAACTACAATGGATAGGAAGATCCCGCCAAGAAGAAACCCGAGAAGCAGGTGTTTAAAAGCTCCTGAAAATGAACTTTTCAGACCCAGACAGGTATCATCTTGAACTTTAAAGATTACTCGCGCCAGCAAGATTGAGATCAAACAGATTGCCGTATTGACTATGGCAATCTGCACCAAGCCATAGCCCCCCAGAGCGCCATTGCCGTCGACTCTAAATAGTGGAGTTGCCGTACTGCAGATAAAAACAAGCAGGATAAAAGAGGTGCCAAAGACAATAAGCCTTGCAAAAGACCTTAAGGCTGGTACTATTTCCTTTGGGTTTGAATCAGAGTTATTCAAGTGTCCTGATAAAAATAGGTTCTTCAATCAGGACTATCATAATATAAAAGACGTCTTTCGCTGGCTGTAAAAAGGAGAGAATATGGCTCAACTAGTTCACCTCATCTGTGACTATGGTCCGGGCGACCTGGCCTGGGCAGAAGTTTGTGCCGCATTTTACAAAAACATTCCTCCCATGGTCAGAATGCACAGGATAAGCGTACCGCCATTCGACACCGTGGCCACCGGATTCATTCTTGCCCAGCTTGCTCTCTCCGATTCCAACCTGAGACCTGAAGAGTTGCTCATTTTCGCGAACACCGCGCCAAGAAAGGATAACCCCAGAGCGAGAAAAGATAATGAAGGAGAGGGTCTTCTCTATGTCACTCTGAAAAACGGCGTCAATGTGGTGGCAGTTAACAGCGGTTACTCGCTCTCATTTGTCAAAGATCAAATCCAGGAATTATGGAGCACCAACTGCGAGGACAAAGGTAGTCAATTCCGCTCCCGGGACTTCTTTCCTCAAATTGTCGGACTTGCTGAAAAACAAGATTTCTCATTCCTCAATCATAAATTGGCTCCTGAAAGCACGGTTCCGGATATGCCGGAGTCGGCCATCGGCTATGTAGACTCTTTCGGCAATATTAAAACAACGATTCGCCAGGGTCACGAAAGCGTCGTCAACCTGAATCCCGGAGATCGATTAAAAATCAAGATTGGCAGCAGAATAAGAACAGCCACAGTCGCCACCGGTAGCTTCAACATAATGGAAGGAGATCTGGCCTTCGCTCCAGGGAGTTCCGGGCACGAAACTCGATTCTGGGAGCTGTTCAAACGTGGTGGCTCCGCCTGGCTGGACTTTGGTCAGCCTGCAAACGGCGTGAACGTAGAGATCATACTTACCTGAGATTCCGCCTAATCAATAACAAAATCAAGAATCGCAAAAAATGATCTGGTCATCTTCAAAACGATCGATAATTGCCAGAGATTGCACAGAAATGCCCTCGGTAAGCTGGGAGGAAAGTTTCGTGCGCCCGCCCTCGAACGACTTCTCTATAACGGCACCAATTCCGACAAGGTTGGCTCCGCTGGCTTTAACCAGACGAACCAGGGCCGAAATTGTATTTGCTGTTGCAAGGAAATCATCAACAATCAAAACACGATCTGTGGAATCCAGATACTCCGATGATACGACAAGATCGACCACTCCCCCTTTTGTGTGGGAATTAGCCTTCTCTCTGTAGTCAGTTCCCGCCATAGTAACCGGCTTATTCTTTCTGGCAAACACTATGGGTACCTTCAAAATCATACCGGTAGCAAGAGCAGGCGCGATTCCGCTAGTCTCGGCGGTTAGAATCCGGGTCGGCTTCTGATCTGCAAAAAGCCTGGCGAATTCCTCGCCAATTGACTGCATCAAAACAGGATCGATTTGATGGTTCATAAAAGAATCGACTTTGAGAATTCCGTTTCCCAAATATTTGCCATCTGATTTTATTCTATCCGCCAACAATTTCATTTTTACTTCCCTGCCTGTTTTCTACTCTTCCGCTTTCTCACGGTGCCACCGGCGTTGGAGCTCTTTCCAGCCGACTTCGATCCGGCGCCATCGCCCGACTTCCTTGATCGGGAGGAACTCTTTGTTGTCGAGCCTTTCTGAGATTGTTTTTTAGGTTTCGCGGAAGGCTTCTTGGCGCCACTCTTCGCCCTTGATCTTCCCGGTGAGGAGCCTCCATTCTTACCGTTAACGGGAATCCCGGAAACAGGAAGAGTCAATTGAGGTCTTTCGGAAAAATCAGGAAGCTTAAAGGGTTTCGACTTAACGCTCTGCAAGATTATGCTCAGGGCCTTGTCCATCTGGGGGTCATGCCCTTTATGAAACTCATGGGGCGCGATATCAACTTCGACATCGGGATCGGTTCCATAATTTTCAACTCCATAACCGACATCCACAAACCAGAAAGAATACTCCGGCTGGGTTGTGATGGTACCATCAACCAGCCGATGCCTGGGCCATATACCTATGACACCACCCCAGGTGCGTTTACCAACCAGAGGTCCGAGTTCGAATAATTTGAAACAATGACTGAATATATCACCGTCAGACCCGGCAAACTCGTTGGTGACTGCCACCATCGGACCGGCTACGGACTCCTGGGGATACGGTTGAGCCGGTCCCCAGCGGCTGACATCATATCCTACCCTTCTGCGAGCAAGTTTCTGCAAGAGCAGGGATGATACATGCCCTCCACCGTTATAGCGAACGTCCACAACCAATCCTTCTCTGTGCACTTCGGCCAGATAACCACGGTGGAACTCAGCGAAGCCTTTTGGACCCATATCAGGAATATGGACATAGCCCACCTTCCCACCGCTCTGCTCGTGGACATATTTTCGGTTGGCTTCTACCCAGTCACGATAACGCAAAGAGCGTTCATGCCTGAGAGTCTCAACCGTTACCTGGCGCTTCTCTTTTTTGCCTTTGCTCTTTATGGTCAGATTTACTTCTTTGCCCGCTTGATTCAAAAGCAGTTCATTGACAGTCAAATCTTTAGAGACAGCCTGACCGTTCACAGCGAGAATCAAGTCACCATTTTCAATACCGATTCCAGGCTTACTCAAAGGAGAAGAGGAGCGCTCTTGCCAGCTATCTCCTTGATAGATTTTTTCTATCTTGTAGGCTTTTGTCCTGGAGTCATAACTTAAGTCAGCTCCCAGATACCCCTGCCTGTAAGACGGTGCCCTCCTGTAGTCTCCGCCAATTTCATAGGCATGGGAGGTACCGAGTTCACCCTGCATCTCCCAGATCAAATCAGATACTTCAGACCTGGTTCTCAATCGCGGAAGGAGCCTGGAATAACGATCATAGACAAGATCCCAGTCGATGTCAGACATTTTTTCGTCCCAGAACTGCTCTTTTTGCAAACGCCAGGCTTCGTCATACATCTGGGTCCACTCATCCTGCGGGTTAACCAGCACCTGGACCCTCGATAGATCGACAAATCCTGAGCTTCTGCTTGACCCGGAAGGGTTGGAGGGTGAGCCGGATGGCAACTTCTCCAGAGCATCTACGGCCCTGACTCTGCGCTTGGAACTATAGAAGAGCGTTTGATTGTCGAAAGCCAGCCTCATTTCATTCACTTCATTGAAGAGAACAGCTTGCTTACCTTCTTCAAAGTCGTAGGCGATCACGCTGGCAGTAATTTGATTGTCATCAATCCAGGATTGGTCCGGGCGGATACCCCTTAGAGGATACAACGAGAACAAGACCCTGCCTTTGACGCCCACTATCTGCCCATAGCGGCCCTCACCAACGGGGATAGCAAGAATTCGCGAAGAGATCCCTTCAAAGTCTATCGAAATACGCTCTTTCTTATCCTCTCCGGCAGACTTTCTGGCGCTTGCCTTACTGCTCTCGACTTCTTTCACCAGCTCGCGATAAGCTTCCGTGAGAGCTTTCTTGTATAGCTTCTTCGCTTCTTTATTGGATTTTTTCTTGCCCTTGCCGCCTGATTCTTCTTCTTCTCCAGGTTCGGAAGCAGGTCTTGCAGCGCCACCTTTCCGAGCAACCACAGGCTTGGGCTTCTTCACGAAAGGCGAAGCTACATCTTTGCGCAGGGTGACAAGGTATGGTCTAACCCCTCTCGGAAAGCCATAGTCAAAAGACATGGCGTCCATAACCGGATAGAAATCCCGGGCACCCAGGAAGTATAGGAAAGCACCTTCGGGGTCCCAGCTGGGGCAAACATCATATCGAATCGGATCCGTCACATCGTTAATTTCCCCAGACTCGATGTTTACGATCCTGATGATGAATAAGCTACCTTCACTGGCCCAACTGTATGCAATCCAGCTGCTATCAGGAGACCAGTTAAAATCGGAGATCCTCTCTGCCGGGCTCTTGTCCAGGAGTTTTACGTTTTTTGTCTTTACTTCGACTTGCCAAAGCTCATGACGGTGGTTGGAAAGCGCCAGGAACTTTCCATCCGGAGACACTTTCAAATCAATGACGCGGCCCAGGTCTTCTTCCGTTATAAATTGAGGTTCCCCGGACTGATCCGCTTTATGGATCTCAACTCTTTCGAAGCCATCCTTATCATTGACCACAACGAATTCTTTGCCGTCAGGCATCCACTCACAATGACGATATCTCACGGCGCTGCCGACACCATGCTGGAGAACCGGACCTTCCCAGTTCCCCAGGGTGAGAGGCTGTCCCCGCATGATAAGAGCGAGAGAATGTCCTTCCGGGTGGGGAGAGAAATGCTCGATGTACTCTTTCTTCTGAACGAACTTACGCTGAATCTGATGGGTACTGGCAGGAGCTTGAAACTCCAGTTTTCGATCTTCCCCTGTTTCCGGATCCAGAATAAAGACGTCACCACCAGCGGTGTAAGAGATCCTCTCTCCGTCAGTGGAAGGAAAACGAACGAAATAATCTGTCTGATTTGTGTGCCTCTTCATATCGGCACCTTCATCATTGCAGGAGTAAATATTGCCGATTCCCTCATGGTCGGAGAGGAAATAAACGCGATCATTTATCCACATGGGCCAAACCAGGTTGCTATTCAGATCCAGCAGTCGATTGAACTTTCCATCTCCGTTGCGATCTATCCAGATATCGCCCCTGGTTCCACCCCTGTATCTCTTCCAGCGAGCCGGATCGGAATTGTTTCTACCGATCAAGACCCTACCGTCTGAAGCTATATCAAAAGACTGGACATGACCCCACTTAAAACAAGTCGGTGAACCACCGCCGTGGGAGATGGCAAAAGCGTCACTGGCTCTATAGAAAGGAGCATGGTGATCCGAGATGAAATAAATATGTTGTCCATCTTTAGACCAGCCCACCATGTTCAACAAATCAGAGCCGACGTAGGTCAAACGTCTGGAAGGTCCTCCTTCGGCATCCACGACAAACACCTCGGGGTGACCCTCCTCCCGTCCAACATAGGCAATCTGCCTTCCATCTGGTGAGATTCGAGGCAAGGAGGACTCTCCCTGACCGGTGGTCAGCCTGTGGGCTTTGCGACCGTCTATGGAAGTTGTCCAGATATCATCCTCGCAGACAAAATAGACTCGATCCTCAAATAAGGTCGCGAATCTGTAGTAGCCGTCGTGATACTTTGCTTGTCCCATGGATGGTCTCCTGTCCTCCTCACTCATTAATCTCTGATTGACCTGTCGTCTAACTTGTATGAGCCATCTGCTTCATGAATTCGGCTTGACGCTTTCCGATCTCTTCGGGACTGAGGTCTTCTTTATGGGTAGCCATCGACCAGTCATAGCCGTAGGGGTCGCGAAGAGTTCCGAACCTGTCGCCCCAGAACATATCAGTAAGCTCCATTGTTGCCTTGCAACCTGCGTCCACGGCTTTCTTGAAGCTACTATCAACATCTTCAACGTAGAGAAACAGAGATGTGCAAGTGCCGACTGCCGGATCCGGAGCCCGGTTTGGACATTGATCCGTTTCATCAGAAAGCATTAAAATCGAGTTACCGATCTTAATCTCAGCATGCATAACTTTGCCTTCAGGACCAGGCAATCTCATCAGTTCTTCCGCTCCGAATGCTTTTTTGTAAAATTCAATCGCCTCAGCTGAACTCTTATGCATCATATATGGTGTTATTGTGTGATAACCGTCAGGTATAGGTTTGACTTTGCTGGACATTTTCACCCCTTTGGAATTTTAGATAGTATGCGTCCCCGACAGCTCAATTGAATGAACTGCTGCGGAGGAGGAATGCAATTCTACCAATTCATCAATCAATTTTGAGCCGTATTGAATTCGTTCCCCAACAATTAACCTGAGCAATTGCTACGCAACTTGATCCGATATATCTATCAGGCGTTAGAGTCCAGATAATAATTGGTACACTACATAAGGAGCTTTATAAAGCTACCAATTGGAAACCCCACCACGAACCACTGTACGAAATGGTTGAAAAACAGGCTACTGAGACAGCTGGCACCCTATTTGTCGGTGCCGGATTTATTGCGCCTAGCCAGCTGGAAGAGGCTAAGAAAACGGCAGCCAGCTTGAATGTACCGCTGGAAAGAGCACTGACCATGTTGAAGATGGTAAGTGAAGACAGCGTAGCTAGGGTTTTAGAGGCAGACGACCTGGTCGCCAACGGGACTATCTCGGTGGACATGGCGGTTCGAGCCCTGAGGCTTTCAAGACAGCATAAATTGTCAGTCAAGGATGCCATCGGCGTCCTTGGTCAGGTTCATAAAAAGACCGGTCGAGTCCAGACTATAACTACCCCCCTGACCGAGCTTCTCCTCAACGCCAATATGGTGACCGGTGAGCAGGTTGGAAGAGCTATCCAACAGGCCCAGGACACTGGCATGCAGACTGGACGCATCCTGGTCTTGAACAGGGATGTGTCGAGCTGGATGATGACCGCGGCCCTCAACGCCTTGATACTTGTCCGGGATGGAAAGATCGATAAAGACCAGGCTCAGAAAGCTCTATCCACAGTAGGACATAGAAGAATAAGTATTGAGCAAGCCCTTTTCGAGTTGGGTCTCTATGTGGAAAAGGAAGGCAAAACAATTCGCCTGGGAGAACTGGCTGCCCTGGCAGGTTTCCTCTCAGATAGCGACATGCTTGAATGCCTTGAGATCGAACTGGTCAAAGAGAAACAGTTCGGACAAATTCTACTGGAGCAGGGAATTGTTACCCATGAACTGCTGGAGGCCGCTATTGTGCTCCAGGACATGGTTGCCAATGATACCTTGAAAGCATTCCAGGCCGGCCAGGCTCTTAGACAGTGCAGAGATGCCCAGGTCTCCGTATACCAGGCTGTGGCCGAGCTAGATCCTCCGGCCCAGGCGCCGCAAAAGCATATCAGCCCTTCGGATCTATTAGTTCAGTCGGGACTGGTGGACAGAGAAAAGATGGATGAATTGGTTCCGGAGCCGTTGGACAGCTCTATCAAAGTGGGCAAAAAAGTTCTCGCCGCCGGAGTAATCAGTGAATCATTTCTCTATCTCGCCTTGAGAACTTACTCTCTTTTCAAACAGGGTTATCTCTCAGCGGACCAGGCCACAGAAGCCCTAGCCAAGTGCAGAGAAGACAAAGTCAGTCTTGACGAAGCCCTCTCCAAGTTGGACTGGAATGTCCCAGCCAGAATGCAGTGGGTCTGGACATAATCTAGATGTTCAAAACCAAACAATTGCCAGCTATCGCGGCCCTTACCTCCCTGATAATTCTGGGAGCTGAAGCGAGCACAGCCTCGGCCACTGACACCATATATGAGGACAAGGTCTCCAACAGTTCGCAAAATTTCCAGGGCTCTGTCACCAAAAAAGCAAGACCGAAAGTAGGTCTAGCCCTGGGAGGAGGCGGCGCAAGGGGGGCAGCCCATGTTGGAGTGCTCAAAATTCTGGAGCAGCAAGGAATCACCATAGATTACATCGCGGGCACTAACGTTGGCGCTGTGGTGGGAGGTCTCTATGCTGCCGGGATATCCCTCGACTCCATGGAAGAGATGTTTGTCAAAAGGTCTTTGCTCAAAGCCTATCTGACCGTTCCGCTGAAAGTAAGAATACTGGTGATTCCACTTTTCAGCACTTCCCGACTGGTCGGCCGCAAGAGCCTGGACGGTCTCTACCGGGGCAATCGCTTCAGAAAGTTTTTGAATCGCTATGTTCCTGAATCGGAAAGAGACCTCACCGATTTGAAGATTCCTTTTGGTGCTGTCACTTTCGACCTGATCGATGGTGAGGTGAAAGTGCTGAAAGAAGGAAATCTTGGAAAGGTCTTACAAGCCAGCTCAGCCATTCCTGTATTGCGAAAACCGGTAAAAATGAAGACTTCATCGGGAGACAATCATCTTTTTGTGGATGGAGGTGTCGCCGTCAATCTCCCGGTAAAACAGGTAAGGGAGATGGGAGCCGATGTGGTGATTGCGGTAAATTTGAATGACTCCCGCACCGCCAGCAAAGAGTCCGAATTCTATAAAGTTGGCAGCGTAAGCCACAGGGTTATTCAGCTGCACCTGAAGTCAATAGACAAAGAGCAGCTTGAGAATGCAGATCTTGTCATTGATCCGGATGTGGACGGAATAGGACTGATTTCAAGCAGTCAAAAGGACGCCGAATATGCAATAAAAGCAGGCGAATCGGCAGCATTAAAAGAGCTGGATAAATTGCATAAACTAACCAAAACAGGTCATTAGTTTGGCTGTTCCAATAGAACTCTCTATCAGGAGAATGTTGGAGAAGCGTTATCCACTTGCATCTTTAAAGGGGGCAAGTCTCCGGTCAGATAGCCCTCCAGACCACCTTCCATGAGCCTCTGCACATCCTGAAGGAATCTAGCTGCGGGGGCTCCGTCAATTATTCGGTGGTCAAAATTGTAGGCCACGGTCATCATCGGTCTAATTTGGATCTCACCGTCCCGTACCACTGCCCGATCTTCAACTTTGCCTATCCCAAAGATAGTGGTTGTTACACAGGGCGGAACGAGAACCCGGGCGCCATATTTGCCCAGAGTGCTGAGACCGAATGTCGCGCCCTGATATTTCAGACGGAATGCAGGAAAATGTCTGCCCATCATCAAGATAAACTGCCTTACCAGCCAGGGAAAGTTGTTGAATCGATTTTGAATGTTCAACTGATCTACTTCTTCAAAGTCTTTAGTGCCGTATGCTTTGAGCTCTTCTGCGATCTGCTCCACCGGCTTGGTATCTGCGTCATCAATCGCGCCGAAGAAAACAGCCGCCTGGGGTCCGACGAATCTCTCCACGGTGAATCCGGCTACGATGTTGCCCAGAGTCACTTGACGCCCCCAGGGCATTCTCAAGGTACGGCTCTCGGGATGGGCTCTCTGGGCGATGGCTATCGCCTTCAGGAGGATAGCAGTGACAGTAACCTTACTGCCAACGCTCTTCATGCGAGTTCTCAACTCTTCTGCCCAGGTCATATCAATATCGCAAAGCAGGAGGGTAGGCACGCTGCCTTTATTCATAACCTCAATCAGGTCTAGAACGTTCCATCGGGGACGGGGCAACTTGGATACCGAGTAATTGAAGACACTCTTTTTCGGATCGTTGGACATATTGACTTAGCACCTAACCTACGCTGACTAACTACTACATAACACAATCAAGAGCTTCCGATGTCAGACAAGCCTGTAATTGAAAAAATCCTTGAAACAGTAGACTACTATTCTATTATAAGATTATCAAGAGGATCCCGTGAAGGGCTTTTTGTAAATACCTCTTATTTTTCTTGAAAGTTAAGCAGTTACCGCTCCTAGCTACTATCTGAGAAAGACGCAATTTTAGGAAGAATGTTTCAGAAGCGCTTCATCAAAAACACCCAACAGTTCAACCCTGCAGGATTTGAGCTGATTACAAAAAAACAATGGCAGAAAAATGGACAAAAAGAGCCTTTCCACACCGCTGAGCCCAGGAAATATTGAAATTTCCGGCAACCATCCAATTAGTTTTTGCCGCATTTCCCCTGAAAAAATCACCCTGGCAGTTATTGGCTTCATTTTGCTCCTCCCCAATTGCGCCCTGGCTAGACGAGCCAGGGATATCGATGAATTGATGGGGAGACAATTCATTCGTACAACAAAAGACAAGAGAGACTACGTTCTCCTCAATATGAATAAGACTCAGAAAGCGGCAGAGAACTATGCAGCTCACAATGAAGGTGTTTATCCCCTGAAAATGAACGACGCCTTCAAGAGCTATTTCCCCCTGGGAAACTGTGATGGAAAGAACTACACAACCTACACAATACTCCACAATCCTTACACCGAAAAGCCAGGTTGGCCCAAAGTCTGCCTCATTCCTGATGTGGCGGGTAAGGGTGAGCCCGGCGAGATTGAATACTATGTGGATAGAAAGAAAAACAGCTACAAAATATGCGGCAGGCTTGAAGATGGCAGCCTGCTCAAAGAGAGAAAGAGTTCTGCGCCACTATTTTTGAGGTCGAGCCGGAGACAAGCCAGCCTGGCCAACGCCAGACTGGTCCAGTGGGCAGCAGAAAGGTACAACGAAATTGTGAGGGTATATCCAATCGGAATGACCAGAACCTTCAAATGCTACTTTCCGGGCGGAGACCCAAAGAAAGCTAAACCCGGTAGACAAATTTGCAATCCTTACACCGGCAGCAAGGAGTGGCCTGTGACCGGCAAAATCAAAAACTTGAGAAACGCAAGGCTGGCTTCGCCGTCCGTTCTCAGTAGAGGAACAATTGAATATAGCCGCCTGGAAAGAGGATCTGACTATGCCATCAGAGTAGGTGGTAAAAATGACCGAGCCTTAATGGGACATGGAGGCCGGCATACAACCCTGGTTATCGCCAGAGATGGCGATGGAAGCGGTCACGAAAGACAGTTTTAATAGGGATTAGACGGGTGGATGGGGTCACCCGTCTAATAAGTACAGTCGGCGATGTTCACGCGGTAACTACTATATTTTCCTCGAATCGCTCCTGGCATGACCTCAAACAATGCAGGCGCTTTTCAGATTCAAATTTTAGCGTTGAGCCGCTGTCCTGGATCCTGCTGCTGGCTAGACAGCAGGACTTCAGACAGTGAACTGCCAGAATGCACCATTTTTCCCTAAGGCTCTGGTCAGAGTCGCTTCGGCTTCAGCCAATGCTTCATCAAAACCAAGATCAAGCTGTTTCCGCATCGCTCTCAAACCAGCAACTGTCAGGCTTGGAGCCACCATAGCGGCGAGAAGACTTCTATAATTGAGAGAAATAATTGTCGAAATTTTTGGCATTTCATAAGCCACGGGATGGTCATCCAGAGAATTCCGCAACTCCTCACAGGCGATAACGACAGCATCAACCGCCGGCATTTCGCCCTGCTCCACCTGAATCCAGAAGTCGGTCCAGGCAAGAACAAATTTGTCCAGACTAACCACCACCTGCATCAAAGGTCCGGTCAGTTTTTCAGGTGAGGCGATTGAGAGCCTCGACAACCCCTTAAATTCGCTTGTTCCGATAGGTTTAGTAGCACCTTCGGACTTCGCCATATCACTGAAACCGTAAGAATTGGATTTTGACTCCAGCGAGAAGTAATTTTCCTGACAGGGCACAGGCTGTTGCAGCGTGGGCGGAACCTCTGGTTGAGGGAGACCCAAACCACCAGTCATTGCATATCCACCACTGGTAGTGCCACATGCCGGCGGTGGCGGCGCCCCCCATGCTCCGGACATCGAGCCGCTGATAGAATCAAAACCAGCTGCTCCCCAGCCGCCGGCACCAGTGGATCCGGGAACGGAAGACCCCCAGGAGAGCGGGTTATGAACAGGTTGATAGGTCTTTCTGAGACCAAGGTCTTCTGACTGTATCTCCTCCTCGTCCACCACGGTGAATGCGGTAAATCTGGAGAGAATGGAATATTCTACAGACAAATCTACAATCGCTTCACGAAAGACATCCTTTTCAGCCCCCCAGCCGAATCCACCTTCTGCAGCTCTAAATCGATCCTCCAGGTCTTGAATTACGCGCCTTGCCCACAACTTGCCAATTGCTTCAAGGTTCCCCTGTCCGAGAAGAACCTCTTTTTTGAACTTGCGCCCATTTTGAAATTCTCCTTCCACAAGAAGTGCAGGCACAGCGTCTGCCGGAGTCGCGCCACCTGATTCATAGCGAAAGAAAATGTCTACGGCTCGACCAGAGAATAAATCAGGTACCATTTGTGGTGCAATGCTGGACTGTTCAACTTTGCAGTTCAGACCTTTTATACTCAGCTTGGTGACCACTGGCTCACCAATGTCACTGGCAATTTTACGCATCGAATCCTCCAGGTCGCTTCCTGGCTCAACTACATAAGAGACCCCACCGGAAAGCTCCGAGAGATGTTTTAAAAAGCCGTAATTTACTGCGGTATCAATACCTAGAGAAAAAATGCGAACTCCTAAATCACTCTTCTGTAGCAGTTTGAATACATGGGACTCATCTCCCACCTGACCATCGGTTAAAAGAACGATTACCGGAACACGGTCGGAGTCGGTCTTTTCAAAACGCTCTAGAGCTTCGTCCAGGGCAGAACAGATCTCGGTTCCACCGGAAGCATCGACTTCGGTTAGAAAGTCCAACGCGGCAGCTACTGCCTCTTCATCGGATTCCACAAAACTGGTATCACCACTCTCTTCATGTCTTCCCCGATTCCCAAAGAACCATGAATTTTGATGATCGAAGGCATTGATGGCAAACCGGTCGGCCGGACCGAGGCTGGAGAGAAGATACTTACAAGCCCTCTTAGCAGAAAGCATCTTGGCTCCCATCATAGAGCCCGAACGGTCCAGCAAGAAGATCAGATCTCTGCCTCTTGTGGTGTCGCCTTCGTCTTGGGAAGAGATCTCGGGAAGAATTGAAAGCAATCCGACATTAGTCTTCTGCGCCTCATCGGAGAATGAGTTGAATCGACAAGCGATGCCACTTTCGGCCACTGTCCAGCGAAGAATGAAATCACGGTTCATCAGCTCCTTCTTGTTGGCCAGGCTGACTCTCGCTCCGCCTTCCTCAAAATCGAGACGGGTGGCATGCTGAGAGCAGGCAAGGTTTTTAAGTTTTAGATCGTCCCTGGAGTTCGTCGAGTTCTTAGAGTCAACGCCAAAAGTAACATCGATACGGAGATCGACTTCAGGATCAAAATCATCAGCCAATCTCGGAGGACTTATTCTCGATGCATCCGGAACTCTTTCGGAGTCGAGCGATACTCCATCACCTACCTGCTCTCGTGCCACCGGCTCCCCTCCGACATAACGCGGTGCCACCACTAAAGGCAACCGCAACTCGGTGGAGCCATCTTCAAAGAAAGAAAGAATCTCACAGTATTTTATTTCAACTTCAAGGGTCTCATCAGGCTGGATATTTCCCAGGCTGACAGTAAAAATCTCATCTCGTTCTTGCTCCATCAAACAAGCTCTCTTACCGCTATCCAGGGCTTCTTGATACTGCTTGCGCGCCTCTGAACGCTCTTGAATTTTGCCTTTTACAGTTCGTTCGCCAACTTTCAAGTCCACGGAATAAATAGAAGCACTTGCACTCACGGGAAAAGTGTAAACAGCCTCCAGACTCTCTCGATAGCAGTTCTTAAAGCTCTGTCGAATGGTGACATCAGCAAACCGGCTGGAAACTCGGGCATCTATCTCCACGGACTTCAGAGGCAGGGAAACTTGCTGGTCCTTTCTCTGGGCGAGAATCTCTCCCAGGGAGCGGCTCTTGCCGTAATAGAGTTTGTTCAATAGTTTTACAACACTATTCAGATTCCTCTTCTTGTCCATCGAATAATTCTCCTGTGCCAGCAGGGTCGCTTTTGCCCGAAGCGCCAAATGCTTCCAGGGCAGCCTTAACCCGGCTTAAAATCATGCTCTCGTCGATTTTGGGCTTCCAATCATCAGCTATCATCAACTTCAAACCCGGCTCCAGCTCTACTTCGCTGTATCTGCGAATCTCAACTGCCTCCAGGGGTTCTTTCTTCAATAGCTTTGACTTGACCCGGTTAGACTCCTGAACACTGGTGACTACATTTTCAAGCTCTTCATCGGTGGACCCGTAGAGAAGGGATTGAATTTCTGAAAGCGGAAGTGAGACGCTTTGCAAAGCCTTGATTGCAAGAATTTGCAGCACATGCCTTTCGCCATAGCGAGCCTGTCTTCCTTCTATAGAAGGTCGATCAAGTATGCCTAGCGATGTGTAATACCTGATAGTGCGCCGATCCGGTGCAGATGAGACCCGGTTGTCCTGCTGCAGATTTTTAAGTCCCCGCTCTTGTAGTAAGCGAGAGACCCTATTGGATAACTCATCTATCGAGTATTTCGTCGCGTCTTCCGCAACCATAACAGTATTCTCACCCATTGCTGTGATGCTGTCAAGATACTGCAAAACCAACAAGAACGCAAGTAAAATCTCCCAAAACCCTTTATCACCAGCACTTTACAACCATCTTTCGAAAGAGAACGCAAACTAAATTGTAAACTCATCCGTTACAGTTTTACAGTTTTTCTATCGTTTACAGTAATCCTGGCAAATTACTGCAATATTCAAGTTCCTCAATCCTGGAAGAGAAAGTAGTGCTTCCGCCTCTTATCATCAAGATAGAAAGGCTAACCTTTGTCAAACCAAAGAGCTTTCAAACATAACAGAACCAAACTAACAGTATTTAAATTTGCTGTTACTGTTAATATTTCCGGCAAGCCAGCACACTGCCACCCTGGTGCTATCAATTGCCACTGCAGCTTTTCATAGACCCTGACAGTATTACTGCAAAGAGCCTGTAATGCATCCAATTAGATAACAAACTTTCGAACTAACTGAAGCGCAAATTTCAAGCTTCGAGCTTGTAACCCACACCATGCACATTGCGAATTAAAGACTGCTCCCCTTTGGTATCAATCTTGCTTCTAAGCTTTTTGACACTGGTACGAATTGTCTCCGGGGACTTGTCGGAGTCTGCTGTCCAGACCCTGTCCAATAGAGCTTCAGCACTGAAAACCTGACCTTTGTGGCGCATCAAGAATTCTAATAGAGCAAACTCCATGCGAGGCAGGTGGATGTCCTTACCGCCCTTGGTGACGGTATGGGCACCAATGTCTAGAGAAATATTGCCTGCGCTGAGTACTTCACCAGCAAAATCTTTTGGTCGCCGCATCAAGGCCCTCAGCCTGGCCGATAACTCCTTGAGATGGAATGGCTTCGTCAGATAATCATCCGCGCCGGCATCAAATCCCAACTCCTTGTCAGGAACTGTTCCTCTACCAGTCAATATCAATATAGGAGTCTCGCCACCTTGCTGCCGAAAAGTCTTGCATACCTCGATACCATCCATCTTTGGAAGGGTGAGATCCATGATGATCACGTCATATTTATAAGACTTCATCATATCGAGAGCATCGGTGCCGGTCTCAACCCATTCGACCAGATAATGCTCGAACTCCAGCCACTCGCGAACGGTGCCTGCTAAGTTGCGGTCATCTTCTACCAGAAGTACTTTGGCCATTTAGTAATTGAGCTTCCTAATCAGAACCTACAATAGACTACTATAAGTAATATCGAAGAGTGAATCTTGACACTAATTATTCTTCCCATCTTACAGCTTTTTATGGCCATTTGAACCCCCGATGCATTCCGGACTGAAAATCTCCCATAAAGGAATAATCTTAGTAGCCATTCCGGTCGTCTTCGAACTCATTTTCGTCTCTATTTTGATCGTCATGCTTCAACAAGCTGAAGCCGATCTAGAAAGAGAAAGCCGCTCCAAAGAGATTATTTATAACGCAGGTGTATTCGGTCGAAACGTGGCAGAAGGCGCCACAGTTGTTGCGGCATACACCACCACCCACAGCGACTATTTCAAAGAGAAGTACGAAGGGAACAGGAAAGGGATACACCGCCAGCTCAGAAAACTGAAAGTGCTTCTCACAAAGGCAGACAAAAAAGAACAACTTGAGCGACTTAAACGCCTGGAAGCTACGGCAATAAAAGGAGAAGCAATTCTCGAGAAGATAGTAAAAACAACTGATAAAACCATAGCCGGCGAGTCATCCGGCTATGCTTTCTCCGGTCCTCTTGCCATGGTCACCTCGAAAAAACTCATTGATGAAATCATGCGCAATGTCCAGGCAATTTTGGAAGAAGAAAAGCAGCTGGCCGAAACCTATCTCGAAGCAGCAGCGAAGTCGAGAGAGAGACTACAGTATCTAATAATCGGCTTTGTGGGCTTCAACATTTTTCTTGCCGTTTTGCTGGCTAACTTCTTCAGCAAAAGCATTACCAAAAGAATCAAGTCAGTCATCGATAATACATATCGAGTACCCCGGGGAGAAGATCTCACCCCTCCCATCGGAGGCTCAGACGAGATTGCAGAGTTGGACATACAGTTTCATGAGATGGTAGATGAACTGTACAAAGCCCAGAAAATGAAACAATATCTGCTCTCCATGGTAAGCCATGATCTTCGCTCGCCACTAACCTCGGTGCAGGGACTTTTGACTATGCTTGCTGCAGGCGCCTTCGGCGAGATTAGCGAAAAGGCCAAGAAACGAGTAACCACGGCCGAAGCGGAAGTAAAGCGCCTCATAGACATGACCAATGACTTACTCGACGTGGAAAGACTGGCCTCCGGCACCCTGGAAATGGAGATGGAAGAGACAACCTCCACCCGTGTAATAGATGCAACCATAGGCTCTATGCAAGCTCTGGCGGAGCAACACAAAGTAGCCCTGGCCAGGGACGACGGAGAGATAGATTTCCGCGGCGATACGGACAGACTGGTGCAAGTAATGGTGAATCTTGTTGGTAACGCCGTGAAGTTCTCACCTGCGGATTCCACCATAACCTTGATAGCGGACAGACAAGATAACAATGTTCTGTTTTCTGTAAAAGATCAGGGCAGAGGAATACCGCCGGACTACATAGATAAAGTGTTCGAAAAATTTCAACAAGTAGAAGAGTCAGACTCCAGTGAAAAAGGCGGCAAAGGTCTTGGATTGTCGATCTGCAAATCAATAGTAGAAGCTCATGGTGGCACAATTGGTGTCGAAAGCACTTTTGGGGAAGGAAGTACTTTCTGGTTTTTAATTCCATCGGAATAGATCTTCCATCTATATATAAGTACGGAGACTCAACCCCGACAGAAGAGAGGCAATTCCCAGTAAATTGGAGAATAGCTGAGAAATTTGGGAAAATAGAACCTGATTCTATTGTCAATTTATTGCCCATTTTGTATAGAATATGGAATATACGGCTCTTTCCAACATTTAATAATTGATCGGACAAGAGGTACCAAAAGGTCACACTTGAAGCGTAGATTAATAGCATCGAAAGAGACTTCCCATCTCAATCACCCCTCACCGTTATTTTGAAAAGGTCTAAGACATATGTTCTCCAAGACTAATGAAATTACCAAAAAAACCGCCCTTTTGTTCAGCACCCTCATGGTTGCCGGTCTTATGACCGTTCAGCAGGCACAAGCCCAGGAGTTTCCCACTCCCACTAAAAAGATCGTAACCGTAGAGAAGACTTACAACTCATCCATTCCCATCTCCCCTGAGATGAAAAAACGGATGCAGCCAGGCATCAGATACACCGTCGGCTCCGTTCAGGAGAAGGGATGGCACAAAGACCTGGTCAAAGGCAATAGAAATTTAGGACATTATTACTGGGCGCCCATGAATCACATGGTGCAAGCCACTACTTCCAACCGTACAAAGGTTCAGTATGTGAAAGCCCCTCAAAAAACAAGGGATTTCCACTATATCAAACCTGTTCATGCAGCCAATCCGCTAAATCCGCACAAGCTTCCCGAACAGAGAGCGATAGCGCACAAAGCGAAGTATATTCATCAGAACGTACCTCATAACAAGAGAGTTGCAGCAGCAGTCCGGTTCCCGAAAGGAGAAAACAACAACCAGGTCAGCGGACAGCTAATCAGCAAAGCTACCCAGGCTAAGGTATATGCCGATTACTCGAACAAAGGAGCAGCAGCTTCCACAAGAGGTTACCTGACCAATAAGGATGCCTACGGCAAGATATTGAACGACTAAACAGTTTTATGTGAGCAGCGAGTGGGTGCGGGTCCGTGAAAACGGTCCCGTACACATTTTTGG
>MDTD01004794.1_pt1 | contig 20599 bp, 13 predicted proteins | sample 811221 | NCBI WGS metagenome assembly MDTD01 (sample SAMN05326646, study PRJNA326480) | marine metagenome | isolation source: seawater | place: Pacific Ocean: South West | collected 2011
ATCATCCACCGCATTGTCGACGAGAACTTCAAGCAACTGCCGACAGGGGGTGATTTGGGGATCACCGTATTCGCGACCCCCGGCATCTATCCAACCTACGCGCCGGATGAAGTCCCGACCCCAACACTCGCCGTACACAGCTATCCTCTGCCCTTCCAATTCTGGGCCAACAAATACGATACCGGTCAAAACGTCGTCGTCGTTAAGACTCAACAGATATCGCCTAAGAGCTGGCCGATGCATATCAAGTGCCGTAGCCGCATGCATTATTATCTGGCCGACCGCGAGGCCAAACAGATTGATCCTAAGGCAACAGCACTGCTGCTCGACGAAAATCGTTGCCTCTCAGAAACTCCGATCGCCAACATCGTGCTGCACCTGCCCGACGAGGGACTCGTGTCACCGGCCAAAGAAAGAATCTTACCGGGCGTAAGCTTACAGTTCCTCGAAAGTTTGGCAGCCGAAATCATGACTCCCATTCACTTTCGCGATATCTCGGAAGCAGAGTTAGCAAGGGCTGACGAAATCATGCTTTCCAGCACACCCTACTGCCTGTTATCCGTGTCGTCGATCCAGAATGGTGGCTTTACGGTGGAGAAACCCGGCCCTCTTTACCAGAGATTGTGCCGGAGCTGGATTGATGCCGTGGGCTTCGACTTTATCGAACAAGCGAAACGTTTCGCCCCTTAACCAATCAATCGGAATCGGTTTTTGCCGCAATGTATTCCAAGGGGGTAATGACACCGTCGTTATTGTAATCCAAGTCGGTAAACTCTTGGACCTTGCTCTTCGACCAGAAAGATGCGAACTCATCCATGGCGATCTGACCGTCACCGTTTTTGTCCGCTTTCAAAAAAGTTTCTCGCAAACCTCTCGGCATCGATTCGCTCAATCTCTCGGTCGGAGTTAAAAAACGATAACTCTGTTTCTCGTCTCTCCCAGACTTACGTCGCGTGCTGGAGCTACTCGATTCTCGTGACCGCGATCTCGAGAACCAACTGCCACGACTAGATGAACGCCTCGAGTAACTGCTCAGGCGAGCGGTCAATTCATCGACGGTCAGTTTGCCATCCTTGTTGACGTCCGACTCCCCGGGATTGCCCCGCATTTTGCTCCACTCTTCCTTGTCTAAAACGCCATTCTTGTTCTTGTCGAACTGCTTCATCAAGCTCCGAGCATAGGCACGGACTCGCGCCGTACGTCGGTCGTCATCTTTTTCCTTTTTGGAATCGTCCTTGGAGCTCTTACTGCTTTCTTTGCCCGCAGAGCTCGTTGCCGTGGGCGAGCCAGATGTACTACTCGCCTGAGTTCGACCAAAACCTCGAGAACGCGGCGCAGACTTTTCTGCACCCGCCTTCGACGAAGCTTCGGCGTCTTTTTTCTTATTTTTGGCCTCCTGCCTGAGCTGTTTCTTTAATGTATCAATCGGTATCGGACCGGAGGAATCAATGCCGGCGCGTTTCGCAATCTTTGCAACTTCCGGTCGCGACCGACGTGGTATTTCGCTCGATTCAAGCTGCCCATCACCGTTTTTGTCCATGGCCCGTAACAGTCGCAAAGCAGCATCCACCTCCGATTGCTGAGCGGAGACAGGAGCCGTGCTAAGGAGACATGTCAAGAAAAAGAGACAAGACAGTCCCAAGAAGAACGGTCGGAGTTGGGATTTTTGATTCATTGGACTATCGTTAGTGTTATGGCAACCCGATTCGAATTGCATTGTATCCGGGGCAACATGACCCGAGCAGGAAAAATTTTCGAGCGATAGCCCATTTTGACAACATTAATTTCGCCAAAAACCCATCTGATCTACAGAAATAAACCTTTCTCGGAAACCAACGAAACTCAACCGCTTTCCGTCGGGTTTAATCGGAGTAAAAGCGGTTTGCGCAGGCCATGCGTATCGGTCGACCCGCCTTGATGGTGCTGAGATAGCCCAGGCACCCCCCAGCCCATTGTCGTTCGATGAAGTCCGCAGCCTCGGATCCACAAGATTTGGCTGCCCGGTTGGGCGAGTAGATTTGCTGAGGAATTAGGCGTAAGTAAACCAGTAGACTGAAGATACCACGAGCAAGAGGATGGACATTCGCTGATGGAAGCCGGAGAAATTTTATTGCGGCGCGGCTTGTTGAATGATCAACAGCTGAATCTATCGCGCGACGCCCAAGCCAATGGGGCAAGCGTTGTCGATAAGGCCGTGGAATTGGGTTATGTCACGGAAGAGGACGCGCTACGAGCGTTGGGCTCAGAAGTCGGCATCGACTACATCGATATCAACGAAGCGGACATTGATCTGAGTCTTCTTAATCAGTTTCCACAGCGGCTGATTTATCGTGATTCTCTCTTTCCGATACGGCGTGAAAACGGCAGCCTGGTCGTTGCCACGAGCGATCCTTTCGACCTTTATCCACTCGACGAAGTGGGTGCGGCAACGGGTTTATCGATCGTCCCAGTCCTGGCCGCCCGTGGGGATCTCGCCAAACTGATCAAGAATCACCTGGGCGTCGGTAGCGAAACGATCGACGGGCTGATCAAACAGACGTCCGATGACCAGGTAGAACTTCTTGAAGAAATTGAAACGGATGGTTCCGAGCTATCAGAGATGGCCCAGGAGGCCTCGGTTGTTCGGCTCGTCAACGAGATTCTATTGGAAGCGATCGAGTCACGCGCAAGTGATGTACACATTGAATCTCAAGCAGCCGGTCTGGTCATCCGCTACCGCATCGATGGCCTATTGCACCCGCAACCGGTCCCTGGTGAGATCAATCGTTTCCAGGCGGCAATCATCAGCCGTTTGAAGATCATGGCAAAACTGAACATTGCCGAGAAACGGTTACCGCAAGACGGACGGATCAAGCTCAAAGTGTCAGGGCGTGAAATTGACGTTCGTGTTTCGGTGATTCCGATGATCCATGGTGAAGGCATCGTCTTGCGTATTCTCGACAAGGGAGCGATGTCTTTTGAATTACAAAAGTTGGGGATGTCTCCCGAGATCTACGAGACCTTCAATGAGTTGATCCGTCTCCCGCACGGGATCATTCTGGTGACCGGCCCCACCGGTTCCGGTAAGACGACGACGCTTTACAGCGGGTTACAAGAAATCCGATCTCCGTCGACCAAGATCATCACCACGGAAGATCCTGTCGAGTATCAACTGACCGGCATCAATCAAATCCAAGTTCATCCGCAGATTGGTTTGACATTCGCTCAATCTTTGCGAGCGATTTTGCGACACGATCCGGACGTCGTCTTGATCGGAGAAATACGAGACTTGGAGACTGCCGAAAATGCCATCCAGGCTTCGCTCACCGGCCACCTTGTCTTTAGTACCCTGCACACCAACGACGCAGCTGGATCGTACACCCGTCTGATTGACATGGGAGTTGAGCCCTTCTTGGTTGCCAGTACGGTCGAGGCAGTGATGGCTCAGCGATTAGTCCGTCTGTTGTGCAAGGAGTGTGCTGAAGCCTACGTGCCCACGGAGGACGAAGTGCCGACAGATTTCCCCTGGGACCAAATGCGTGAAAACGGCAACCAAGTGATGCGGAGCGTTGGTTGTCGCGAATGTCGCCAAGTGGGTTATCGTGGCCGAGCCGGCATTTATGAATTGTTACTGACAACCGAAAAAGTTCGCGACCTCGCACACGATCGGAACAGTTCTTGGGAAGTACGCAAGAGCGCGGTCGCCGACGGCATGGTCACGTTGCGTCAGGATGGATGGCGCAAAGTATTGGATGGAAAAACCTCAATCGACGAAGTGATTCGCGTGACGAAGAGCGATCGCGTCTAACCTCAACCTATAAATAAACAACTATGCCTGACTTCGCCTACATCGCCCGTGATGTGCAAGGAAAACGGGTTTCCGGAACCGTCTCGGCCAGCTCTGAACGAGAAGCTGTCGCCGTTTTGTCCGGTCAATCCCTCTTTCCCTTGCAGGTGCAGACCAGTCAGGCATTGCCGAGTTGGCGTCGCAAGAAACGAGTGGGTGGCCAGCAGCTGGCGACCCTTTATTCCCAACTATCGGCTCTACTCCGCAGTGGCGTGCCTTTACTGCGAGCTCTGGAAGTACTCAAAAATCAATCGTCCAACGTAAGGCTTCAAGAAGTTCTGGACGACGTACGAGATCGAGTTGAAGACGGGGCCAATCTGTCAGAAGCGATGAAGCAACATGAGTTGGTTTTTGGCGAACTGGCAGTGAGCATGGTTCGCGCCGGAAGCGAAGGTGGTTTTCTCGAAGACTCCCTTGCCCGCATCGCTCAATTCACCGAACAACAAGAAGACCTCAAGAGTCGTACGCTCGGTGCTCTCGCTTATCCTATTTTCCTGGCAGTTGTAGGAGCGGTCGTCGTCTTTGGTTTGTTGATCTTTTTCGTGCCCAACTTTGGGCAGATCTTCGAACAGATGCGAGACGAAGGTCAGCTTCCCGCGATCACCGAATGGTTGATGTGGACCAGCGAGACGCTGCAGAAGTACGGAATCTTTATCGCGTTAGCAATCTGCGCCGCCTTCATCTACGGTCGGAATCGGCTGGCGACGCCATCTGGTCGGCGTTGGGCAGACGGCTGGAAAATTCGCTTGCCGATCATGGGAAACATCTTTTTGAGTCTTGCGGTCGCACGTTTCTGTCGAGTCCTCGGCACACTGCTGCACAATGGCGTGCCGATTCTACGGTCTTTGGAAATCAGTCAGGATGCGGCTGGAAATCGAGTTCTTTCGGAAGCAGTTGAACAGGCTTCGGAAAACATCACCTCCGGTGATTCGCTGGCCACGCCGCTCTCGTCCTCCGGTCATTTCCCCAATACAGTTGTTGAAATGATTGCGGTGGCTGAGGAATCAAATACTCTCGATAGCGTACTCGTCGACATCGCGGACGGACTTGAAAAACAAACATCGCGACGACTCGACCTCGCCGTTCGACTTCTGGAACCGATCATGTTGTTGATCTTGGCCGGAATCGTGCTATTCGTCGTCATCGCATTGCTGCTACCCATATTCAAAATGTCTTCCACCATCTAACAGATACACTTTAAGAACACACCGTTTATTCAGAATGGAGTAACCACAATGTTTCGTATGCAGCGCCGTCGACGCGGCGGCTTCACACTCATGGAAGTCCTACTCGTGCTTGTCATCCTCGTGATTCTCGGATCGATGGCTGGCATCTTCATCCGTAGCGCCAGAAAGAAGGCGAACATCGATGCAGCTCGATCACAAATCGGACTCTTCGAAAATGCCATCAGCCTGTACGAGCTGCACATGATGCAGTATCCGTCCAACAGCGAAGGACTACAGGCGCTCCTGTCACCGTCAAGTGACGCGGTGAATTGGGCAGGACCCTATCTCAATAAACCGGAAGTACCGCTGGATCCTTGGGGCAATCAGTATCAATACGAACTCCAAGACGCGGAAAATTATCGCATCTGGTCGTGGGGAGCCGACCGAGTTGATGGCACGGAAGATGACATTAGTAATCAAATGATTATGCAATAAGTGTGGCTTTGGCTTGAACGTGCACGGCTCATCCGTCCGAAAGCGATTGATTCAGCGACGAGTTGCTTTCACGCTGCTCGAGTTGATGTTGGTGATCGCGATCATGGTGGCCGCGGTAGCCATAGCCCTTCCCGTGATGCGCGGCGCCTTCGAGGATCAACGATTGCGGAAGGGCGCCGAAATCGTGCAAACCGAATTCGCACGCGCTCGTAATCAAGCGATCAAAACCGGCAAAGTCCAGGTGTTCCAACACGGTGTGTTCTCCGATCGGTTTGCGACCACCGAACAGTCCTCCCTCGAAGACGCTCTGCTGAGCTCAACCGCGGATGACAATTCAAGCCAGGCAGCCTACTCCCAGCCGGGTGCCGCACCGGGCCTGCCCATGCGGACACTGCCTGAAGGTGTGTACTTTGTCGGGGCTGACGTCCGGGTCGACCAACGAACTTCGGTTGAATTAAGTTCGTTCGAAATGAGCCCGGCGATGGAAGATGTCGGGTCGACAGCGGCTTCGCGTGAAGCCACGAGAGACGTGTCCTGGGGAATGCCGATTTTTTTCTTCCCCGACGGCACGACTTCAACGGCGACACTGACGGTCGCGAACGATCGACAACAGGCTATTGAGATCACGCTTCGCGGGCTGACAGGTCTGGCTCGGGTCGGCAACCCTCAGGTCATCGATGCGCTGAATGCAGCTGGCCGCAGCGCCGCAGCGAGGGCGAATCGATGACGAAAGCTTCTCAGTTCCGTCGAACGCAAGGGCTTTCTCTGGTCGAGGTCATCCTCGCCATGACCATCTTGGCAATGGCCATGGTGATGCTCTCTCAGCTGGTGAGACTCGGACTCCGAGCCGCTGGTGAAGCGCGGGATGTCACCCGAGGACAGCTGCTGGCCGAAAGTATCATGTCCGAAGTGGCCGCCGGCATCACACCGGCTGAATCCGTACAACAGGTTCCCGTCGAGCTGGAACCCGGATGGCTTGTATCCATCGAAGTCCAGACCACAATGCAGGATGGACTGCTACAAGTTGTGGTCGTGACGGAGCGCGATAGCGATTCCCAAAACAAAGCGCGATTCCAGTTATCACGATGGATGCGCGATCCGAGCCTTCCCTTGCCAACCGATGATGCCTCCCTGGAAGAAGAAGGGAATGCCAACGCCTTCCTCGACTCATCCTCTTCCACCCGTGGGTCGGAATTACAGGGAGGCACATCATGATGCTTCCGAACTTGCAACGTCACGGCTTTACGCTGTTGGAAGTGATTCTGGCAGTCTCGCTTACGGCCATCATTGCCACAATGATTGCAACCGCGATCGATTATCACCTTCGACAACTGACCGCACGTCGCACGCAAATCCGAGAGGCTCAGTTAGCGCGAGCCATACTCCGACAGATCGGAGACGATCTCCGGGGAGTCGTTGTTCACCGCCCCCCCATAAGCTCGTCACTGGAAGAGTTGAGTGAGAGCTTCGAAGGAGCTGAAGGTCTGATCTCGGGAGAACAGGATCTCACCGAATTCGAGGCAGGACAGGACGAAGCTGAACTGACAACCGACACAACAAGCGATCTCTCGACCGCTCCCATCGTCGCCACCACACCTGGTCTATTTGGCAATGAGTCCCAGTTGCAAATCGACGTCAGTCGAATCCCCCGCCCTGAAGAATACAGCCTGTTGGCGGAGTTTGGTGATCCGTCTCAAATGCGAATGCTCAGCGACGTGAAGACCGTAACCTATTTCATCCAGAGCGACCCGATGCAAATGGTCAACGCGGCACCGAATCCTGATGCTGCGAACCCGGAAGCGGCAACCGCCGGTCTCGGCCGACGAACGGTTGATCGTGCGACCAGTCGCTTTGCGAACGATAACGGCATCTTCGACCTGATGGATCAAAACGTAGAAATACTTGCCCCCGAAGTTACCGCGTTGCAGTTCGCCTACTTCGATGGAGTCGAGTGGTCAATGGAATGGGACTCAGAATTTCGGGGCGGTATTCCCGTCGCCGTGGAAATCTCGCTGGTGATTCTGCCGGAAGAGGAGCGACAGTTCGACACACGCGTGGAAATGGAATCGGCGATGAACAACGTCAGCACCGACCACATTTATCGATTGGTCGTTTATCTGCCGGGCTCGGATGCCGTAGAACTCGAGGAATTTGCCGCAGGTTTAACGGGAGATGTTGACATGGAGGCGAGTGGTCTATGAGCAAGTCGCCTCGTGAAGGACTGGCACTGCTCCTGGTGCTGATCGTCATCACCATGCTCTCGCTTTCCGCCTACACCTTCACCAGTCTGATGATGGCGGAAAACGAGAGTGCGGTGTTGCACGGACAACAACTTCAGGCACGCGCCGCCGTCGACTCGGGTGTTTCGCAAATCAGCTATTTCCTCGAACAGGAACCGCTCGTGCGGGAAGATCTGGGCGGCACTTACATCAACCCGGACCTATTCCAGGCCCAGCTGGTTATCGACCATCCTCAACCCCGAGGACGCGCTCGCTTTGCCGTGCTGGCGCCCGAGATGTCGGAAGATGGTTATTTTGGAGGCATGAGATTCGGCCTCGAAGATGAATCGGGACGACTGAACCTCAACTCGCTAAACATGGAGGTCCCCGATATCGTGGGCGACCCGGATGAAGTCACCGATGTTACCTCCGGATCCGCCATCGGTGACCTCGGCAGCTTGATCGGACAGGGTGGCGGCTCGGGAAGCGGTTCCGGCAGTGCTTCGAGCGACGAGGATGAAGATGCTGAGGAGGAGGACATTGAAGTCGACAAATCCGGTCGAACGATGCTGATGCAGCTGCCGGGCATGACGGTTGATACTGCCGATGCCATTCTGGATTGGCTCGATGAAGACGATGACCCACGTCAATATGGAGCCGAATACGACTACTACGGTGGACTCGCGGAACCCTATGCCCCCAAGAACGGGCCGCTGGAAAGCCTCGAGGAATTATTGCTCGTCCGAGGTGTAACGCCGGAATTATTGTTTGGTCGTGACACGAATCGCAACGGCATCATCGATCTTCACGAGCAGGAGATCATCATTCCCGAAGATCTGGGAGATGGCACCCTGGATCGCGGGTGGTCGGCTTATCTGACACTCTACAGCGCCGAAAAGAATACAACGCGCGACGGTTTCGCCCGCATCGATCTGAATGGTGATGACCTGGAACTTTTGTATGAAGAATTGTCAACGGTACTCGATCCTGGCTGGGCAACCTTCATCGTTGCCTATCGCCAATTCGGACCCTACAACTCGCCTGAGGATCAAGAAGGAGGAGGACGTAGCAGCAGCAGCGCGGAACGAGTTCCACCCGGTGACCAACCACTTGACTTTACGAGATCGGGACGAGTTCCCTTAACCCAGGTTCTGGATCTGGTTGGCGTGGATGTCCGTGCTCAACTCGATGGCGGCGAAGATCCAGTCATTCTCGAATGTCCGTTTCCCAATGAACCCCTGCTGATGGGCAGCTACATGCCACGTCTGATGGAGTATTGCACCGTGGTCCCAGATCCGATCATACCGGCACGGATCAACATCAATCGGGCCCCCTACACGGTGCTGATGACGATTCCCGGCATGACGACGGAAATGGCAGATTCAATCATCAACGGCCGAGATGTAGCGGACATTGAATTTGATGAAGAATTTCAAAATGAGACGTGGCTGCTCTCCCGGGCCATTCTGACACTCGAGGAAATGCGGGAAATGATGCCTTATATGACGGCTCGAGGGGACGTGTTTCGAAGTCAAATCGTCGGATATTTTGACGAAGGCGAGATAGCCGCCCGTTCAGAAGTCATCTTTGATGCTACCTCTGCCGCACCCCGCATATTATTCTGGAGAGATATCAGCCACCTTGGTCGCGGATATCCCACAGAGCTCCTTGGCGTAGATTTGACTGATTCCACTGAAGATTAGACCTCCGAGGAAAATCCAACATGCCTAAGTACGTCGCACTCGACTGGGATGACCAGCAGGTTCGCGCCGTCTTCGCAAACGTTCAAGGTGATACGGTATTGGTTGACGACGCAGTCGTGCTGGCCTTGGACGGTTCGGGGAATGACAGTCCGACACAGGTCATGGAGACATTGCAGCAATCCGTCAACGATCATCGTTATCGCTCGGCGGAAGCGATCGTCACGATACGCCGCGCCGACGTCGAATTGCGTCTGTTGTCTTTACCTGAAGTTCCTGCGGACGAGCTTCCGGACATCGTACGGTTTCAGGCCTTGCGCGACTTCTCCGAAATCTCGGAAGACTGGCCGATCGACTATCTCCACATCAGCAGCACTCCAGGCGAAATGACGGTCCTGGCGGCAACCGTTTCAACGTCACGGCTCAATCAATTTCGGAAAGTATTAGATTCCGCTGAGCTCAAACCCCACTCAATCGTCTTGCGACCTTGCGCTGCAGGATCGCTCGTGAAACACCAGACTAATCTCACTCAGAGCTCCGTCCAACTGATGGTGGATGAGTTTGGATCGGGCATCGAGTTGACGGTTCTGCGAGATCACAAAGCAACATTCATCCGGACTGTTCAGCGCCCGACGGGCTCGAACCGCATCAATCATCTCGCCGGCGAGATTCGTCGCACCATGGTTGCCGCCCAAAACCAATTGGGAGGTGATCAAGTTCAACAGGTCATTCTGTTTGGCTCCGGCGAAGAACATCAAGTCGCCTGCAAAGAGTTGCAGGAACGACTGGAGATGACCGTCACGGGCATTGATCCCTTTCAGGGTCTGCAACTCGGCAAAGAACTGAAGAAAGGTCTGCCAGACGATTCCGGTCGCTTCGCCGCTACCTTGGGATTGCTCGTGAATCAGAGCGACCCTTCAGCAGATCTGTTGGACTTCCTCAACCCACGGAAGATCGAAGAGCCCAAATCAAAGCGGCCGATGGCGATCGCGGCACTCTGCAGCCTGGCGGCGGTATTGCTTTTGAGCGGAGGTGGATTCTGGTGGTACCTGTACAGCATGGACCAACAGATCTTGACGCTCCAACAAGACTCTCAAAACCTGCGGAAGAATGTGGAATCCGCACAAACCCGCATCGACGATTATGAGGGCGTCAACCGTTGGCTCCAAGAAGAGACCAATTGGTTGGAACAGATGAAACAGATTTCATCGACATTACCACCACCCGACAAAACGAAGATTCGCGAGTTTCGCGGATATATCTCGTCGTCGGGTAACGGCACCATGATTTTGGAAGGAGTCGTCGATAATCAGAGCTCTATTTCCGCAATTGAACGGAAATTACAGGAGGAAGGATATCGCGTTCGAGGGGAGGGCGGTGTCAATGAGCAGCAGGATGAAGAGTATCCCTGGCGTTTTCGCGAAACGATCACCGTCGAAAAACCTGGCAAACAAAACAAGAAGAATAACGATCGTCCTCCCAGCACCCGCACCACCAGCCTCACGAATTCTGAAGCGGAGGCACAGTAACCATGAATTCTCGCGAACGACTATTGCTTATCACCGTTGTCCTGCTCGGCGTAGGAATGGTTGCGATCTATGCTTACACCAGTATGACCGCGGCGGTCGCCAATCGAACTGCGCAGATTGCAGCAATCGAAAACCAGATCAACCAGCAAAAGATCACCGTTCGCCGAGGCGGGATGGCCGCCCGGAATTTAAAGTCTCTCCAAGAGCGTTCCTTGCCGGCGAATCGAGGCATGGCACAAACCATCTACAGTGAATGGTTGTTGAACCTGGTTGATGAGAAAGTCGGGCTGAAGGACTGTTCCGTGATTCCCAAGAAAGGAAGCGGTGGCAACCAATTCTATTCACAACTCCGCTTTCAAGTGGATGGCGAGGCTACCCTGGAACAAGTCGTCGCCTTCCTCCATGGATTCTACTCCTCCAATGACCTTCATCAGATCAAGAACTTAAGACTGAAACCAATCGCAAGCTCGGACAATCGATTGCTCGATTTTTCCGCGGATGTAGAAGCGATTATTCTGCCGGGAAATCAGCGTGCGACCGTTGGCAATCTGGCCTCCAATCGTTTTGGCGACCTGACACTCGACGATTTCCAGACGGTGATTCTGAGCCGTAATGTCTTCGCTCCAGCCAACAAAGCGCCCAGCATTTCTTCCATTTCAAACAAGACGACTAATCGCGATGAACGCTTCACGTTCACCGTGAAGGCTCGAGATGCTGATGAACTAGACAACCTGACGTTTCGGCTCGAAGGGGATGCACCGAAAGGCATGGAAATCGATGAGGAAGACGGAACGCTCCTATGGAGACCGGAAGAGAATGGCGAATTCCAAGTTCGTGTCGCCGTCACCGATGACGGAACACCCTCGTTGTCTGATAGCGTCGACTTCAAGGTCACGGTGAAAGACCCGCCACCACCGCCCGTCGAAGACGAAGAACCAGAACCGCCACGCCCAAGATTCGATGAGGCCGAACACGCCTATGTCATCGGCACCGTATCCAAGGGTACTGACCAGACAATCTGGCTCAAGATTCGCACGACGGGTAAACTCCTGCGACTGTCCGTTGGTGATCCGATCAACGTGGGTACGGTCGAAGGCGTGATCGACAGCATCGGCGATAAGGACGTCGTCATCCTTACCGATGAAGGAATGCTCCGAGTCCAGGTCGGTCAGAGCCTGGTAGCAAGTTAGTGAGCTAGCTGCATTCATTCTGTCAGCATTCCCGGTAATTTTTCCGGATTTGTTGCATTGCTTCTCCGCCTTTTTCTTGCGCGGTTACGTCGACTATGACGATTATGTGGGTGATACGCCCCCGGTCTGTCTGGGGGCGAATGGAAGTCTGCTGCTGCCCGCGCGAGTCAAGCTTCCACCCAACGTAAGTCCACACACTGTCGAAATAGAGTCTTTTTGAACACGATCGCAGTGAGTGCGAATCACGAGGTAGCCATGACGGCAAGAAATAATGACACCCGCAGCAAGAGTTCGCATTCATTACCATGGTTCTTCGGAAACCAGGTCCTGAAATCGTGCTCGCGTATTGGACTCGCATTGGTATTGCTGGTGCTTTGTACCAACGCATTGACCGCGCAAAACGCACCGGAGACTTCCTTTCGTGCCTATCCCGTCTACGATGAACCCGTCGCCGAAGCCGCCAATCGATTGCGGCGAACATTCCAACAGCAGAACGCAGAGGCAGACGTGGTTGTTGATGCTGCTGGTCGCCGCCTGCTGGTCAACGGTTCTAACGCCTCCCATCGAATCGCTTTGGAATACAGCGATTCGTTGAATCCGGCTGTTCGCTCCAAACCGATCAACGCACCAACTCTATCCAGTTCGGAATTGAGAGCGTACCCTGTGCCGGGCAACGAGCTTGCGGACCTCGTCACAGAATTGCGACAACGTTATGCCAGCCAACCCGAAGTTCGGATTGGACTCGATCAACGCAACAATCAAGTTCTTGTCCACGCGCCATCCACGACTCATCGAGAAATCAACCGCTCACTGAGGCAGGATCAAACCCCCGCGCCGGTCCGCTCCAACTCGCCAGGCACATCGTCGACTGGTCCAGCGCTGGCCATCCACCCGGCCGGCAACGCAGCTGGCTCACGTTTACGGAATATCACCTGGCAACAGCTGATGGCAACCCTGGAGGATATGACGCCAAACAAGCTCGCTCTAACCCAGTCGAGTAACAGTCGGGATTTAGAAGTTACGCTTCCGTCCAAATTGGGTCAAACGCGCCTTCGCTTGAATCCCTCGACAGGCGATTATCAGCTTGATGGCGAAGATGAATTAGTACGGAGCTGGGCGCGAGCCATCGTCGCGATCGACCAACCGAATGACGACCTGGAAACGACACAGATTCTTCCGATTCGGGACAAGGCGGCAGCCACGACCGTCACGCGCGCCATTGGCATCTTGCAAAACGCGCGACAGAAAGCTCTTGCTGCCAAAGTGCGTTGGGGTGCAGATCTGGTGGGAATCGAAACCCAAGATTCTAAAGACAAGGAAGGTTTTGCCGAACTGCGTGAAGCCGACATTGTCGCTCAGAACGACGCAGCACCTCCGAACGAAGCTCAGCCAGCCGGTGAGGGCGGGGACGTCACCACGATCCAGTTACCGGAAGGGCAGGTAGGTGTGGACGGTGCCATGATCGGCCCCGTGCAAATCGAATTCGTCGAGGGTTTGGATTCGATCATCATTCGCGGTCGCCGTCCGGATGTCGAGCGAGTGATGAAAATTATCGACGACATCGAACGACTCAGCATTGTGACCGAACCAACGATTGAATTGATTCCATTGAAGCACGTCAACAGCGTGTCGATGGCCGAACTCGTCACCCAATTGAACACACAAGCGTTGGCGGCACGACGCGGCACGGTAAGCATCACACCGCTGGTAAAACCGAACGCGTTGTTGTTGATCGGTCGAGAGGAAGGCGTTCAAGCCACTGTCGAACTCATCGAACGACTCGATCAACCCGTCGCACCCGCATCGCAATTCAAGATCTTTTCGTTGTCGCACATGTCCGCGACAGACGCTCAACAGACGATCGAAACATTCTTTGAAGAACGCGGTGGATTGGGACCCTTGATTCAGGTACAGGCCGATTACCGGACGAACTCGCTAATCGTTTATGCCAGTCCCAGAGATATGCAGGAGGTGGGACATCTGATCAAGAAGATCGATGTCAATGCGAGCAAAACCGTGGACGAAGTGCGTGTCTTCAAGCTCAAGAATGCACTTGCGGATGAACTCGCGCCGGTCCTTCAGGCAATCCTTCGAGGTGAAGACACGTCGCTTGGCCGAGGAGGTGGTTTCGGGCAGGGCGGAGGTCAATTCCAAGGCGGACAACAGGGCGGGTTCGGGCAAAATCAGAACAGTCGTGGACTGCTAACCACGCCACGTTCGTCGATGTTGACGTTAACCATCGACGAAGACGGCAATCGCGAGCTGAAGTCTGGCATTCTCACCAACGTGCTCGTCGCAGCCGATGAACGAGCGAACTCTTTGGTGGTCACAGCACCTGCGGATAGCATGGATCTGATCGCGGCTCTGGTAAAACAGCTTGACGATCTACCAACCTCCGAAGCTCAAATCAAGGTCTTTACGATTATCAATGGTGACGCGGCCGCACTGGCCGAAACGTTGGCAGAGTTGTTTGGGGAAACCCAGCAAGATGGACCAACGCTTCAATCAGCTACGGGCGCTGGTGAATCGAGTCTTGTTCCGCTTAGGTTCTCAGTAGACCTGCGGACCAACAGTATTATTGCGACGGGATCGTCCGCTGATCTGGGCGTCGTCGAAGCCATTTTGTTGCGACTCGACGAAGATGACATCTCGCAACGTCGCAGTCGCGTCTACCGTTTGATGAACGCTCCAGCTCTTGATGTCGCTACGGCCATTAACGAGTTCTTACGGAGCGAGCGGGACATTGCTCTGGTCGCACCCGATTCAATCAGCCCCTTCGAGCAGATCGAGCGGGAAGTGGTCGTTGTCCCCGAAGTTGTCAGCAACAGCTTGATCATCAGCTCCACGCCACGATATTTCGACGCCATCGAAAAGATCGTCAAGGAGCTTGATGAGCGGCCGCCCATGGTGATGATCCAGGTCCTGATTGCTGAAGTCGCCTTGGGGAACGTTGAAGAATTTGGCGTTGAACTTGGCCTTCAAGATTCCTTGCTCTTTGATCGCAGTGCCGCCATCGATGCCGTAATCAACGGTGGCGATGAATTGGCATTTGAGTCTGGAGTGTTGGATCCAGGATTCAATTTCAACAACCAACCGCTAGGAAATAGCGTAAGTCCCTTCTCACTCAGGACTCGAGAAAACGTTGCTGGACAAGCCTTAACTGCTTTCGGCCTCAATCGCATTAGTAGCGATTTGGGCTACGGTGGGCTCGTGCTCTCGGCAAGCAGCGAATCGGTGAATTTACTGATTCGAGCCTTAAGGGAATCACGACGACTCGACATCCTCAGTCGACCTCAGGTTATGACACTCAACAACCAACCTGCATTTGTTCTGGTTGGACAACGAGTGCCTTACGTGACCAGCATCAACCAAGGTCAGACGGGCGTCACATCCACTCCCGTTGAGTTTCAGAATGTTGGATTGGTGTTAGGAGTTACGCCGCGAATCAGTCCGGACGGTCTCGTCGTGATGGAGATCGATGCGGAAAAATCGAAATTATCTGAGAACACCGTCACCGTCGGAATCTCCGAAAACGGACAGCCGGTGGAACAGAATCCGATCGATACCACCACGCTGCAAACGACGGTAAGTGCACGCAGTGGACAAACCGTCATTCTGGGCGGGCTCATCACCAAAGACAAAAACTCGCAATCCAGACGAGTGCCTTACTTGGCGGACATCCCGGTCATGGGTGATCTGTTTCGATACGACAAGGTCGTCGAAGCGCGAAGTGAGTTGCTGATCATCATGACGCCGCACATCGTCCGCAAAGAAAACGACCTGGAAGAATTGAACCAAATCGAATCCGAGCGAATGAGTTGGTGCCTGGCAGATGTCATCGACATCCATGGAAATGATCCATCGCTTACAAGTGGCGGCATCGGCGGCAACGACGCTTACACCGAAATCATCTACCCTGACTTGAACCCGACGGCCGTCCCACCGGCATCGGATGTCGAACAAGTTCCGACTCCATTCGACGAACGCTCGTTTGAGAATGTGCCCGTCGAACCACCCGTTCCCAATGGTGAACCGACGTCGAGTATTCCTTCGAATACAAAAACCTTCACACAACGACTGGGCGATGTGTTCAGCCCGATCAAATCAAAGGACGAACCGATTGACGCATCGGATGTGGCCGAAGCGGAATTCAATCCCTTATTGGCATCAGAACGGGAACAAGAATACCAAACCTTCGATGCAGGAAGCCCCTCTCCGTCACTCGCGCCCAGCAGCGACGACATGCCTGTGTTGCAAGCTGCCGGACCTGAACCGATGAAAACATCGACCTGGAATAAAATTCGGAAGAGCTTTTCGATCAAGCGATAAGGTACGTAAAGATGCGACAATTCGATTTCAAAACGCAGTGGTGTTGCCTTATCTTTTCGATGATCTGTTGCGGCCTGGTCGCAAATCTCGGCTGCCAGACGACGTCGACCACGGCGTCGGGCGACAATCATCCTAAATGGCTCCCCAAAAAGAAGCCGGATCCAATCGAGGAAGCTCGATTACGACCGACCAAGATGGTGGCGATCTGGAGCGAATCTGTTGTGTTTAGCTCCACCAAAAAACCGACTCGAGGTCTCGGTGGTCGTATCTATTTCTACAACGAACGACATCAAACGATTCCAGCAGAAGGCGAATTGATCGTCTATGCGTTTGACGACAACCAAGAAAATGAAGATGCGGCAAAACGAAAATACATCTTCTCACCGGAACAATTCGCCGGACATTTTAGCCAGTCTGACTTTGGACCCTCCTATAGCGTCTGGATCCCATGGGATGACGTCGGAAACGCACAACAACCGATCAGTGTCGTTCCCATGTTCAAAACCAAAAAGGGACAAATGCTAGTCGGAGATTACGCGCGAAACTTGCTCAACGGCAAAAAGAAAACGGACGAGCAACTCGTCGAGGAAGAATCCGGTTCGGAAATTCGACGAGTGGGCTTCCAAGAGAATGAAAAAAAGGACTCGGATACAACGTTGAATATCCGTACAAGCACCATCGATCTACCGGCTACGATGCGACATCGTGTAATGTCTTCGAAAGATCTTTCCGCCGGACAACGATACCGCCAGACTACCGCCGCTGATCGGATGGAGAGACTCCGTCAGTTGCAGAGTCGTCCACTTCCAACAGGTTCTCAACCTGAGAGACTCCTGGAGAGAGTCGAACAAGTCGGGCGGCCAATTCACGGTCGGCCTCGCTGGCAACAGTACCCGTCAAACGCGCCGTCTGATTCTCAAGCGTCATCTCAATCTGGCCAAGTCGGCCCAGCGCACTCGAATTAAGCAGCTTACGATTCTTGGCCTCAATGATCGACGGCTGTGGACGTGAATAGCGAAAGCCAATGCTAAGCTGGGTTCGAACATTGACCCTTCGCTGAGAATTGTCGTTCAAATCACGCCCATCGCGTTGGGGGGCAATGCGCTGACCGATGCCAGTGTTGAATCCGTTTAAGGCAGCACCGGTAAGAGCACCGACAAACGCGTCCTGAGCTCCATTGCCGACAAATTGGCTCGCCTGACGATTGCCACGGACGAATCGCTCGCTTCCATCAAGGCCGCTGCCTTCACCCGCACTCCCCACAAGCTGGTCGATGCGCGAACCGGCCGAGGTCCCTTCAAGAGCACCGCGACCCTGGCCACTGCCAAAGGCACTTCCACCCTGTGAGTTGATGGAACCACCTACACTTCGGCTGCCAAAAACACCGGTGGACGTTGAACCACGCTGGGCCCAAACATCGCCAACCCATGCTCCTACCAACAACAAAGCAACACCACCCATTATTCCGAAGCGCATCATTCTCAGATCCTCTTTGCGGGCAGTAAGTGACAACGGCATGAAACATCCCATGAAAAAAATCGTCCAGCAACAGCGGTTGGACCGCCGGAAAACAATGCTAGCAGAGCATTTATCGGACAAAACCCATCGAACAAACGTCAACTTCAATATAATCTTACAATCCGCGAATAGGCTATCGGTTTCGTAAGAAAAGGAATCACGAAACCTTGGGACTCGACGGAGAGTACTATACCGTGAGATCAGCAGTCGGGAATGACCGAGAAATTCAGGCCCGATTGGTTCCGATCCAGATTCCACATCCTCGGGAAGAAGGGATTATTTTCCTTGGCTACCAGGATTCAGCAGAGGATTCAGAAAACCATGAAATCATTTCGTATTTCCACAGCGATCTGCATCGTTTGGATCGGATTCATTCACTCCTCGGCCTTCGCGGAACGTCCGTCGGCTCCGGAAATTTTTCCCAGCACGACCTACGCCATGTTCCACATCCCTGACATTCAAGAGCTGGGCGAACGAATGCAAGGTTCGGCATTGTTCGCGATGTTTTCGGATGATGAAGTGCGGCCTGTCATTGAGCAGCTGTATGGTTCGGTATCGCCATCGATGGAGGCGGTAGAAGAACAAGTAGGAATCAAGATTGAAGAGCTTCTGGATTTACCCCTCGGTGAAATGGCATTGGGTGTGGTAGGAATGCCAGGACAACCTCCGGCTCTCGTGATCTTGATTGAGTCCGCCGACAATCGTGTGATGAACGACCTCGTGGATCGTGGTCGCACGATGATGGTCGAAGCGGGCTTCGAAGAATCCACAGAGACGATGAACGGTTCAGAAGTCCTGATGCTGACAAGGACGGACGGCGAGGTTCGCGAGATGAGCCAATTGCAGGTCGATGAAACATTGATATTTGCGACGAACAAGAATGTGATGAACGCGATTACCGCTGCGCTCGCAGGCGATGAGGAGCAAGAGACCTTAAGTACAGTCGACGCGTACAACACAATTTTAACTCGATGTCAAAGCCAAAACAAAGCAATGGTTTCGGCGTATATGGATCCTATCGGGTTGATTCGCTCGGCCACTCAAGGAAACGTTGCAGCAGTCACCGGCTTGGCGATCTTGCCCGTGATCGGCCTCGACGGACTCTTGGGAATTGGTGGTACGATGCAATTGCCAGAAGGCGATTTTGATACCGTGCTTCATGGCCATCTTCTACTCGACCAGCCGCGCAGCGGTGTGATTGAGATGATGGCCTTCAAGAACGGTGAGACGACACCTGAAACATGGGTACCTGCCGACGTCGCGAACTACACAACCTTCAACTTCGGAGTGATCGATGCTTACACGGTCCTGCGCGAGCTTGTTGACAGTTTTCAAGGCGAAAATGCCTTCGAGAACTTTGTTGACGGACGAATCACAGAAGAACTTGGCATCAATTTGACGGATGACTTGATACCGGCAATGGCCGGTCGTTTTACGCTGACCACCTGGTACGAAAAGCCTGCTTCACTGACAAGCCAAGCTAACGCATTGGGAATTGAGTTGAAAGATGTCGCGGAATTCCAAGTAACATTAGACAAGATCTTCGACAATTTCAGCGACCGGATCGAAGAACGCCCCTTCGGCGGCACGACCATCTACGAGTTCAAGCCCGACTCGAACGATTTCGGAGATGACGACCAACGCTTCGCGAGGGACGATTCGGATGAAGAAGACTTTCGCGAAGCGCGGCGACGTCAACAGCGCGAACGCCCCGCAGCAGTGGCCATCGTCGGCGATTATCTGATTCTCTGCAACAAGGGTGTATTCATCGAACAGGCCATCCTGACCAATCAAGACCAGGTTGGCCGCCTTGCCGACGAATTGGATTTCAAACTGATTGCGAATCGTATCCAACGCCAGCCGGGAGCCAATGAGGCATGCGTGATTTCATTCGAACGTCCCGACGAAGGACTCCGGTACGCCTATGATCTTCTGCTATCCGATGAAGTTCGGGAGGGGATCGCAGGCCTGGCTGAAGAGAACCCGTTCTTTGAAACGCTCAATCAAAACCTGAGCGAAAATCGGATTCCTCCATTCGAAGTCATGGCCAAGTATTTGGCACCTGGCGGTACCGCCGTGACCAATGAGGAGAGTGGTTTTCATTTTGTTGCCTTCACGTTGAAGCGGCAGGGGAATTCAGAGTAACCCGCTCTCGGTGCGGCTCGAACGGATCGACTGACCACTATCACTGACAGCGATCCCATTTCGCGTGGGAATGCTGCCGTTATCACCGTAGAGCTCTCATAATCGGTATAGATCACCCGCTTTCCTCAACGGGATGCTGCCACCAAACCGCCTATCTTGAGCTGCTAGTGGACCCGGGACGGGGTGCCCGGTATTCTAAAGGAAGAGTCGCTGATGCAAGATTCCGCTCAGCGAGTTTTCCTTTCTTGTCGGATAGGTCGAGGTGCAAATATGGATTCTGGACGCCCAACGGCAGCGATTGATTGGCCCAGTCGGACAATTGCCATTCTCAGTCTCTTCATTGCCATTGGTGCCGGCGGATACGCGATCCTGGAGGATCCGAACGAGAACGACGTCACTCAAGACAAATTGATCGACGAGTTCAAAACTGCTTTACAGACCGAGTCGGACACCTTTTCGAAGCAGCGACAGGCGTTGCAAAA
>MDTD01050204.1_pt1 | contig 20596 bp, 19 predicted proteins | sample 811221 | NCBI WGS metagenome assembly MDTD01 (sample SAMN05326646, study PRJNA326480) | marine metagenome | isolation source: seawater | place: Pacific Ocean: South West | collected 2011
ACGCATCAACCAATCGAACATGCGGCCTCACTTCGTTTGATTCCAAACATGGATGTATGGCGACCATGTGATGATTATGAAACAGCGGTTGCTTGGTTTTCATCCGTTGAGAGGCATGATGGACCTTCCAGTATTTTGTTATCTCGTCAAACTTTACCGCCTCAGATTATGACAAATGACAGTTTTAATTCAGTATCAAAGGGGGGGTATACGTTAGTGGATAGTCCTAACCCGTCGGCGGTCATATTGGCAACTGGATCTGAAGTTGCTCTGGCTGTAGATGCTCAAAAGTTGTTATCCCAAAAGGGTGTAGCCGTGAGCGTCGTCTCTATGCCCTCGACAACAGTTTTTGATAGACAAGACCGCGACTATAAACATCTTATTTTACCTGACGGAATTCCAAAAATTGCCATTGAAGCTGGAGTGTCGGATTTTTGGTGGAAATACACAGGGGCAAAGGGTGATGTGTTGGGTATAGACCAGTTTGGGGAGTCTGCTCCCGGGAAGGACTTATTCCAACATTTTGGCTTGACGGTTCAAAACTTAGTAAAGAGAGTTGAAAAATTATTGTAAAGACAAAAGTCGGAGAAAAAAATGAAAGTAAAAGTTGGAATTAATGGTTTTGGTAGAATTGGAAGAAATATACTGAGGGCTTTTTTTGAGGGAGGATTAGAAAAAAAGATTGAAATTGTTGCTATAAACGATTTAGGAGATGCAGAGACCAATGCTCATCTTTTGAGTTACGATTCCGCTCACGGACCCTTTTCTGGCACAGTCGAGGTTAAGGAAAATTCTCTGATCGTAAAAGACAAAATCATAGATGTTTTTTCGGAGAAAAACCCATCAAACATTCCCTGGGGTGATAAGTCTGTAGACGTTGTTTTGGAGTGCACCGGACTTTTCACCTCAAAGGAAAAGGCTTCCCACCATATCTCAGCTGGTGCCAAAAAAGTTATTATCTCTGCGCCGGGAGGGGCAGATGTTGATGCAACAGTGGTCTATGGGGTTAATCACAGCAATTTGACCTCCTCACAAACAGTAATTTCTAATGCGTCTTGCACCACGAACTGTTTGGCACCAGTTGCGAAGGTACTCAATGACGCTGTAGGAATAAAAAGTGGGTTAATGACCACGATTCACTCCTACACAAATGATCAAGTATTAAGTGACGTTTATCACACAGATCTTCGCAGGGCAAGATCGGCAACAATGTCCATGATCCCCACTAAAACAGGAGCTGCGTCAGCCGTCGGTTTAGTTTTACCGGAGCTCGCCGGTAAGCTGGATGGTTTTGCTGTTAGGGTTCCCACGTTAAATGTATCTTTGGTAGATCTGTCTTTCATAGCTTCGAGAGACACCACCGTGAAAGAAATTAATGATCTAATTTTAGAGGCTTCTGGATCCGATCTTTCAGGGATTCTGGATGTAAACCAAGCACCTTTAGTCTCAATCGATTTTAATCATAATCCAGCCTCATCGGTTTTCGACGCAAGTCTTACCAAGGTTTCAAATGGATCTTTGGTTAAAGTTTGCTCTTGGTACGACAACGAGTGGGGTTTTTCAAATCGCATGCTTGATGTAGCGGAATTTGTGTCCTCATTGGATTAGCACAAGCCAGTTAGGGGAAACTAAATATGCTAAACATTGCTGATTTGGAGGTAAAGGGACGGCGAGTTCTAGTCAGAGCCGATCTAAACGTGCCTTTGGATGACAAAGGTGCTGTGGTAGACAATTCGCGTATAACTTCAGCTATCGGTGGCATAAAAAAACTGTTAAGCAGGGGCGCGGCTGTAATAGTTGCTTCTCACCTAGGACGTCCCACGGAAGGGGAGTGGGTTGAGTCCCTATCCCTGGCCGGTGTTGCAAGGGAAATGTCATCTTTACTTGATCAAGACGTCCGGCTTATTAAAGAGTGGTTTAGTAATTTTGACGTTCTCGCGGGAGAAGTTGTTCTTCTAGAAAATTGCCGATTTAACAAGGGAGAAAAAATAAATAGTGACGGACTAGCAAAAAAAATAGCTAGTCTTTGTGATATTTACTGCAATGATGCTTTCGCTACAGCACACAGAACGGAAGCGACCACTCATGGCGTAGCTAAGTTTGCTAAACGAGCATGTGCTGGTCCACTTATGATGAGAGAAATTGACTCGCTTGAGCGCGGTCTTAAGAGACCGCGTAAGCCATTGGTTGCCATAGTAGGCGGGGCCAAAGTCTCAACAAAACTACCCGTTCTAGACCGCCTGTCTAATAGTGTGAATCATCTTATAGTGGGAGGCGGTATTGCAAATACTTTTTTGATGGCAGATGGAAAAGAGGTTGGAAAGTCTTTGACTGAAAAAGCTCTAGTAAACAAAGCTGAAAAAGTAATGATGGCCATACGGGATCAAGGTGGATCGTGTCCGCTTCCCCGAGATGTTGTGTGTGCAAAAAATATGGACGGAAGGACGCCGCCAACGGTGAAACTAATTGATGACATAGAACATGATGACATAATATTGGACGTTGGACCTGAAACAATTTCAGATTATGAGAAACTATTAAAATGTGCTGGGACGATACTTTGGAACGGGCCTATTGGAGTATTTGAAAACAAGTTTTATGAAAAAGGAACAAAAAAAATTGGTTTAGCGATAGGATCATCGGGAGCTTTTTCAATAGCGGGTGGTGGTGACACAGTTGCCGCCATCAACAAATTCGCAATTGCTAATTTGGATTATATATCTACAGCTGGAGGAGCCTTTTTAGAATTCTTGGAGGGTAAAACGCTACCAGCGGTGGCTATACTCAACACCAGAGCTGAAAGGTAGGGGAATATAATAACTTGGCCACCATCTGCAGGATCTAACAATGAATGATCCCATTATTAATTTTTTAAATTTAAGTATTAAATGACAAAGGAAAAAAAATGGCATTAGTTTCGATGAGACAGGTTTTAGATCACGCGGCTGAAAACAATTATGGAGTACCTGCTTTCAATGTAAATAATTTGGAACAAATTCAGGCTATTATGCAGGCAGCAGAAGAAACAAAGAGTCCGGTGATAATGCAAGCTTCAGCAGGTGCAAGAAAATATGCTGGCGAACCTTTTCTGCGTCATCTAATTTTAGCAGCTGTGGAAACTTATCCAGAAATACCAATTGTTATGCACCAAGACCATGGTGGTAGCCCGGCTGTATGCCAGCGCTCTATTAGGTCGGGTTTTACCAGTGTCATGATGGATGGTTCTCTACATGAAGATATGAAAACTCCAGCTTCCTATGATTATAATGTATCGGTTACTAGGCAGGTAGTCGATATGGCACATGCCGTTGGAGTCTCTGTAGAGGGTGAGTTAGGTTGCTTGGGATCACTTGAAACTATGGAAGCTGGTAAGGAGGATGGGAGTGGGGCCGAGGGCACACTGACTCGAGAAATGCTCTTGACAGACCCGGACGAGGCCGCGAATTTTGTTCAAGAAACGCAGGTAGATGCATTGGCGATAGCAATCGGTACATCCCATGGGGCTTACAAATTTTCCAGAAAGCCAACCGGGGACATTTTGGCGATGGATAGGATAAAAGAAATCCATGATCGTATTCCAAGCACTCATTTGGTAATGCATGGCTCCTCAAGTGTTCCTCAGGAGTGGCTTCAGATCATCAGGGAAAATGGGGGAGATTTAAAGGAAACATACGGAGTTCCCGTCGAGGAAATTCAACAGGGCATCAAACACGGGGTGAGGAAAATTAATATAGATACGGATGTGCGTCTGGCAATGACAGGGGCGATAAGGCGTCACTTCTTTAAAAATAGAGGTGAGTTTGACCCCAGAAAATATCTCAACGATGCTCGATTAGCAGCCAAATCAATATGTAAGGCAAGATTTGAGGCGTTTGGAACGGCTGGGAATGCTGAAAGAATAAAGCCCATGGCTTTAGACATGTTTGCCCTTCAATATGAAGTGTTAAGGCAGGCAAAAAACAAATGATTCTGGAATATTTTTGATTTTGTTATGAGTTCACAATTTTTAGCAGAATAAACTTGTCGAAAGGTTAGTTAATGAAGAGTCTCCCTTTGTCCAATCGTAAAAAGCCCCTTATTGGAATAATAATGGGGAGTAAGAGCGACTGGCCGATCATGTCGGAGGCCTGTGAGACTCTCAAATCTTTTCTTATCCCACATGAGGTAAAAATAGTATCAGCTCATAGAACTCCGGACCAAATGTATGAATATGCCGCCACGGCCAAGGGCCGAGGAATAAGATTAATAATTGCTGGAGCGGGGGGTGCGGCCCATTTACCAGGAATGGTTGCCTCAAAAACCATAGTTCCCGTTTTAGGTGTTCCAATAATTTCGAGGAGTTTGAAAGGACTAGACTCTCTTCTTTCCATAGCACAGATGCCAAAAGGCGTTCCTGTGGCAACTTTTGCAATAGGCGAATCCGGCGCTGTAAACGCGGCTTTATTTGCGGCGCAATTTCTAGCGCAAGATTACAGCGACTTGTCTTCCAGACTACAAAAATTTAGAAAAAGAGAGAGCGTGAAAGTTAGACAAATGAAATTACCATACTCTATATTTCCCTCCAGAACGGTTAAAAAGTGATGATTTTGCCTAATAGCTGGTTGGGTCTTTTGGGGGGGGGGCAATTAGGCAAAATGTTCGCTATTAAGGCTCAGCAAATTGGATATAAAGTAATGGTGATTGACCCAAATGAAGATTCCCCTGCAAAGGGTGTTGCGACTGAATGGATCTGTGCCGATTACACTGACAAAGCGGCACTGGAAATCATGTCTTCAAAATGTGTTGCTGTAACTACTGAATTTGAGAATGTTCCATTTGAAAGCCTTGAGTTTTTGGGAGACCGAATCTTCGTTTCACCAAATCAACAAGCGGTACGAATTATTCAAGATCGAATATTAGAAAAAGAATTTTTAGTTAGTAACGGTCTAAATACGGTTCCATTTGTATCGCTAAGAAAATTCGATGATTTGAAATCGACCCTGATTACAGACTCTCTTTTTCCGGGCTTATTAAAGCTAAGTCGGTTTGGCTACGATGGAAAAGGTCAAATTAGAGTTACCGAGTATAAGGAATTAAAAAAAGCTTTTGAGTCATTTGATGGAAAGGCCTGTGTATTTGAAAAGGAAGTTAAGCTTCGGAAAGAAATTTCAGTAGTTTTGGTTCGAGGAAAAAATGGAAAAAAAATAAATTATCCTTTGGCTGAAAATAAACATCAAAACGGTATTCTTGATACAAGTATAGTGCCAGCAAAAGTAGAGGAGTCAACCCACCAAGAAGCTATTAAAATCACCGAGCAGATTGCAGAGAGTTTAAATTACATAGGCGTTATCTGTGTGGAGTTCTTCGTTTCCAATAGCGGAGAGCTTCTGGTTAATGAAATAGCTCCAAGGCCGCATAACAGCGGACACTACACACTAGACGCTTGTAGCGTATGCCAATTTGAGCAACAAGTTAGAGCGATGTGTAACTTGCCCCTGGCGCCAGTATTCCTTAATAGTCCTGCCGCTGTAATGGTTAATCTATTGGGTGAAATATGGAATGAAGGTGAACCCAACTGGAGCGTACTTTTAAATAGTCCCTCTGTAAATTTACATTTGTATGGAAAAAAAGAGGCTAGAAAAGGAAGAAAAATGGGCCACTTTACCGTGCTTGCCGACCAACTCGATATAGCCGTAGCCACGGCTAAAAGCATTCGGCGTTCTTTGTCCGAATCCGGTGTTCGATAGTATGACGGGTGCTATTTACGAAACTAACCTTTCCTCGTTACCTCTTTTACAGCGTGGGAAAGTAAGGGATCTGTACCAGATTGATGATAATCGTCTACTGATTATTCAAACAGATCGAATATCGGCACTAGATACTATTTTGCCCACAGCAATTCCCGGTAAAGGCAGAATTCTCACTGAGATGAGCAAATTTTGGTTTAAAAAATTCAGCCCTCTCATAGACACACACTATTTGGATGATGACCCTTTAGCCTTTGTGTCTCAAAGTGATAAAAAAATTGTGAGAGGACGATCATTAGTTGTCGCAAAAACTACACCCTTGCCAATAGAGGCAGTTGTCAGAGGCTATTTAGCTGGTTCAGGTTGGAAGCAGTATAAACTTTCAGGGCAAATATGTGGTCAGAATTTGGTAGCTGGTTTGAAAATTGCCGAAAAGCTGGAGGTCCCAATTTTTACACCAACCACAAAAGCGTCTTTAGGGGACAAAGACCAAAATATATCCTTCGAAACTATGGAAGGTTTAATAGGTAGCAACTTGTCAAAAGATATAAGGAAAATGTCATTGCTCCTATACACAAACGCTCTGGACCATTGTTTCGAAAGAGGAATAATCGTTGCAGATACGAAATTTGAGTTCGGTTTAAATAAAGAGAATAATTTAATACTGATTGATGAAGTGTTGACTCCTGATTCGTCGCGATTTTGGTCAGCTAAGTCTTACAAGATTGGTTATGCTCCACCATCTTATGATAAACAGGAAGTGCGAGATTGGTTGAACGACACCGAGGACAGTGAGAAGTATCAGAGGCCTCCTGAGATTCCCGATAAAATTATCACAGCAACACAAAATAAGTATAAAAATATCATGCAAACTTTATGTCATTCAAAAAAAATTTAAATAATAGCGATGCCTTTATGAGAGTTGGAGATTTGAACAATCCTATTGACGATTATGAGATAAGTCAGGCGATCAATTGCCTGAGTGGAGGAGGAATTGTTGGTTTTCCTACTGAGACAGTTTTTGGGCTTGGAGCTGATGCAAGCAATGTGAAGGCGGTACGGTCTGTATACGAGGCCAAATCTAGGCCGAAGAAACATCCTTTGATTTTACATTTATCTGGGGTCGATCAAATCGATGACTGGGTTGTTGATGCGCCACCATCTCTTATAATTTTGGCTGATAAATTTTGGCCAGGTCCTTTGACTATTATTTTAAAAGCAAAGCCACGTGTGGCTGATCATTTTTCCGGAAATATGGATACGGTAGCTATTAGATTGCCGTCACATCCGGTGGCCAAATTGCTTCTTGAGGGGTTAGGTAGAGGAATAGTCGCCCCTTCGGCTAATCGTTTTGGGAGATTGTCTGCTACCTCTTCTGATCATGTGTTTGAGGAGCTGGGACAAAAAGTTGACTTTATTATAAAAGCCGACAGCTGTCCTATAGGCCTAGAGTCAACCATTGTTGATTTGAGTGGCGATACACCTGCAATATTAAGACCCGGAATTATAGGAAGTAAGGCGATAAGTGATGCACTTGGAGGAGTTGTTTTGAGGAGTGATAACCATAATCCCAAGGCCCCCGGGTCTCACCCATCTCATTATGCTCCGCTGACACCCTTAACAGTTGTTCACTGTGATAAGTTAGAGAAGTTCTTGCATCAAGATGCTCAAGGGTTATCAGTTGCGGTGCTGGGAACATCAGCCCGACCTAGATACTCGGGAGCGGCTGTTTGGCAGGCTGCTCCAGCAAATGCAAGAGATTATGGGAAAGAGCTTTACGCCCTACTTAGAAGACTTGATCATTCTGGTTGTGATTTAATAGCAGTAGAGGAACCGCTTTATTTACCTGATTGGTTACCTGTGCATGATAGGTTGAAAAAGAGTTCCATCCCGAATTTGGCTTTAAAAGAGTTTCTTAGGAATACAAGATCAAAAAGACTTAGGAATGGGTGATGAGTATTAAGGAAAAATGGAAATACGATGGAATAAGGGTGGTAAAAGCCTCACATTTTGATTTAAATACTCCTCAAACAGCTGGGATGAAAAGGGCGGCGGCCATTTCGAATAAGGTTGGAGGTGCAAAAAAGATTTGGGCCGGAACAGTTGAAATTGATCCAAATGCAAAAACAGGAGCTCATCATCATGGCCCGGTGGAAAGTATAATTTATGTGGTTAAAGGAAAAGCGCGAATGAGGTGGGGCGAGAAATTACAGTTTGTCGCAGAGGCTAGTGAGGGGGAGTTTATATTTGTGCCGCCATATGTTCCTCATCAAGAGATCAACGCTTTGAAAGACCAACCGTTATCTTGTGTTCTTTGCCGTAGCGGACAGGATCCTGTCGTTGTTAATTTAGAGATACCAATGGTGGAGTATCCTGAGGAGGTTCATTGGGTCGATAATATTCATCCTCACCCCGAAGAGTAAATCTGCGTACTAAATCTCTGGTTCCGGAGTGTCACCGTTCGGCTCCAAGAAGTCAAAATCGCAACCCTCGTGGGCTTGTAGTACATGCTGGCTAAAAAGCTTTCCATAACCTCTGGAGAATTTATTCTTTTTTGGTTTGAGATTTTTTTTTCTGGATAGAAACTCATCTTTTGTTATCATCAAGTTTATGCATCTTTTTTTTATACTCAGTTGAATGTTATCACCAGTTCTTGCGAGCGCAAGTGGGCCACCTATCCAAGCCTCAGGAGAGATGTGTAAAACGCATGTTCCATAACTGGTGCCACTCATTCTGGCGTCGGAAATTCTTACCATGTCGCGTATTCCGATTTTGAGTAATTTCTTGGGGATTGGCAACATCCCCCACTCAGGCATTCCCGGGCCACCAATTGGTCCTGCGTTGCGTAAAACTAGCACCGTATCTTCTGTCACTTTTAAATTAGGCGTATCAATAATATCGCACATTTCAGCGTAACTATCGAATACCAAAGCGGGTCCTGTGTGTTCATGGAATTTAGGATCAGCCGCGTTGGCCTTGATTACAGCGCCGTTTGGGGCAAGATTACCTCTCAATACAATTAGCCCTCCTGACGATTGGATAGGATCCCTAGGGGTTTTTATAACATCTGGATTATGAATTTTAAAGTTTGCCACATTTTTACCGAGGGACTGACCTGTGCAAGTTAAGGCCTCTAATTTTAGAAGGCCTTTCATACCCGCTAGTAGCCCGCCCAGTCCTCCGGCATAGAAAAAATCTTCCATTAGAAATTTTCCAGCAGGTCGCAAATTAACCAAAAAGGGTGTACGTTGTCCAATTTTTTCAAAATCGTTAAGTGTTATTGAAATTCCGGCTCTTCTGGCTAGTGCCATAACGTGAATAAGACCGTTGGTTGAACCTCCAAGCGCCATTAAAACGCTGATGGCATTGTGGATAGATTTTTTGGAAAGAATGTCCGAGGGTTTCAGGTTGGTATTGACCATCTTCACCACAGTCCTTCCTGACAGCGCTGCCATTCTCATATGTGCCGAGTCAGGGGCTGGAATTGAAGAAGCATTCGGAATACTAAAACCCATGACCTCGGCTATTGATGTCATTGTGGAGGCTGTGCCCATAGTCATACATGTTCCAGGTGATCTCGCTATACCTTGAAGCATCTCTTGCCAATCGTCTTTGGTAATTTCACCGGCCCTCAACTCGTCCCAATATTTCCAAATATCAGATCCTGAACCGAGAGTTTGACCTTTCCAATATCCTCGAAGCATTGCTCCTGCTGGAACAAAAATAGAGGGAATATTCATGCTTATAGCTCCCATGAGGAGTCCGGGAGTGGTTTTATCGCACCCTCCCATAAGCACGCAGCCGTCAATTGGGTAGGATCTCAAAAGCTCCTCTGTCTCCATTGCGAGTAGATTGCGGTACATCATTGTAGTTGGTTTTTGGAGAACTTCAGCAAGAGATATTGCTGGCATTTCAATTGGGACGCCGCCGGACTGCCAAACACCTCGTTTTACATCCTGAGCTCTTTCTTTTAAGTGTGAGTGGCAATGATTTATTTCACTCCAAGTGTTTATGATGCCGATTAAGGGTTTATCTTTTATCTCTTCCTCCCCTAATCCCAGTTGGTATATTCGAGATTTATGAGCCGATCCGCGAAGTGAGTTTTCAGCAAACCACCTTTGACTTCTCAGGGCAGGCTTCTGAGTTTTTTTTGAAATGGTATTTCCCATATAATGAGGACTAGAACCTTTGTTGTTTGTTATTATTGTTAAATTTGTATTTTAGCACTCAAGACCATCTTTGAGGCATACTTGTAACGAGATAATTCGTCAGGCATTAGTCTAGCCAGATGAAGTCGAATTAAAACTGCTGTTATCAACCATTACAGTAATTTTGAAGGGAGATATGATGATTGGAAAACAAATAGAGGTTAACATCGGCGGTGGTTTAGATATTCAATTGCCAAGAATGGCAACTGTCAGGCAGAAATTCCAAACGTCAAAATTGAGGGATGTAACTGAGGCTATAAGACTAGAATTTCAAAGGCAAGATATAAGAAATAAAATCAAACCTGGAATGTCAATAGCGGTTGGATGTGGTTCGAGGGGGGTCGCCAATATTGCTGAGTGCTTAATAGAAATAATTCAGCAATTGAAATCATTGGGAGCAAAGCCTTTCGTTTTTCCAGCAATGGGTTCACACGGCGGGGCCACTGCAGAGGGACAGAGAGAGGTTCTAGAGGGATATGGGATCACTGAAAAAGCTTTAGGCTGCCCATTGATAGCTGACATGGGCGTCGATATCGTAGGAGTTGTCGATGAAATGCCAGTATACATGGACCAACATGCAGCAAAGGCAGATGGGATTATTGTTGTCTCTCGAATAAAGCCACACACAAATTTTCGAGCTCCGATTGAATCGGGAATAGTCAAAATGCTTACTATCGGAATGGGTAAGATAGAAGGTGCCACCACTCTACACTCTTACGGTATGGACTCTTTTGGAGAGCTCTTACCTAAGGCCGCTAGACATATTATTGAAAATAAGAATATTCTTTTTGGAATGGCTATGCTCGAAAACGCTGCGGATGAGACTGCGGTCATAGAGGCTGTCACCGCTGAGGATATTTTTAATCGAGAGCCAGAGTTGCAAGCCTTATCAAAAAAGTTAATGCCCAGTCTACAGTTCGACGAAATTGATGTTTTAATAGTTGAGGAGATTGGAAAAAATATTTCCGGCGCAGGAATGGATCCCAATATCACAGGAAGAAATACTCGTGCCGTAGAGTGGGATATGAGGCCCGATGTACAAAAAATTGCGGTCATGGATTTAACATCAGAAACTCACGGGAACGCCACTGGAGTCGGGGGAGCTGATGTGATAACAATGAAGTTATACAAAAAACTTGACATCTCTAAAACTTATGCGAACGTAATTACCTCAGCTTACCTTGATGGAGGAGCGATACCAATAATTATGAATACGGATGAGGATGCGATAAAGCTCGCCGCAAAGACTGTAGTTCGGGTAAAACCCGAGGATCTCAAAATTGTAAGAATTAAGAATACATTGGAAATCGTTGATATTTCAGTGTCGGAGCCACTTCTTGAGTATGTTAGGACTAACCCTCATAAGTTTGAAATTCTTGGTGATTTGTTGCCGATGAGGTTTGATGATCAGGGAAGCTTGCTATCTCCAAATAACAAAATGCAGACAGAGACAACAGTCTAATTTGGTAAGAAATTATGTGGATACACTTAAACCCGGTTGGTGGAATAGCTGGAGACATGTTTATCGCAGCGGTTTTAGATTCATTTCCCGACATGACCTCTGAGATGGTTAGGGCTATGGAGACCTCGGGTATTCCTTCCAATGTGAAGTTGAAACTTGAGAAGCATGAGACTCATGCTGTTGGGGGTAAGAGATTTAAAGTTTTTGATACCAAAGGTAAGAAAACCGGTTCTGAAAATCCTCGGCGCTTTCCAGATATTCTCAAGTTCATTGATGAATCGAAATTAGATGATCAGGTAAAGTATATAGCTCAAAATATATTTACAAGGGTTGCAGAAGCTGAAAGCAGTGTTCATAGGGTAGACAAAGACAATTTAAGTTTCCACGAGCTCGGAGAATGGGATTCTATAGTCGATATTTTGGGTGCCAGTTATCTCATTCATAATCTTGACGCCAAGTGGTCTTTTGATTCGCTCCCACTTGGGCGGGGTACTATAAATACTGCGCACGGAGTCTTGCCGGTTCCAGCACCGGCGACCGCTTACCTTTTGCGGGGGCTGGAACTGCATGATGATGGTGTTTCGGGAGAACGTGTTACTCCAACAGGCGCTGCAATTCTGTCTTTTCTAAAAGATACAAAATTAGCTTTCGAAAAACATGGAAACTTAGAGAGAACTGGAATTGGATTTGGAACTAGGATCTTTGCAAACATACCAAATATTTTGCGAGTTGTTGTTTTTACTGAAACGGATTCCAGCCGAAAAAATAGGGAACAGGTTGGCACAATCGAGTTTGAGTTGGATGATCAAACTCCAGAGCATTTGGCAATAGGTTTGGAGAAAATCAGGGGTAAGGCAGGAGTTTATGAGGCAATTCAGTTGCAAGGCGTCGGGAAAAAAGGAAGGTTACTAACGAGCATAAGAATTTTGTGTGCTCCCGAGCTTTTAGATACTATTACCGATACATGTTTTTTGGAGACTACGACTTTAGGGGTTAGGGTGGGGATTGTTGACAGGATTGTTCTCAAAAGAAAAATTAAAAGGTTCGAGTATGACAATCATCAATTTCAAACGAAACTTGTCTACCGAAACTCTTCAATAACTGCTAAGGTTGAAGCGGACGATTTACTCGGGCTGGACGGTGGGCAAAGAAATCGAGACTTATACAGTCAAATTGCCTCTTCCAAGGCTTTAGAGGATGATGATGGAGTACGATAAAAAATCTAACTTGAGGAACTGGTTTTTGAAATTTAACGCTAACACTGATTTCGCGGTTGCAGTCAGCGGGGGCGTTGATAGTTTGACACTTGGGACCTATGTAAACCGATTATTTTTCGGAAAAATTAAAATATTTCACTCGGTTACTCCCTCGGTTCCGCCCCAAGCTACAGACAGGGTGACAAAGATAGCAAGGGAAGAAAAATGGGATTTGCAAATAATTAACCCAAATGAATTCGAAGATGATAATTATCTCAAAAACCCACTGAACCGTTGCTTTTACTGCAAAACAAATCTATATGAAACCATTGCTCGCTGTACGACCAAACAAATTATATCTGGGACCAATTTGGATGATTTGTCTGAGTTCAGGCCTGGGCTATCAGCTGCTGAAAAACTAAAAGTTAAACATCCATTTGTAGAAGTAAGTTACAAAAAGATTGATGTAAGAGAGTTAGCTCGAGATTTGGGACTGGGTGAAATTTCAGAATTACCGGCTTCTCCGTGTTTGTCAAGCCGCATAGAAACCGGAATAGGAATAGATGCACGGATACTCAAATTGGTAAACGAAACAGAAATACTTGTCGACAAGTTAATAAAACCGAAAACGGTAAGGTGCAGAGTGCGTGGCGATGGAATTCATATTGAGCTAGATCAAGACAGCTTCATAGGTTTAACAGAAAAAAGGCGTATTGACCTAAAACTGAAAATTAAATTACTTTTTGGTGCGACTGGCTTGAAATTTGATATTAAGTTCGATCCTTACCGTGTAGGAAGCGCTTTCGTATCTTGAAACAGACATTTCAAAATGACTACAATCTCGATTTATCGAGAGTTAATCGAACTGGATTAGAGGAGGCTATATACTGCAGAGATAAGTCAACTGTACAAATATCAGACATCATTCAATTCTATTTACAGAGAAAGACTTCTGCTTTTTTCACCCGACTTAACCCCAATATTTTTGCCAGCTTGGATTCTACGCTGTCAGGCGAGCTCAATTATGATAGCCAGTCAGAGACTGCAAGTGTTGGAAGTTTGCCAGAGGTAAAAGGAGATTCAAAGGTAGCAATTGTCTCGGCTGGAACATCTGATTTGGGAGTGGCTCGCGAGGCTTCGCGGACCCTAGATTACTACGGAGTGGCGCACATACTGATTAATGATGTTGGTGTGGCAGGTTTATGGCGATTGCTAGACAGAATTGAGGTTATAAAAAGTCACGAAGTGATTATAGCTATTGCGGGTATGGATGCAGCGCTTCCAACAGTTCTTGGGGGACTCGTGCCGTGCCCTATTATTGGTGTTCCGACTTCGGTAGGTTATGGTGTGGCTAAGGGAGGTCGTAGTGCTTTAAATTCGATGTTGTCGAGTTGCTCATCCGGATTAATGGTTATGAATATAGATAATGGATATGGCGCAGCTTGTGGAGCCATAAGAATTTTAAGAAGAATTCAACAGAGGCCTCTACTGTCAGAATCTGGTAAAGACCTCTGATTTTTTTATTTTATTTTTATTTCAATTCATTGGCTACCGCATCAATAGCAGCCTGTGCACATAGTTCATCTTCGTCACCGGTAGCTCCACTCACACCTATTGCGCCTATCAAAGTGCCATCTTTTGTTTTAATCGGTAATCCACCAGCGAATGCGACAACATTTTTTGAGTGTGCTAGTCCAGGGACTCTTCCCGGTTTTCCTTCTTTGCCGTAAACGATCTCTGATATGGTTCTCGTGGAGTACGGAATACTTGCAGATGATTTTGCTTTCCCTAAAGCGATATCAATGCTACCAAGAAATGCATTATTCTGGCGTCGAAACAAAACTAGATTAGCTCCATCATCAACTATGGCAATATTTACTTTACGGTATCCCAATTCGACTTGATTAGCTTCACAGGCATCGGCCATTTTTTTTGCCAAGGATAGGCTGATAACCGGACGCGTGTCTAGAGCGAAGGTGGCAGGTGTAATTGAGATTAAAATAAAAGAAATTATAGGAAGTAACATTTTAATATTCATATTTTTAAAATTTCCTCTGAAGTTGGTTTATATAACTAAATAGAATTCTTTTAAGCAAGATTTGAGTAGGACTGACGTCGTTTTTCTAACTAAAAATTTATCACCCTATACAAAAATAATCATGATTTTTTAAAACTCACAGTGCGAAAACCCGCTAATTGCCAACGATCTCCTGGATAAAAAAAGTTTCTGTAGGTAGAGCGAATATGATTACTGGGAGTTAGACAAGATCCACCTTTTAAAACGATCTGATTTATCATAAATTTGCCGTTATATTCACCCAATCCGTCTTTCCGAGGTTGGAAGTTTGGGTATGGGCTATATCCACTGCTTGTCCATTCCCATACATTTCCAAAAAATTCGGGATACCGATACTCGGGCTGAGGGTGAAGTTTTTCAGATTCTAAAAAGTTAAGCCCTTTTTTTTGTGACAGGCTTGCAATTTCCCACTCCGATTCAGTGGGAAGTCTTTGTCCCGCCCATCGGCAATAAGCATCGGCCTCATAAAAACTAATATGGCAAACCGGCTCATCCAAGTCTAGTCTTTTTAAACCACAGAGTGTGAACTGATGCCACTCGTTTTCGTATTGCTGCCAATAGAGGGGAGAATCCCAATTTTCTGATACTTTTTTATCCCAACCATCAGACAGCCACAAAAGGGGATTATTATAACCATCATCATTAATAAAGTTACAATAATCTCGGTTGGTGACGGCTTTGGACGAAATCTCAAAGTCGTTTAAAAAAACTTCATGGCGGGGACTTTCGTTATCAAAATGAAATCCATCCCCGTTGTTTCGGGCGCCTATTTGTAATACACCCCCCTTTACTTCAATTGTTGAATTCCTTATGGCGTTAACTAAATTCGTTTTAGCTTTGTTAATAACTTTCTTAAACGCAGGCAAACCGGGGTTCATGAAGAAAAGGTGTTTGATGTCTGTCAGCAATAATTCTTGATGTTGTTGTTCGTGATTAATACCTAAAATTATTCTCGATAAAACCTCTTTATCCTTAATGGGATCGACTATATTTAGCAAATTAATGATGCTTTGGTCAATTTGTTCTCTATACTTGTAAATCGTTTTAAGTCCAGGTCGTGTGATCAAACCGCGCCTGTTTCGATCGAAGACTTGACTGACCGACTTATAGTAAGAATTAAATAGTGTGTTGAAACTTTTATCGAAACATTTGTAGTCTGGCAAGAAAGGTTCTAGTATAAATTTATCGAAAAACCAAGAGGTATGCGCTAAATGCCACTTTGCTGGACTGGCAAAGCATGCACTCTGTGCCACAGCGTCTTCTGGTGTTAAATGTTTTGACAAAGAGACCGTTTTGGCCCTTTCAACAAGAAAGTCTTTACATACCGTTACGATGTCAGTTTCTCTGGTAAAATATAGCGCTCGCATTTTAAATTTACAGGATCCTCATAATACAAAAGTCAAGCAAAAAAGTTAATTTTTTTACCGCTACAACTTTAGACGTTTACACTAGAATAGTGTTGTTCCGCAACATTAGTAATTATAACTTATCAGCGTAAAGTACCAGATAAACAATACAAATAAAATACCTCTACCATACTTATGTCTCAATTAAAAAGAAATAACAAAAATCAAAATAATTTAATTATTGTAGAACGTGATTTTAAAAAAATATCGGATTTAAGCGCCATTAAATCTGGCCTTAGAGCTTCTCAAAAGAAAATTTTGCCTAAATTTTTCTATGATTACGAGGGAAGTAAATTATTTAACAAGATTTGTGGCACAAAAGCTTATTACCAAACCAGGGAGGAGATCGATATTTTAAAGAATACCGCAAGTGAGATAGGCGAACTTTTGGGTAGAGAGCAAGTAATATTGGAACCCGGAGCTGGTAACATGATGAAAGTTAGAATTTTATTAGATGCAGTAATGCCAACCGGGTATATGGGAATTGATGTTTCAAAGCAAGAGGTAACTCTCGCTAGCAAGTCTTTGGCGTCAGCTTATCCTAAAGTACATGTTATAGGAGTGATTGGTGATTTCAACAGTCTCAGTCCTGCCTCACTTGGGGAATTAATGCCACCTCACAACTCCAAGACCGCTTTTTTCCCGGGTTCAACGATTGGGAATTTCGAACCTAAGAGTGCAGTTGATTTTTTAAAAAAACTAGGACAAACGATCTCCCACGGGAGTATAGCGTTGATCGGGATAGATTTGAAAAAGGAAACTGAAATTTTAGAACTTGCCTATAATGATCCTGAGGGATATACCAAAGATTTTAACTTAAATATTTTAAAAAGAATAAATCGTGATTACGGTGGAGATTTTAATCTCGAATTTTTTTCACATCATGCCTTTTATAATGAAACTGAAGATCGAATTGAAATGCATTTAGTTAGTCGAAGCAATCAAACTGTTATTGTTTCAGGTGAAGAGTTTATTTTTAGGACCGACGAGACAATTCATACAGAAAATTCCTACAAGTATTCTAAAGATTCTATTTCTGTGCTTGCGAGAAAAGCAGGGTTTTCCGTAGATAATCTCTATACCGACGACAAAGAGTACTTTTGTTTAGCTGCTATGCGTTATAACGGATGGCTGGAGGAGTAGATGGCCCTTGTCACTTTGCTCAAAGAACATACCTAGCCAGGTCTTCGCTTTCAGATAAATCTTTTAATCTGTCGTCAACATATTTGCTGTCAATAGTGACTGAATCTCCATTGCGATTTGCCGCATCAAAAGACAATTCTTCCAGTAACTTTTCCATAACAGTGTAAAGTCTTCTGGCTCCAATGTTTTCCGTCTTTTCATTGACGGTCCAAGCCGTCTCCGCAATTCGGGTGATACCATCCTCCCTAAAATCTAATTCAAGTCCCTCTGTTTCCATTAGTGCCTTGTACTGCATAGTCAAACAAGCGTCGGTAGATGTCAAAATGGATTTAAAATCTTCAACGGATAGGCTTGAGAGCTCTACTCTTATCGGAAGCCTTCCCTGTAGTTCGGGGATGAGGTCTGACGGCTTTGATAGGTGGAAGGCCCCACTACCGATGAATAAGATGTGATCTGTCCTCACTATTCCGTATTTAGTAGTTACAGATGTGCCTTCAACTAATGGAAGAAGATCTCTTTGGACACCTGCTCTTGAAACTTCCGGCCCTGAGACCTCTTGGCGATTTGCTATTTTGTCAATTTCATCTACGAACACAATGCCATTTTGTTCTGCACTTTTTAGGGCCTGCATCTTTATCTCCTCAGTATTTATGAGTTTGCTGGCCTCCTCGTCGGTGAGATGTTTTAGTGCCTCGACTATGCGCAGTTTTCTGGTAACCTTTCGCCCTGTTGATCCGAGGTTTTGGAACATTCCCTGAATCTGTGAGGTTAATTCCTCCATCCCCGGTGGTGAAAGTATTTCCATATGAGTTCCGGTCTGAGGAATTCCTATCTCTATTTCCTTGTTATCCAATTCGCCTTCGCGTAATTTTTTTCTAAACCTCTGCCTTGTAGATGAGTCGAGCTTTTCCGTTTCATTTTCTGTAATACGAGCTTGCGGTAACAAAATATCTAAAACTTTTTCCTCGGCAGCATCTCGTGCTCTGTGTTCAACTTTCTTAGTTTCAAACTCTTTTGTATTTTTGAAGGAAACTTCTACTAGGTCTCTGATTATACTTTCGACATCTTTTCCGACATAACCGACTTCAGTAAATTTTGTCGCCTCAACTTTTATAAAAGGAGCATTTGATAACCGGGCTAATCTTCTGGCTATTTCGGTTTTTCCAACTCCCGTTGGACCTATCATAAGGATATTTTTTGGAGTTATTTCTTGTGACAATGGTTCGGGTATTTGTTGTCTCCGCCATCGATTTCTAAGCGCTATTGCCACAGCTTTTTTTGCCGCTTCTTGCCCTATAATATGCTTATTAAGTTCATGTACGATTTCTTGCGGAGTCATGGAGGACATGATTATTTTCAATTCATCAAAATTAGGTTAATAATGTTTTGTGTTTAATCGTTTAATGTCTCTATAGTGTGGTTCTGATTAGTGTAGATACAAATTTGTCCAGCTATTGCTAAAGATTTGCTGACAATTTCTTTTGGATTTAGTTTCGAATTTTCTTGCAAGGCTTGAGCTGCGGCTTGAGCGTACGAACCACCGCTACCGATAGCGATCAAGCCTCTCTCAGGCTCTACTACATCCCCATTTCCAGATAAAATTAGTGACGTCTCGGAGTCTGCCACGGCAAGCATGGCTTCCAGTCGCCTTAAGATTCTATCAGTTCTCCAATCTTTGGCCATTTCAACTGCCGATCGCATGAGGTTTCCCGAGTGTTTCTCTAGTTTTGCTTCAAATCTTTCGAACAGTGTAAAGGCGTCAGCGGTTGCCCCCGCAAAACCAGCAAGAATTTTACCATTGTATATCGTTCGAACCTTTCTGGCTGTTGATTTTATTACAACATTACCAAGCGTTACTTGACCATCGCCCCCTAAGGCGACTCTTTTGCCTTGTCGCACCGATAGGATAGTAGTTCCATGTAGAGTTTTAAATTTCATAAGTTGAGTTACAGCGAGCTTTGTTTCGCGTGCCTATTATATCTTTTTTGTTCAATCACTCAATACCAAGGTTTCTATTCGTTATTCTTTTTGGGGCAACTCTTGGCCCTGGGGTGGGTAGCATCATAAACTGATGAGAGATGTTTCCAGTCTAGGTGTGAATATATTTGGGTCGATTTTATACTTTCATGACCCAATAACTCTTGTACACCCCTCAGATCTTGACTCGATTGGAGTAAGTGGCTTGCAAATGAGTGTCTGAGCATATGAGGGGAGACTGGCACGTCTATGCGTTTTCTTTGAGCCAACAATTTTAGTCGCCTCTGGACCGTGCGGGTTGATATTTTTAGACCTTTTTGACTTAGAAATATATTTTCAGAGTTAATTTTATGAAATTTATTCCTGACTGATAGCCATTTTTTTATTGCATTTATGGCTAATTTTCCAACAGGAATGATTCGGGTTTTATTTCCCTTTCCTTCAACTCGGATAATTCCTTCACTAACGTCTAACTGATTAATTTTTGCCTCACATAGTTCGGATAATCTTAGCCCAGATGAATACATGAGCTCAAACATGGCGTGATCTCGAACAGCTAAGATTGAGTCGTCAGGATTTTCTACAAGAGCCACGACCTGATCAGCGGTTAATGCCGAGGGCAAGGATTTTTTCCCTTTGGGGCTTTTTACGTTTAGGCAGGGGTTTGGTTGAACTTTGTGGTGGGCAAAAAAACCTCGCCAGGCAGATAATCTTCTGCCAATTGACTTTCCGGTCAGTCTAGAAGATGACATTCGTGCTATGTGCCCCCTAATGTCATTGGAGCCAATTTCGGCTATCTTTTTTCGGGGGGAACATTCTTTAAGGTACTCAAGGTCTTTCCTATAAGCTTTGAGGGTATTTTTTGAAAGTTGCTTCTGAGTTTTTAGAAAAAATAAAAATGCCTCAATTTGCTTATCCATTATATTTTTGCATAAAAGTCTAATTGTTCGATTTTACAAGTTAACAGTTCTGTAAGGCGAGTCAACAAAGCTGTATCTTTTTCATCACTATAATGACTTTTTTCAATACTTCCGAGCACTAGAACACCAATGGGTCGATTAACGACAAGTGGACAATAAGCAAAGGATTTTATTAATTCAATGTCATGAAACCATGATTGCGATATTTGAAAAGGCGAACTTGTAAAAGTGACGCCATTCAAGCTATCAATAAATTGCGCAAGATTTTTAGAGCCGTCAGAAGCAGTATCTTGATCAGCCTTGTTGTTTATAAGTCTCATTTGACATTGGTTTACCAGAAATCGGGTTCTCAAGTTATTAATAAATGTATTGATAAGATTCCCTACATCGGTTGCTTTAATTAGATCAATGGTGGTCAGGTGTATCATTTTAGCCAATTTGTCATTTTCGTTTGCAATACTGATCAGTTCGCTCAAAGAAT
>MDTD01189109.1_pt1 | contig 20595 bp, 19 predicted proteins | sample 811221 | NCBI WGS metagenome assembly MDTD01 (sample SAMN05326646, study PRJNA326480) | marine metagenome | isolation source: seawater | place: Pacific Ocean: South West | collected 2011
AAAGGGCATTGATGTCAGCAGACATGAAGCCCAGGTTTTTGAGGCACTGGATCCAGCTAAGTTTGATCTGATTGTGTCGTTTTCCCGTGAAGCAGAAGACAAAGCTCGCAGATGGGCTAATGAGGGATGCAAAACTTTGTTCTGGGATGTTCCCCCGCCACATACAAATGAGGGGTCGCGCGACACAACTTTGGAAAGTTATCGACGGATCAGAGATCAAATCGACCAGCTTCTGATAGATTATTTCGAAGTATAACATTAAAAAACTTGACCTTTTGCATAAAAAAGACCAACACTGTCAGCCACCTAGATTGCGGGCGAAGAGGAATAATACTGTATGGCCAAAGAAGGCGTGATAGAATTTTCTGGCACTGTTGCCGAACTGCTCCCTAACGCAATGTTCAGGGTAAAGCTGGACAATGATCATGAAGTTCTTGCCCATACCAGTGGCAAGATGCGGAAAAACAGAATCCGGGTGCTGGCAGGCGACCGGGTGAATGTGGAAATGACCCCTTATGATCTGACAAAGGGGCGGATTACGTTTCGATTTAAATAAGGCCAGACGTAAATGCAGTCTAGTTGAGGAAAGCCAACAACTGAAGGGCACAAGGCTATGACACGCTATATGCGGCCACCGCCCAAACATTTGCTTATTCTTGCTTCACAGTCGCCGCGCCGCAAGCACTTGCTTGCTGAAGCGGGTATATCGGCAGACAATATAATTGCCGCAGATATTGATGAAACACCCATAAAAAATGAACGGCCTGCAGATTATGTTTTGCGTATGGCACAGCAAAAGGCTCACGATGTTGCCAGCCGATTGGGCGGTCAGTTCATTTTGTCTGCGGATACAGCTGTTATATGCGGGCAACGTATTCTGCCCAAAGCTGAAACAGCAGAAGAGGCGAGACGCTGCCTTCAGCTTCTGTCAGGGCGCAGTCATCGCGTCTATGGCGGTATTTGTCTATATCTGCCAGATGGTGGGTCGCGAACAAAAGTGTCTGTCAGCCGTGTCAAGTTCAGACCTTTGAGTCCTGCAGATCAGCATGCCTATCTTCAGAGCGGAGAATGGCAGGGCAAAGCGGGGGGGTATGCCATTCAAGGTCGGGCGGGTTTATATGTTCGTCAGATAACAGGCTCATATTCCAATATTGTAGGATTGGATATGTACAAGGTTGCTGGCTTGCTTATGGGTGCAGGATTTCATTATGTTCAGCCTGAATGATGGCCTAATCTTTGACAGGCTAGAGGAACCTCAGCTAATCGCGGTTGTCGAAAGTGGTAGACTTGTTGATTTGTGGACATCTGATGACAGATTTTCTGGATTGGGCTCTGTTCATCTGGCACGGGTGACAGGCCGGTTTGATCAGCATAGGCGCCTGAAAGGCCAGCTTGCAGATGGCAGGGTTGTCAGCTGGCAAGCAAAAGGCCAAACAAAGCAGCAAGCAGGACAGTTGGCTCTTGTTACTGTGACAGCATCTGCACGTGAAGAAAAGCCAATACAGGCCGTGGATGGAATAGAGCTAGCAGGCCGATATGTAACACTGCGCTGGCGCGGCAAGGCAACAGAACTTGTGTGTATCAGCCGGAAACTGCGCCCCTCTGCCCTACTTGATCAGCAGCTAGAAATCATTTCAGAAGCCTGTCGTGGGGCGGGACTTCTTAATGCGGGGTTCATGCTGATAATCAGAAGATCTGCCTTTACTTCAGAGGGCCTGATGTCAAAAGTTCTGTGTAAAGCTGTTATAGCTGAAGCTTCGCAGATAATCGAAGATTGGCAGAGGGATGCATGCATGCCTGCAGATCTGAGGGTAGAGACACAAGCAAGATTGGTTCATGCAGGTTTGCCTGTCACGGACAAACTCAGGCAGATCGAGGATGACAAACCTGTCGGCATTTTAACTGACCAAGACTGGCAGTTGCTTTGTGAACAGGTTGCACACGCATGTCGTTCAGACATCAAAACCAAAGTTGGGGCGGTCTTATATATTGAGCAGACACGGGCAGCGTTCATGATTGATATTGACAGTGCTGCCAGCAAGTTGGCCCCTGGTATTTTGTCTTTGGCCATCCTGCCAGATCTTTTTGCTGCTATCCGTTTGCGCCGGCTGGCCGGTAAAATCTTTGTCGATATGCCGGCATTAAAAAAAAGCCAGCGTGCGGATGTTCTGCAAAAAGCAGATGAGCTGGCGCGGCGTGATCTGCGGTTCCCAGACTGTCTTGGCTTTACACGCTCTGGAATGTTAGAGCTATCTGTGCGCCATGGCCGTCCGGTTCTTGACAAAGATGACAGGGTTCGGGCAGTCATAAAGACACGGTTGGGAAAAGAGGAAGATGGCTGATAAACCCCTGCATCTGAAAATTGTAGAAGGACATTCAAAAAAGGCAGTGTGTCCTCTATGTCAGAAATCAGCTGAAGCTCCGCACGCACCCTTTTGTTCGCGCCGATGTGCACAGCTTGATTTAGGAAAATGGCTAGCCGGGGATTATGCGATTCCGGCCCATGAAGCAATGGATGACAGCGATGTCGAAACGCTGCTTGCTGCGCAAGCATATCAAAAGAAAACTCAATCTGATGATGACAGTTGAAGCTAGGTCTGGACATACCAGAAGAGTAGGAAAAACAGGATGATTTCGGGCTGGACAGGGTGAGGCGATATCGTTATAAACCCTTATAATTTTGATAAAAATAAGGTTCGGCTAAACGCTCGTCAAAGGTCGATTTTTATTTTCAGGTGAGTGTTTCAAAGGCTGAATATGCCCAGGTAGCTCAGTTGGTAGAGCAGTGGACTGAAAATCCTCGTGTCGGTGGTTCGAATCCGCCCCTGGGCACCACTCCCACTCAATGGCAACACTGATTATTTGTTTCTTATTATAAAGCTTTTAATATTGTAACTTGGTATGGCTGCCTTTAATGCGCAACTTCAGCATCACTTTGCAAGTTATTTCTGCGCTTGTGCAACTATTGCAACTCAATAGTTTATGCAGTCAGCTGTTACACATTGTAAGGCAAAGAACGTTCTAAAACCGTACATGTTCTTCCATTAGTTCTTGCGGCAGCTTTTGTATGTTACTACTAATTACCTCTGGTTGTAGTTCAAATCGCCTTAGTTTTTTACCAAATTCTTGGCAAGCAGTATTGTTAGAAGCAACAGAGCATTTAAGGTATTTTTTATTTCTTAAACGCTAGACAGCACCAGAAAGGAGTATTTGGTGAGAACTCACTATTTGTGCATCCCACTTCAATAACATCTCAGTTATTTGTGCTTTGCTAAATTTTTGCTCTAAACGGGTTCCAAGCCTATCAAGAGCGTCATTTTACACTGGTAGAATGGCTTTTTTCGATAGTCTGAAAGAGGGATATTAATTACAAAAACATAAAATTTTTCCAGCAGAAGTGCTGCTCGGCTTAACGGAAAATACACGGCTATAGCTATCATTGAACAGATGAAATGTTTGATAGGCTTAGGCGGTACAGAGACAAATTTTCGAATAAAATCACTTACCCGCTAGATGAAGTTAAGCCAGACTGGTTTATTTTCAAAGTTATAGTAAAGTTATAATAATATCGGTGCTCTTGACTTCAATAATTTGTGCAGTCATTAAGCGCGCCTTGGTAATTAGGAATGTGATGCAACACGCCAAGGCATTAACCAAAATCATGAGAGCAAGGACTTAAAGAGCAATCCTTGGTGGTTTCAATTACCAAAATTATATTATTGTGAGTTTTTAAATTTCTTTTTGCAACATCGATTGCATTACTTGGTTCAATGCAGTTCAATGATAGCACTTTTGCTGCAATGAACTTCGCCCATCTTCTTGAGCCTCAATCCATATCAAAACTGACAGCATCTTCTGGCAGCTTATCCAACGGAAAAATTTTGAAATATTGCCAAAAGTTTCTTCTAGCTTCTGTTCGTCTAAAGCTTCGTAGTTAAACTTTATCCACTCTTCACCAAGTTCTTTAATAACGTTTTCATCTTTATTTGTCATTGGCTATGCCGTCCTTCAGTTCACGACCCACTAGGTATCCCAGCAGTAAAGGCAAACTCTTCACATAGGCGCTTTACTTCTTTCAGAGCCTTCCTACGCTCGTCCTTCTTACCTTCAACCATCCGCTGCTGAATTGCTTCCATTTCAGCTTTCAACTTGTCATAAGATATCATCTCACACTTAGATCAGTTATGTGTCAGTCTTATATCATAAATTGGTTACGAGGATGTACAGAACGTTTTTTGCACGTATGCTGTAATGTATCACGGAAAGGGAACGGTATTTGTAGTGCGTCTCACCACACTTTTCCTCTGGCGCTGACAGGCCATAGGTCCACAACGACTCCATTACGCACGCAGACATACCAGTCATGTAAATTACAAGTGGGATCGCAATGACCGGGCACGAGATGTAATTTGTCATTTATCTTCAATTGATTCTGTTTATCCTCTATAACTCCATGTTCATCAGAACAATTTACATAAGCGATGTCATCGCGGCCATAAATCACAGGCAGGCCGCTGTCAACAGACTGCACTTTCAGTCCTGCATCACAAACTGCCTGACCGTCTTTAGCTGTACTCATGATACTAGTTAAAATAAACAGCGCATTTTTCCAGTCTGCCTTATCCAGCCTGTCACCATTCTGATTATGAATCCGGCCATAGTCGGCGTCCATAAAGGCATAAGAGCCGCATTGAACCTCTGTATAGATGCCAGATGAAGCTTCAAACATAAAACTACCTGTGCCGCCGCCACTTACAACTGGGCAACTGAGGCCAGCTGCTGTTAGACTATCCAGACAAGCTTTCACCTGTTCAATTACCGCATCCAGCTCTGTTTTGCGCTGATTATGATCTACTTCATGCTGGATGCTGCCTTGATAGGCCTGAAGACCATCAAAAATCAAATGTTCTGCCTCTTTGATAGCAGTTGCCAGCTCTGTTACCTGATTTGAATCTGCCACACCGCATCGCCTAGCGCCGCAATCCAATTCAACAAGACAATGGATATGCACATTCTGCTTTTTTGCTTCTGCTGAAAGCGCATTGATATTTGCCTTATTATCAACGCATACGGATAATCTGCACCCCAGCGCGGCAATGCCGGCTAGTCGTTCAATTTTCACTTGGTCACAGACCTGATTAGTGATCAGGATATCGCTGATGCCTGCTCTAGCGAAAACTTCTGCTTCTGAGACTTTCTGGCAGCATATACCGGTGGTCTTTCCTTGGGCTAGCTGCTGGCGGGCAACATCGATAGATTTATGCATTTTTGCATGTGGCCGCAATGAGACATTAAATGGTGTGATCATCTCAGCCATCCGCTTTAGATTTTCGTTCAAGCTCCCCATATCAATTATCAAACAAGGAGTTTGTATGTCATCTATTGCCATTCCAGGCAGTGCGGGTATATCAAATCCTAATTCTGAATCTTCATGAATTTTGTTGACTGTCATAAGCTGGCCTTCCACGATCACTTCTGATGATCAGACATTAAGTTAATATGATTATAGCAGAGCGAGCAATTAAAGGCTGAGAGAAAAATGATTTCACTTCAGGATAAACGAATATTTATTAGCGGTGCTGCGGCGGGCATGGGATATAGTGTGGCCAGGTTTGCCGCAGCAGCTGGTGCACAGGTTCACGCAACAGATCTGGCTTCAGATGGTTTGGAAAATCTTTTGCAAAACGGAGTTCATACAGCTCTTTTGGATGTAACAATTAATGCAGATGTGCAAACCTACTTTGCTGGTCAGCCCGACTTTGATGGGATTGTGAACATGGCAGGTTGGGTGCATCATGGGACGCTTACGGAAACCAGTACGGAAAACTGGCATCGGTCTTTTGCAGTGAATCTTGACAGTATGTTTTATGTTCTTAACGCTGCGATTCCAGGCCTTATTCGGCAAGGAGGAGGCAGTATTGTGAATATGGCGTCTGTAGCGTCATCGGTTAAAGGATTTCCGTTTCGGGCGGGTTACAGCGCATCTAAGGCAGCTGTTATCGGGCTGACAAAATCTGTAGCGGTCGATTATATGGCAGATGGTATAAGGTGTAATGCGATTTGCCCGGGAACAATTGAAACACCGTCTTTGCATAGCAGGATGGCTGCGATGGCAGAAAAATTAGGATCCGCTGAAAAGGCCAGAGACTGGTTTGTTAGCCGCCAGCCAATGGGACGGTTAGGCCAGCCGGATGAAATTTCGGCCCTCATTCTTTACTTATTGTCAGATGCCGGGGCCTATGCCACTGGACAGCCCTTTATAATTGACGGTGGAACAATTGCCTGAAGTCAATTCTTGTCATAAGCTGTTTGATACCTCTATGTTTTGAGTTGTTAAGCCATTATAAGGAAGCAGAAACAGTGAATAGCCTTAGTGACTTGCCAATGGCGCGGCGGTTTGCATGGCCAGATGAAAATACCACAAAGACACGAGCTGAAATGCAGGCTGCTTTTTTAGAAGATGGGTTTTTAATTTGTGAAGGCTTTGCCTCTAAGAAGGAATGTGCAGACATGATCGCACAGGCAGATAAGCTGATCGATGAATTTGATGAGACAGCTTACAAGGTTGTATTTTCAGCATCTGGCCAGTCACACGCCGCTTCAGATTATTTTATGGAATCAGCCAGCCAGATCAGTTGTTTCTTGGAAGCGGGAGCTGTTGATGAGGCAGGGCATCTCATTAAGCCCAAGACGCAGGCTGTAAATAAAATTGGTCATGCTTTACATGACATTGACCCTGTTTTTTCAAATTTTTCACGCCAGGATAAATGTGCGGAAATAGTGCGTCTTCTTGGTCTGAACGCGCCTTTGCTACTCCAATCAATGGTGATCTGTAAACAGCCTTTCATAGGTGGTGAGGTGAACAGCCACCAGGATTCAACTTTTTTATTTACCACGCCAGAAAGCTGTATTGGTCTTTGGCTTGCTCTAGAGCCAGCTACAACGGCAAATGGCTGTATGTGGGCGGCTCGGGGCGGTCACAAAGCGCCGCTAAAATCGCGGTTTCAAAAGCAGGGAGAAGACATGGTAATGACGGTGTTGAGTGATGAGATGTTGGCGGACTGCACAATACCGCTTGAAGCCGATGCCGGCACACTTGTAGTTCTGCATGGGCGGCTGCCGCATTTGTCGCATGAAAATAAATCTGCGACATCACGTTATGCTTATGCGTTGCATTTAATCGATGGTGAAAGTACTTATCCAGATGATAATTGGCTGCAACGCAGTGCCAATTTGCCTTTGCGCGGTTTCTAACCAGTCATTTCAACAGCAATATTAGCTGCCAGCAAAGCGTTATTGCGCACGAGAGCTTTGTTGGCATTCAGGCTAGCCCCGTCTGTAATATGCCTGATCTGGTCAAGTAGAAAAGGTGTGAGGGCCTTGCCGCGGATTGATTTTTTTTTAGCCAAAGCTAGAGCGTTTGTAATCGCTTCCTCAATCTTTTCTGGGTCTATCCGATCGGCTTGTGGTATGGGGTTTGCGACCAGCACACCGCCACTCAGGCCTGCTTGCCATTTCTTTATGCATAAATCCGCAATCTCAGCTGCGCTGTCCAGCCTATAATCAACACGAAGTTCAGTACTTTGTGACCAGAAGGCCGGCATCATATCACAGCGGTACCCGATCACTGGGACGCCCAGTGTTTCCAGATATTCTAATGTTGCTGGAATGTTCAAAATAGCCTTTGGCCCGGCACAGATTACAGCAACATTACTTCGTCCCAGTTCTGTTAGATCAGCTGAGATATCAAAATCTACCTCAGCTCCGCGATGCACACCGCCAATACCGCCTGTTGCAAAGACACGGATACCAGCTGCGGCGGCGATCAGCATAGTTGTGGCAACAGTGGTTGCTCCGGTTCGATTTTGGCTAAAGGCAAAAGGCAGGTCGCGCCGAGATAATTTCAATATCTCTGTTTCAGGATTGGTGATATGGGATATTTCTGATGCGCTCAGCCCTGCGGTTGCCACGCCTTCAAGGATAGCGATGGTTGCTGGAACGACCCCCCTGTCACGAATGGTCTCTTCTAGCAATTTTGCTATTTTTGCATTTTCAGGGTGAGGCAGCCCATGTGCGATGATGGTTGATTCAAGCGCGACAACCGGTTGGCCGGTAGCTAGTGCATCTGCCACTTCGGGTGAGCATTTTAAGGGAATAGATGGGGTCATAAGCTAAACTTCTCCTGTTTGTTTTTCACAAAGGCTGGCGATACCAGGATGAACAGCATCTGTACAGGTTAAACTCAACTGAGCAGCACGTAGACCAAAATGCATAGCCTCCTCGCTATTGGCGCCATTGTAGTAGCTGTACAGAAAGCCTGCCAGCAGCGCATCTCCGGCCCCGGCGACAGAGGCAATGGTCTGCGGCGGTGCAAGAAGCGGGAAATGGAGCTGCTGGCCAGCCACACCCAACTGTACGCCCTCTGAACCAAGAGAAAGTAAGACAACATCGATGCCGCGCTTTTGCAGGGCGGAAACAAGCTGGACCGGGGTAGCATGAACAGAACAATTCAGCAATGCAGTTGCTTCCAGTCGGTTACATTTCAGCCCATCAATTTGGTGAAGGCAGGGCTGCAGACGCGTGATCTTCTCCATCGACACCCCGTCAAAAAACAATGCGGGCCTGTCAGGCAGGCCAGCTAGCCAGTAAATGGTGTCTGGTGGTAAGTTGCAATCTGCAATGATCAGGGCTGTGCTGGTGATTTGCGCTTCAAAAGGCTGCAGGTAAGAAGGGGTTAATTTGTTGACAAGCCGCATTTGGTTGACTGCGCTGACCAGTTCACCCTTCATATCATACAGGCTGAGATAGCTATCAGAAGGGGTGTTGGGCGGGGCATAACAGGCCGATATGTCCAGCATGGGTAGATTCAGGCTGGTTCGGACAGATGCCGAAAACTCGTCGTCACCCAGCCCCGTGATTAGCTGAACGGCAGAGCCCAGCCGGGCCAGATTTTCAGCAATATTGCGGGCTACGCCACCAGCAGATGTGGAAATCTGTCCGTGATTAGAGTCCTCCGCGGCAGTTACAGCGGAGCTATATTTTGCTGAAATATCAATGTTGGCCCCGCCGATAACGGTGATGGGTGTTAATCTGTTCATACGCACTTACCTCCCTCTGAGTGGTATGCGATCTGTGTTTATACCATAAAGAAGAACAAATGGGTCAGGGGGCTGGATTTTTAACGAGTCTGTCGTTTGTAAATAGTTCTTTGAACAGAGATTTCGCAAAGATCTGGCTTTTTGAAAGAAGCTCGCCTTTAATAAATATAATGAAGATAAATAGTCAGGGAGAGGGATAGAGATGCTGCAGAACAAGACAGGCCCGGCACAACAAAAGGCGGCAAAAGGCTATCTTTCTGGTATGATGGTGTTTGAATTTTTCTCAGCTAATATGCCGTCTATCGCGGCAGCGGCTGGAGCAGATTTTTTGATGTATGATATGGAGCATACAGGCATCACCACAGAGACGCTGCGGGTGCAGATGGCGGCCTGCCGCGGACTAGATATTGCTCCGCTTGTGCGGGTCCCGTCTTCTGAGGCCAATATAATTGGCCAGGTTCTGGATATCGGGGCGCATGGAATTATGGTGCCGATGGTCGAAACGACCGCACACGCAGAACAAATTGTTTGCCGTGCGCATTATCCACTGGAGGGCCGGCGCGGCGCGGCTTTTTCGATTGCGCATGATGCGTTCACAGATGGCCATCCAATTGAAAAAATGAAACAGGCAAATGACCAAACGCTTGTTATTGCTATGATCGAAACAGCAGAGGGGTTGAAAAACGTTGATCAGATCGCCTCAGTGCCTGGTGTGGATGTGCTGTGGCTCGGTCATTTTGATTTGACCAGCTCTATGGGGATAGCCGGCCAGCTAGACCACCCAGATTATATCGCGGCGGTCAAAAAAATCAGCGCGGCTGCTTCCGCTCATAATAAGATGGCAGGCTATATGGCGATAGACAAAGATTTTGCTGCCCGTTACTGGAACGAGGGATACAGGATGCTGGCTTATGGGCTTGACCATCTTTTGCTGATGGCCGCGCTGAAAGATGGGCTTGGTTTTATTGATAATCTGTCAAAAACGGAGACAGGCTGATGGCAAAATTCACTGTTGGTGTATCTGCTGCCTTATTTGGAGCGAACAGTAAACCTTGTTTTGATGAGCGGATCCTGGCAGAGGTGCGCGACCATGATGAGATTGAGATGGTGGTTATGCCTGAAGGCAAAACACATCTTGTTGCGGATGATGCGGCCCGTTTTGATGCAGTCTATCTGATGCTGGAACGGGCAGATGCAGCGACCATTGATAGGCCGGATAGAAGATTAAAGCTGATTGCCCGTCATGGTGTGGGCTTTGATACGATTGACATTCCAGGCATGACAGGCCTAGGTGTGATGGTTACTAACACCCCTATTGCGGTGCGCCGTCCAGTGGCTACAATGGCCTTGACGCTGATGATGGCAGTTAGCCACAGATTAATCGAAAAACATCACCTTACCCGGGCAGGTAGATGGGCTGAAAATGCTAACTTTATGGGCACAGGACTGACCGGACGGAAACTGGGCATTCTGGGGGCAGGCAGTATTGGCAGTGAGATTTTAAGACTTGTCGCACCTTTTGATATGCAGCTTATGGCCTGTGATCCGCATGTGGATGCAGCGCATCTGGCTGCCCTGAATACAAAAAAGGTTGATGCCAGAGAGCTGTTCTCAGAAGCTGATTTCGTAATTATTGCTACCGCTTTGAATAATCATACTAGGCATTTTGTGGACGCGCAGAAACTGGGCTGGATGAAGCCGGATGCCGTGTTGGTTAATGTAGCGCGCGGGCCAGTGATTAATGAGCCTGATCTGATTGAAGCCCTGCAGCAGAGCAGGATAAAGGCGGCCGCTCTGGATGTATTTGAAAAAGAGCCCGTTGAGGCCGATAACCCACTTTTGAAGATGGAGAATGTCATCACCACATCTCATTCCTTATGCTGGACAGATGAATGTTTTGACAATATCGCGCGAGACGGGCTAGGCAGCATCCTTAGCTTTGTAGCTGGACAAATCCCGCATTATGTCGTGAATAAAGACGTGCTGAACGGGTGAGTGCTAACAACTTTTAACCCCTGCACTATGTATGAGGAAAGAGATAGTGAGCAGTGATCGTGCCGTTCAGAAGAATGTGTGGCTCTCGTCATGGGTTCTATCTTTGTCTCTTCTTGGTGATGCCCTTTTATATATCGTCCTTCCAATTAGCGCAGAAGCCTTTGGCATAAGTGTCGCCACTGTAGGCTTCCTGCTTGCTGTTAACCGGATCATTAGGACATTTACCTATAATCTAGTGGTCAACTTTGGCCAGGTGGTCGGTCCAAAAAAACTTGCTGTGATTGCTGCCTCTACAGCTGTGATATCTACAATCGGCTATGCCATTTTTGAAGGTGTTTTTCTGTTATCTTTGTCACGGATCATCTGGGGCCTGTCTTATGCCGGATTATTGATTGTGACTTTACATTTCGCCTCGTTAAACAGCACGAAAGTGGGCACAAGAATCGGATTAAGCCGGTCTGTTGAGCAGGTTGGCCCGCTTATCGCTATGCTTGTGGGGGCCTGGCTTGTTGCCAGGGTGGGGCCAAGGGATATATTCCTTTATATGGGATTGGCATCTGTTTTTGGCATTGTCCTGGCTATATTTCTCGTGGATATAAAAAATGCCGGGAATTTGCAAAGAAAACCTGAAAAGAATTTCATTATTCCCCTGCCTAAATCAATTGACATACTCATCTTCTGGATAGGATTTGGAATAGATGGTGTATTCACAGTAACTATTGTTCTTATGTGGGCAGAAGTTTCAGGTCCAGAAGTAGCTATGCTAGTTGGAGCCTTTATACTAGCCATTAGGCGCATAAGTGAAATGGTTCTTGGCCCTCTTTCTGGGCAGATTTCAGATCGCTTCGGAAATGCTCTGCCGTTAACCGTGATGTTGGTTCTCTGTGCGGCAGGTTTTTTCCTTATTGGAGTTGGTGTGCTTTTGTTAGGTTGTTTTCTGCTGGTTTTTTGCAGAGGGGCGCTGGGAACTTTGTTTCCCGCTGCGGCGTCAAAACTTTATCCGGAGCAAAGGATATTTTCCCTCACTAGAAACCAAACTTGGCGGGACATCGGAGCAGCAGCAGGGCCATTTTTAACTGGCTTGCTGTTAGGGTCTTTTAACGCTGGGGCCATACATCTTGGAACTCTGGCGTGTTTTTTAATTGGTTTGGGATGGTTTTTCTTATCAGGTGACTGCCGACGCCTACTTGCGGCAGGCAAATAGTGGGCCCAGTCGTGATTAATGCAATATTCACACATACATAAGGCTGATTATATGAATTAATGCTTTATTAGATTTCTTGTCAGTTAAATTTTGAAGAACAGGTTGTTGAATTTCAAGTAAAGGGACAAGTTTGGCCTATGATAGACCAAAAATCAGTTAGATTAATGAATGAGTTTGATTTGATTTGCATAGGCAGTGGACCTGCTGGTCAAAGACTGGCAGTTCAAGCGGCCAAGCTGAGAGAAAAGTTGGTTCAATTCAAAAGATGGGATTAAATTCTAACAGGCCTAAAGCGTCTGCCCAATGCTTAAGAAATATGAGGAACAAAAAACAGGTTTTGTTGAAGATTTATGCTAATCTTTTTCTGTCAAAGTTTACCATGATTGAAGCAAGGGACTTGACATCAGTTTTGGCTTCCCAACCCAACTGCTTTTTTGCTTTTTCAGATGAACCAATAAGCACATCTACCTCAGCCGGCCGGTAATAATCTTTGCTGACCTCTATAATTAATTTATTTGTCTTTCGATCGAGCCCCTTCTCAAATTCTCCTTCCCCTTCCCAAACCAAGTCTATTTCAAGTTCAGCGCAGCAGAAACTGATAAACTCTCTCACCGAAGTAGTCCTGCCCGTGGAAATTACATAGTCCTCTATATGGTCTTGTTGGAGCATTAACCACATTGCCTTTACATATTCTTTTGCATAACCCCAATCCCTCTTTGCATTGAGATTGCCCAAGATTAATTTTTCCCGATTTCCAAATTTAATTTCACATAGTTGAGTGGTTATTTTTTTCGTTACAAACTCTGGCCCTCTTAGAGGTGATTCATGATTGAACAAAATTCCAGAGCACGCCCTTAGGCCAAAACTTTCTCGATAGTTTATGGTCATCCAATGGCTATAGAGTTTTGAAACACCATAGGGTGATCTTGGATAGAAAGGAGTTGTTTCGTTCTGAATAGGTTCTAGAATTTTGCCAAACATCTCTGATGTAGATGCTTGATAAAATTTTGTTTGCGGTGAAAATCTTTTTATTGAATCTAACAAGTATAAAACACCCATGCTGTTTACATTAGTGGTTGGTATGCTCAAGTCCCAACTTGAGCCAACGAAACTTTGGGCTGCTAAATTGTAAATCTCATCAAATTGATGATTGCGAATGGTCTCAAAAACTTGAAACTGATCGCAGATGTCTAGATTGATAAAAGTAATACTTTCATGAATTTTTAACACTTTCAGTCGATGCATTTCATCTTGTGAATTTCTTCTTATTCCTCCAAAAACCTTGTAATTTTTCTCTAAAAGAAGTTTTGCAAGGTAAGTTCCATCTTGGCCAGTTATACCTGTAATTAAAGCCTTTTTCATAATTGTGATCCGGTCCAAATTAAAAATTGGTTAGTATATTTAATGCACCAATGTCATGGTAAATGAAATTAAAAATCACACAACTCAATTCACTCAGGTTACATACCCCTTTTTTAGGGTTGGTGTAACCAAAAAGCTTAAGTTTACTGCTTTGAATTGACCCACTAATATCCCAAGATTTTTGTTGCGTAACTGTATGGGTGTTCTGATGTTTTTGGGTTTGCTAAAATCCTACACTTGTTCGGGTCGTCACACACTAGCTGTTTAGGTGTAAAGTTCTCTCACCAGAAAAACTCATTGTTTTGGGTGACAAAGTGGCAGTAAAGCGTTGAATATTTTCTTCGATCAACCGCTCAATTTTTTTTTGAGCTTCAGAATTAGGAAATTGCCATACTACCGTTGATATATTGGGTGACTGTTTGTTTCGGTAAGCATCAAAATTTACACCAGGAACAGTTTTTATAAGCTCTGGCCATTTTGTTTGCAAAATTGACTCGAAAAGGTCACATTCTTCAGTTGATGGAAACGTGCGTATAAAGATCTTACAATACATATTAGTTCCTTCGTAAAGAGGTTGATTATAATAAATCTTAGACTTGCACCGCCAATATTTTTTAGCAAGCCTGCAGTATTTAGGGCCGTGAAAGTTGCTATATACAGTGGGTGTAATTCCGGCATTTGTGAATCATGGTGAACTGATATTGTCTGGCGACATTACTACTGAGTGTTGGGTAAAAATGCTAATTACTTGCTCTGTCTTCATACTGCTTTGTCTGTCACCGCGACTATTTTGGAAAATTCCGAGCACGCCTTTCATTTGTTCAACACCAATGTTTCAGGCATGACACCTAATGGCTTATTTTTTGGACAAATAAGCCAAAAGACAGAAGTTGCGGTTTTGTCATCTTCATTTAATCCGGCTACTGGTGCGCTGCAAAACTCATTCGAGGAGAAAACAACTGGAAGAGTCAAAACATTTTGATGCTGATATTGCAGGCCGCCTTCGCGAACGCATCTATGGGATTGCAGTCCCTCAATTAGTGATAGGTATCTCAAGGGTGCGCAACTTGAGTTCGCCCTCAAAAGACGACCTTGCACTCACCTATGAAATGGCTTTGATTGTTCTGTTCCGGCTTTTGTTTGTCGCCTATGCAGAGAACTGTGAGCTTCTTCCTTATGAGCGCAATTTGGCCTATCGCAGGCGGTCACTGAAACAAAAAGCCATTAAGTTGGCAAAGGCTGCGTCTGAGCAAACACCTATTACAGAAGGTAACCACCATTGGGTCGAAACTGCTCAGCTGTGGCTAGCCATATCCCGCGGCAACAAAGAGTGGGGTGTACCTGCTCATGATCAAACTATATTCTCAAGTGATGCAAATGTTTCCAAAGCAGGGGCGATACTTGCGGACATATCTTTGCCCAACGCGTCATTCGAAGAAGTTTTGCGAAGTCTTCTACTTACTGACGAAGAAGACATCCCATATGCTCCAGTTGATTTTAAGGCTTTGAGCGTCCGCGAACTTGGAACGATTTATGAGGGTCTTCTTGAAACTGAATTGTCTTTTGCTGAACAAGACCTCACCATAGATAAAAAAGGCACTTATATCCCTGCTGGCGAAACTGACTCGGTTGTCATTAGTGCTGGTGAAATTTATTTACATGACAGGTCTGGAGCTCGCAAATCATCCGGTAGTTATTACACGCCTGACTTTGCAGTTGATCACTTGCTAGACGGCGCATTGGAGCCAGCGTTGGACGAGCATCTGGAACGGATGAAGGGCCTTTCTGACGCTGAGCGGACAAAACAATTTTATGATTTTCGTGTTGCTGATATTGCTATGGGGTCAGGGCATTTTTTGGTTGCAGCGATTGACAGAATCGAACAGCGCTTTGCGCTTTGGCTGGAAGATAATCCCATTACTGGTATCAAGTTGGAATTAGAATACTTACGAGAGGCTGCGAAGAAGGGGCTTGGTGAGCTTGCAGATACAGTAATGATAGAGAATGGCCAGTTGCTGCGCCGGATGGTGGCACGCCGCTGCATTTTTGGCGTGGATTTGAATGCCATCACGGTTCAGGTAGCGCAGCTCTCTATTTGGATACATACCTTTGTCCCGGGCCTACCGCTTTTGCTTCTTGAACATAAACTAGTGCATGGTAATGCGCTAGTTGGTGTGGGTTCCTTAGAGGAAATTCGCAGAAAATTTGATGAAGGTTCAGGGACATTATTTGAGGTGGATGCAGATAATCTGCTGGGGCAGGCGGCAGAAGTGTCACGAAAATTGGCACAGCTTTCTGATGCCTCGGTTAAGGATATTGAAACGGGTCGCACCCTCATCGAAGAAATCAAGCAAAAAACGCTGGAGACAAAGGCTCTCTTTGATTTGATAACTGCACAACCTGTATCAAACGACCCACACCTGAAAGGATACCAATTTGAAGATTGGGAGCAGTTGAAAGGAGAAGTGCAGTATTCTGATGCACTTAGGCTAGCACGGGAGATTCTTGACCCATTGATGGCCATGCATTTCCCCATAGCCTTTCCTGAAGTTTTTCTTAGTCACTCGGAGGGGTTTAATGTCATCTTGGGAAATCCACCGTGGGAAGAGGTTAAGGCAGAAGAGCGCGATTTTTGGACGGTTTTATTCCCGGGTCTGAGGGGGCTGTCACAAAGAGAACAAGTTCGAAAATGGAAAAAATTAGCTAAAGCTAGGCCAGACCTTAAAGAAAAGTGGCGCATTACAGAGGCTTCAACTAACCATCTTGCTGATATTTTAAAGACAGGTAGCTTTCCAGGGTTAGAAGTTGGTGACCTAGACCTCTATAAAGCGTTTTGTTGGAGGTTTTGGCAAGTTGCTTCAATAAGTACAGGTAAAATAAGCGTAGTTTTGCCTCGTTCGGCAATTGCTGCTAAAGGCTCTGAGGCGTTTCGAAAATCACTTTTTGGGGAGGCCTCATTTCTGAAGATTACTACTCTCATGAATACCGGTCGGTGGATTTTTGATATGGAGCCCAGATATACCATCGCCCTTCTTTCAATCTCAAAAAATAAGACTTCACACACTGGAATAGAGATGAAAGGACCATATAACTCAATGAGCACATATCTTAAGGGGATGGCATCACCAGGTTTGAGTGTTCCTGCAACAGAGATATTTACTTGGAATGATGGTGGCGTGTTGCCTTTATTGCCCTCAAATTATTCAGCTGAAGTGTTTAGCCAACTTCAAAAATCTCCTCGTCTGGACCTGTTAACAGGGCGGAATTGGCGAGCTCGGCCCGATACTCAACTTCACGCAACAGCTCAAAAACCTCTAATGGATTTAGAGAGTGAGGAATGCCCTGAGGGTTACTGGCCGGTGTATAAAGGTAGCAGCTATGACCTTTGGCAACCTGATCGCGGCGAATATTACGCATGGGCTGACCCAAAAATTGTTCTACCCTGGCTTCAAAATAAACGAATGCGTGCACATAGTGGAAAAAGAGACAGTGTCCACAGAGAATTTTCTCGAAGATATATCGAAGATGAAGCAACTCTTGCTCCATTCAGTCCAAAAGTAGCATTTAGGTTAATAACTAATCGAACTAATTCTCGAACAATGGTATGCGCTTTAACACCCCCTAGAGTATTTCATTCTAACTCTTCTCAAATTGTTATGATGCCGCGTGGCGACAAAAAAGATGAAGCCTTTCTACTCGGGGTGCTCTCATCTATTCCATTAGATTGGTTTGCACGTCGGATTGTTGAGTTAAACTTTAACTTCTTCTTGTTTAATCCTCTTCCCATCCCCAGACCTCAGCGCAGCAACCCCCTTTGGCAACGCGTAGTTCAACTCTCTGGCCGCATGGCCTGCCCAGATAAGCGGTTTACCCATTGGGCGGAGGCAGTTGGTGTCGATTGCGGTCTTTTAGACGCTGACGAAAAGTTAGATAAAATTCATGAATTGGATGCAATTGTGGCCCATCTATATGGCCTCTCTGAGCCTCAGCTGATCCATATCCTTGAAACCTTCCATGAAGGCTGGAATTATGAGGCACGCTTGCATGAAGTGCTGAAACACTATCATGCCTGGGTGGGCGAGGCCTAAACCATGAATGATAAGCCAGACGTTTTTGATAATCGCGACGGTAATACGATAGCCATTTCTCTGCGCCAGTTGCTAGGCCTGGACAGTAGTGACGCAACGGTTATTACTGATGCACTTCCTGCATCATGTTTGTGTGTTTTTAGCAGTATTAATCACCACTTAAATTTAATAATGAGTAATGGCGGCTCAAATTGTTCCTTTCCTCCCGGACTTGGGCCGCCCCATTTTTGAAGTCGAGTCACCCAAGCGAGCAGCGCTCCCCTTAACAAAGCACGCAGAGGTTTCTAATTTAAAACGTTGTTCTCTTTGTCGTGCCAAAGCAAGACCACCCATACAGCTAGTAACCGAACAGAGCAACAATAGACCCAGAAATAAACTAAAGGGGTTTTTAAGGAGACCTTACAAGTAAAATTTCCATAAAAATTCGAACTTTTGACAGCTATTATGCCCAAGTTCAAACATTAACTATTCGTGGAGAAAAAATAGAGAGATAGTAAATGTTTTCTATTCTAGGTTACAAGCTTTCTATCGTGAAATTTTGGGTGATCCCAACCCCTAGTCTCTAGAATAGTTTTGAGTTTATCCACTGCCAGCCAAACATCACTGAACGATGTATAAAGGGGTGTAAAGCCAAAACGAAGTATGTTTGGTGCTCTAAAATCACCAATAACGCCTTGTTCTATCAAAGCAGCCATTATGGCGTAGCCACCCTCTGGGTGGGTAAACGAAACCTGAGACCCCCGAAGTTTATGTTTCCTTGGAGTAATTAGCTGTAGGGCTGGATCTGAACACCATTGTTCCACTAGTTCTATGAAATAGTCTGTTAGCTCTAATGATTTTCTTCGCACATCTTGCAGATCCACGTCAGCCCACACGTCAAGAGCAGAATCTAATGCTATAGAAGATAAAATTGGTGGTGTTCCGCACAAGTACTGGGTGATGTCTTCAGCCGGTTCGTATTGAGGCTCAAAGGCGAAGGGTGATTTGTGTGCAAACCAACCAGTTAATGGTTGATTAAATTTCCCGATATGACGGTCTGCGACATACAGGTATCCGGGGGCACCTGGACCGCCATTGAGATATTTGTATGAACAGCCGACAGCAAAATCTACCTTCCATTTGTCTAGTTCAAGAGGAACCGCTCCAGCAGAATGCGCTAAATCCCAGATAATCAATGCACCGGCTTTATGAGTGGCTCTGGTAATTTTAATGATATCCAGCATTTTACCATTTTTATAATTGATGTGCGTAAGAACCACTACAGCAACGCTCTCGTCTATTGATGAAATTATATCCTCCGGCTCATCTACATATGCAATTTCAAAGTCCTTATCTAATTGTCTGGTGACACCCTCAATGATGTAATTGTCTGTTGGAAAATTTTTAGTTTCTGTGATGATTCTCTTTCGGCTTGGGTTTATTGAGCATACAGCAGACAGGACTTTAAATAGATTGACTGAAGTCGAGTCTGCCATAATGACGTTTCTAGCTTGAACGCCAAGTAAAGGAGCTATTTTCGCCCCTACTTTCTTTGGTAAGTCTACCCATCCACTCTCGTTCCAAGACCTAACTAATCCGACTCCCCATTCCTGCTCTGTTACCTCTTTGATTCGTTTGGTTGCATTCTTAGTCACCGGGCCAAGCGAATTACCATCTAAATAAATTATATCCTCTGGAAGTAGAAATGCACTGCGTTTAGAAGCAAGCCCATCAGTTTTATCTTTTTCTTTTGCTTGGTTAAAGGATAGGCTTTTCATTTTGTTCCTAATTGGCTGAGTCAATAGTATATTTTGTTATTTAAACTTCAAAAGTCTGGACACCTTGGCTGCCGCATTCCAGATTAACCCAAAAATATACCAATATACATACTCCTAAGAATATGGGTAAATGTATATTTCAATTACGGGCAAGCATTGCGGTGCATTGCCGCGCGTTAAGCTATATGTTTTTGTTTTGATTAAAAGAGGCAAACTTTGATTGCGGATGCTTTGTTGCTCGTTCATTTTTGCCTTGCAGCGTTCATTACTTTCGGCTTTTTCTTAATTCCAGTTGGCCACCAACTTGGATGGCACTGGATAAAAAACAGGAATGTAAGGCTACTTCACCTTTTCCTTATGGGCTTTATCACTGCCGAGACGATTGTAGGCTTGACTTGTCCACTGACGCTTCTTGAAAATATGTTTAGGGATATTAAATACTCGTCGTCTTTCATGTCTAATTGGATGGCTGAGATTTTGTATTGGGATTTGCCTAGCAAGGTCTTTGTTCTTCTTTACTCGTTATGCTTGGGGTGGGTTTTAATTTTATGGAAAATCTGCCCTCCAATTAAGAAGATGAGTGATGATTAATGAAACACAAATTCGCACGAAGGACGTTAAAAACCCGTTTAGCGAAATGGGGTTCATCAAGTCCTGGATAGTTTCAACAGTCTTTTGGTTTTCCTTTCCTATGTCCTTAGTGTTTTGCTAATTAGCTACAGGTCAGGTAAAAACTAAGCAGTTGATCAAAGCGTTTGTGTATGAATTCTTTCAGATGCTGTTTCTGATATTTGTAATTGAATGTTTGATCCTGTACTCGTTTTTTATTCCATTTCTAATCTATTTTGATGTTTGTTCATGAAGAGATAAGTTAAATGCCAAAATTGAAGGATAGAGAGACTTTTTCAGACAGAGCCAATGCGGTGATGACTGATATGCGAAAGGTCTTTGAGATAACGCCACTGCAGCGAAATGATTATCTATCAGCTCGCTATAATTCAAATATTTTTTTGAAGAGAGAAGACTTGACACCGGTCAGGTCCTACAAACTGAGGGGTGCATTTAATTCTATGAGGAAGATGCGCAGCGTG
>MDTD01090402.1_pt1 | contig 20589 bp, 17 predicted proteins | sample 811221 | NCBI WGS metagenome assembly MDTD01 (sample SAMN05326646, study PRJNA326480) | marine metagenome | isolation source: seawater | place: Pacific Ocean: South West | collected 2011
GTTTGCTCTTACGACTTGTATCGGTGGTGATAATTTTCAATGGGAGTTAAATAAAGACCTTTTTCCTGAAAAGGCCTCAATAAACGTAGAAGGAAAAAGAAAAACTTTGAGTATCGCTTTAAATGGAATCTATAAAGGGGATTTTATCGATGAAATCATGATGACCATTACCGATATCACAGAAAAAGAATCCTTGGAAGCCGAGAAGTTTATTCGTGAATTGGAGGAAAATAAAAGATCCTTGGTTATGCAAGAATTGGCCGCTCCGGAAGGCAAAGATCTATCCTTCCATTCAAAGGATATTAAGCGATTTTTATTTAGTACGATAAATCTTATAAACAAAAACATAACGATTCTAAAAACGTTAAAAAATAATAAAGAAATAAGTGAAGATCAAACTGAAGAACTTTTCAGAAATATCCATACAATTAAGGGTAATGCAAGGATGCACTCCATGACAAATCTTTCGGGGCTCATTCATAAAGTTGAATCTAACTTATCTAACTTATCTAACTTATCCAACTCAAAACAATTAGATTCTAAAGTTTTTGAATCCATCATAAAGGAAATAGAGAAAATCCATAAAGAGTTTGAATATTATAAAAAAATAGCTAAGGAAGTATTCTCAATATCAACAAGCAAAGCTCCTACGGAAGAATCTATTTTTACAAGGGTTTATTATAAAACGGTTACAAATCTAAAGGAGTCGATTACTCAATATTTAGGAGAACCAACGGAAAAAAACCTCGAAAAGCTAAAATCAGCTCAAAAAAATCTTACAAAAACCCCTTTTCTTACTCACCTAAGCTCTTTCAACCAAATGGTAGAGGAAATTTCAAAAAGTCTAAAAAAGAAAGTTAATTATTCATTTGAGGGTGATGAAGGCTTTGTAGATGATAAAACTTTTAATCTTCTTAACGATTCCATTATTCATATACTTAGAAATTCTATTGACCATGGCATTGAAGAGGACAGGAAAGATAAAAAAAATGAAGCTTCATTAAAGGTTTCCCTAAAAAAGAGCGGAGACTTTTTTACTATCTCCATAAAAGATGACGGACAAGGAATTGATGGCCATAAAATTTCATCTATCGCCGTTGATAAAAAATTAAAAACGCTGAAAGAAGTTTCAGAAATGACAGAGGAGGAAAAAGTTAATTTAATTTTCCTTCCAGGTTTTAGCTCTAGTCACACTATTACAGATTTATCGGGACGCGGTATAGGAATGGACGTTGTCAAAACGAATATTCAAAAACTTGGTGGAAATGTTAAGGTAAAAACTATAAAAAATAAAGGTACTGAATTCTTATTGAATATCCCTAAAGAAAAGGTAGATTAATATAACTTTTAATATGGATTTTTTTGAACGACTGTGAAAATAAATTTTTTACTGTCTTAAGTTTATTATTCAAAAGGAACATTAAAGAAAAATAAAAATTTAAACTATAATTTTCATTAAACGACCAAGGCATAAAATTAAATCATCCCCTTTTTTTCCGATTACTAGACCGTATTTTTTAGTCGGTTTTTACTTAATTTTTTTTGGGAAACAGTCTTTATTTAATGTGACCATATGATAATTTTTTTCAAAAATTTCAACCAAATCTTTATACAGAAAGCCATTTAAGCATATAAAAAAGCTCTCTATAAACCTAATTAAGATATTAAAAATTCGTTCTCTTTAATTTATTTTAGTTTGTCTAAAATAAAATAAATTCGGTTTATGCATTCTTATTGTATATTATTTAAAAACCATTTCATTCACTTTTTCAAAGGTCTTTTAAAATGAAAAATTACCACCCGCTCTTTCTTAAGCTCGCGGCTCTTTACAATATAATTTGGGGAGCATGGATCGTTATTTTTCCTCTTCAAATTTTTAACATGACAGGAATGAAAGCCCCTCTTTATCCAGAGATTTGGCAATGTGTGGGAATGATTGTCGGAGTTTATGGTATTGGTTATTACTTTGCTTCAAAAAGTCCTCTCATCCATTGGCCCATCGTCCTTGTTGGGCTTTTGGGAAAAATATTTGGCCCTATAGGTTTTTTAAACGCCTTGATATTAGAAAGGTTTTCACCTTTATTCGGATGGGTTATTCTTACCAACGATCTTATATGGTGGATTCCCTTTGGGAATATTCTTTGGCATGCTTGGAAAAATTCTCAGGAAAGAAAAGGTCAATGAATTGAGAGAAAGACCCACCGGATTTCGACAGTACCGATGGGTCTTAAAAATTACTTTACAAGAACCATAACTTCATTTTTTCTTTTCCATGGCAATGTCCATGGGGAATCGTAACCTGCTGAATAGAATTCATTATCATAAATTTCCAGGCCTTTCTTTTCAATCCAGTTCATAAGTTTTTCAAAGTTCGCCTTCCTCTTTCTCATTGGGTTGAAACCACTATATTTTATGACTGCAACCTTGCCAAAAGAAATGGTCCCCAACTCGACTTCCTGAGAATTAGGTTCAGGAAGCGTATCCAGGCTATACTTTGAAGGCATATAAAACATCATTGTATTTTGGCCACTTTTACTTTGCATAAATACGGGAGCTGTCATTTTTATCTGTGATTCCGTTTCATTTCCACCAAAAATATAGCCCGCTAGTTTTCTAAACATAGCGTTGTCACTTTCCTGACTAATAACTTTTGCAACGACCATTTCAGGGTAGTGCCGAAGCTCAAACTGACCTTCCTTTTCAATAAGATTAAAAGTTGGTGTTTCTTCATTTCCCATAGCATTTACCGTTAAGAGGGCCAGTATTAAAAGTGATTTTGAAAACGCTTTAAATAACATCATTTATCTCCAAGTTATTTTATAAGACTAATTATCTTGGACCATAGAATAACTTCTAATTTTTATTTGGCAATTGAACAAAACCCAGACAAAGACCTATATATCCGGTGTTCCAATCGTAACTAGGCCTAAATGGCCGTCGACAGTCACAAAATCACCATCTTTCACTTGCTCAAAAATTTCGGGGATGCCATTAACACAGGGTATACAAAACTCCCTAGCCAATAGCGCCCCATGAATAAGCATACCACCCCTCTGCTCAATGATAGCTGAGGCAAGAGGTAAAAGATGAGTCATTTGAGGCTGGATGGCCTTACAAACGAGGATATCTCCCGCTTTAAATTTTCCCAAGTCTTCCACAGATAAAACAATTTTAACTTCCCCACTTATAATCCCTGGTGCAGCTGGCTGCCCTATCAGCTGGAAGGCCTGAACAGACTTCTTTTTCTTTTTTAATTCGGCTTCACCATTTATCTTTTGAAGCTCTTCTTTAAAAGGGCCCCTATGGTCAGGGTCGAGGAGTGCTAAAGATAGGCCTTCCACAAGTTTTTCTATCGGGGTTGTACCAAGTTCAACATCGATTTCTAGGTTTAAAAAATCAAGGCCTAATTTGATAACCCTTAGGAGCTGGGCCTCAATTTTTGAGAGGAAGAGATTATCATCATCTCTAATTTTCCAACTGAGGCGCCCTAGCTTAATTATTTCCCTCGCCTCATCCTCCCTATCCTTTCCAACAGCGTTATAAAGCTTGCTTTCAAGGTCTAGAGCCCCCTCACTCTTAACCATTTCCTTAGTGCCGTCCAGGGCTTCAACAAGGTTTAAGAGGTGCTTCCCTAAAAGGTCATTTCTTTCTATTAAACGGGAAAAGTCAAAAACCACATCCAAATATTTTTTCTGAACTTTGAAATAAGACCTCAAAAAAGCTTTTCCCTGTTCATTTTTTAAAATCTTTTTTAGGTGAACCCTCTTAAACTCCGAGACGCTTTGATTCTCTTTTAATATTTCTAAAAGAACCTCTTTTAAAGAGGGTGATTTATTAAGGTGGATTGTTAACTTTAAAAGAGAGTTATTTCTTTTTGTAGCTTCTAAGTCTTCAAACTTTAAAAGGCCTGTAAACTCAAAGGGATCCTCAGGTGAAACATGATCGTTATAGTACTGCCCCAATTGCCTAACACCATGGGCAAATGGGATAAAATCATTTTTATATATTTCTTGCCAATCTTTTAATTCCTCATGTCTTTGTATTAAACACTTTTGAAGCTCCCCAGGGCCTAATCTATCAAGCTCCTCACGAGAAAGCTGCTCTCCTCGCTCTTTTATTTTTGGGATTAACTCAGACTCCACTTTTTTGGCCAAGTCCCATAAATGCTCCTTTTTGGGACGCAACTTGATAAACCAAAACTTTTCTCTATCTTTCTTAAAAAGACCTCCTGACGTAATAGGTCTCACTTGTAACACGAATAAAACACCATCACCTTTACACCACTCAATATCAACAGGATGTCCAAAAAGCTCTTCTAAAGAATTTGTGATTTCACCCAAATGCTTAATTTCGCCAGAGCTTAAAAGCTCAAAATCACTAACTTGATCCAAATTTTCTTTTTCTATTAATATTTGCTTTGGCTCTAAAATACCGTCGACAAGATTCCGACACTCTCCAGGCACAACTTCGACAAGACAAATATTCTTTCTATCATTTGAGTTTTCCTTTATTGGGCTTTCACTGAAGCAAACTCCAGAGCAAGTTGGGTAAACCATTTTTTGGATAAGAACACCCATTTTGCTTCTTTCAATATTTAAAGACAGCTCCTTTTTATACAATAGAGTTACATCGCTCCACAAAGAGGCCCAAACGATTTTAATGGCCTTTTCCAACTCACTCCTTGAATTTATTTTAAGTAATGTTTCATGAACTCCAGCATAGGAGGCGAGTCGATGGTCTTCTTTTTGTGAGGAGGAACGGACTGAGACACCATTTTTTAAGCCTTCATCACTAACCTCTCTTGAAAGAGCCTCGTGGAGCTTTGGAGGAAAAGTTCCCTGGAGAAAAAGAGACCTAATTCTTAAGGAAGTGTCCCACATCTCCTCCCAGCGCATTTTCCTTAAAGGCTTTCTATGAATTTCTGCAAAGATTTGCTCCCTCAACTGATTTTCTTCAAGAAAAAGGTCGTAGGCCTCAGTTGTTAGACAAAGACCCTCAGGAACATTGAAACCTCTGCTTACAACAAAGGCCAAGTTTTTTGACTTTGCCCCCAATAGGGAGGCTTCTTCATTAAAGGCTTCTTTCAAACCGAGGGTGAGCTTTCTGGAGTCCATTGGTAAATTTCCTGAAAACGTACAATATGGTAAAAAGTTTTTGGAGTTATCGTAAAAAATGAACAAGTCGGAGAGGAAACAAAAGACTTAAGCTGAGGATGTCTTTTTATTAGCTGATTTTTCATACCGGCCCTTCTTTTATCATCGGAAAGAAGATGCGCAGTTCCTAGCAGGTTAACCCCTTCTATATGATTAGGCGAAGGAGGTGACGTATCCCTATTATCCATAACAAGACAAACTTCTTTTTCTTTAACCAAAAGATTGTATTTCCTTGAGCCTTTTTGGAGGGGTATCACAAACTCGCTAAGGTCATCGGCATAGGTAAAGGAAACTAGAGATCCATAAGCAGTGTTCTCTCCTTTTAAAGAGAGGACACAAAACCTTTGGTCCTTTATAAGACCACTAATTTTTTCTTTTATTTTTTTTGAAAGAGGTCCTTCAGGAACATTTGGTTTTTTACTGGGAAGTATAGGCTCATCGTCATTAATAAAAACCAATTGTCATCCTCAAAATTAAACTCGTTTTTTAAGAACTAGCAGGAGTTTTATCTTAACTTAACCATAAAAAATTGTCTTTTAAATTATCGCCCAGGCCTCTAATCTTAAAAAAATCAGGAAAAAATGGTAAAAAATCAATCATCAGCTTCTTCATATAACTTGTCGAACATTTGTTCATCATTTTAAGGCTAATTTTAAGAGGTAAAAACTTGTCGAGGTAAGTAAAATCTTCGAGAATCCTCAACTCTACTAATAAGTAGAATACGACACAACGCTTGGCGCCAAAACGCCTCTCGAGTGGTCAAAGGAAAGCCTATTAAAAACATAGATGACCAAACACAAAGCTTCTTTAAGACTAACAAAAATATTATTTTAAAAGCAGTGGAGCGCCAATTTGGCAAAAAACAAGAAGCCCTAGTCACTCTTTCTCTTAAACTTTCCGTAGGCCTCAAAGAGCTTGATGACTTCCTTACGGGTAAAAAGACGCTGCACCCGGAGAAATTATGTGAGCTTTTGGATTTAATCAGCCTACCTTTGACAAAAAAAAGCCGCATTATTAACTCTAACCTTGTTATTGATATTATTAATAGCCAAAGACCTGAACTTGCACCAACCATCTTAGAGCTTATTACAAAAACAAAAAGCTCAACCCAAGTTGGCCCCCTATCAACTACTCAAAGTGAAAACTTCTCCTTAACCCTCTTTTATATTGCTTCAGTGCTACCCCACCTAGAAGGTGATATAAAAAAGATAGCTAAGTTTCTCTCTATTGATATTTCGAAGGCCAATGAAATGTATAAAATCTTGGAAAGGACGGGAGTTCTCACAAAAGCAGAGATGGGACAAATTAAGGCGAAGTACTCCTGGATGTATTTAGAGAAGTTAATCAAAGGTGAGTTAAAACCTAAAGATGAGCTTAGTTCACCATTAAACTAGCTAGATTGATTTTATGTAATGACAGATCTTTTGAACATTCTGAGCAATCCTCTTCACAAAATCCTGATACTTTAGTTGGTTCTCAAAGCCGAAAATTAAATCAGCACTTCTGGTAGTGTCGATGATTTCAGTGAAGGGGTTTTTTACTTTATTTGAAATTTGCCGGTGAACACTCTCTTTTTCGAAATTCCTTATTTGGCGCTCAGATGCAGGAACTTCCATTTGAATCCCAACATAGTAGGTGCAAGATTCAGGAGTTGGACCAACTGGAAAAAGTGCTAGCCTATTCCAAAAGACCTCGCCTTCCCTTTTATGATTCAGAAGATCAAAATAGCAGCACTCCCTTTTTTTTAAAGAGGACCTAATATTTAAAACGGTTTTAGGATCAGTCTTTGGTCCTTGAAGAAACCTGCAGTTTTTCCCAAGGACATCTTCCTTGTTATAACCAGTTAGATTTAGGAAGGGGTCGTTAACAAAAATTAGCGGTTGCTCTTTAATTGAGAAATCCGTTACTGCAAAAGGAATGGGAAAAAACTCTCCACATGAAGCCAAAATATCTTTTAAAATAATCACCTTAATGGACTCCTACTTTGAAACTTTGTTTAGCTTAAATGGGAAAGCTTTTCAAAAATTCAAAATATTTATGCCCACTAAAATAAGATTAGAAAAGATTTATTTCATTAATTATGCACAATAAAACGCTATTTGAATTTTCAAATCAGAAAAATAACACTCAACCGTTTATTTGTGCGATGCCTATCTAAAAATTACAAACGCTGACCCGCCTCTTGAATAAGCTGGCCTGTTATTCGGCCTGACTCAAATATAGTTGGGAGACCACTTCCGGGGTGAGTTCCGCCTCCCACTAGATAGCAGTTTTCATATTCTTCAAACTTGTTACGAGGTCTAAAATAAAGCATCTGACCTAAGTTATGCTTTAGGTTAAAGACCGCTCCTTTATTAATGCTATAATCTTTCTCCCACTCGATAGGAGAAATGATTTTTTCCGCTTTAATATTCTCCCTCAAATCATGGAAGCCAGTCCTCTCAATAATGAGGTCAAGGATTTCATTTCTAAATTTTTCTTGATCATTTTTCCAATCAAAAGCAAGGTCATTATTTGGGAGAGGGACAAGAACATAGAGGCAAGAATGACCTTCAGGGGCGAGAGTCGGGTCCGTGACAGATGGGTTATGCAGGTAAAAACTCGGGTCGTCTGAAATCTTAGTGTTTTCCGTAATTTCTTTAACATTGGACTTATAGTCTCTAGAAATATAAATCGTGTGGTGAGAAAGGTCATACTTCTTAGATAAACCTAAATACATAATGAGGGTCGAACAACTATACCCCATCTTATCGAGTTTTTTATCTGTATACTTTTTTCTATCGGCTTCAGGAATAAGGTTTTTCATGGCGTGAGCAAAGTCAGCATTAATGATGTAGTAATCTGCGGTAGTCGTCGTTCCATTTTCAAGTTCTAGACCTTTAATTTTTTTGTTATCAATAATGACTTTTTTAACGGGAGTTTCGAGGTGGATTTGCCCTCCGTCCTCTTCGATTGCTTTTCCCATGGCCTTTGTTATTTGGTTAAGTCCACCCTCAACGTGATAGATTCCACCGTCGTGCTCTAAAAAGGAGAGGATTGAAAAGAGCGCTGGGGCTTCCCATGGGGACATACCTAAATATTTTGTTTGAAAAGTAAAAGCTATTTTTAAAAGGTCACTGCTAAAGTATTTTCCCATTTGCTCATGAACACTTTTAGGAAAATCTAAATATGGTAAGGCCTTAATAAGCTCTGGCTTAAAAAAGTCGCTAAGCTTTGTGAAGGAAGACTGAAGGGCCGGTTTGACTTTAGAAAACTTTTTTTCTTCCTCTTCTAAAAATCGAGCATAGCCCTCACCATCACCCGGAAATATGGCCTCAATATTTCTTTTCATTTGCTCCCTATCCATTGTCACAGGGAGGACCTTATCTTTTTCAAAGACGAGGTCGTAAAGAGGGTCCAATTTCATGAGTTTGATATAATCGTTTAAGTTTCTTCCCGTACTTTCAAAAATCTCTTCTAAAACATCGATCATATGAAAGAAAGTTGGACCTAAATCAAACGTATAGGGCCCCATTTTGACAGCAGACGTCCTCCCACCAACAAAAGGAGCTTTTTCATAAATAGAGACATCATACCCTTTATTGGTCAAAATCATCCCAGCACTTAAGCCTCCTGGGCCAGCACCAATTATAGCAACACTTTCTTTTTCTTTCTTTTTCATATGATCAATTCCTCTATAATGACTTACACGCCATTTTAAGGCCGTTTTATAGTCATTTTATGGTTATATTAAAGTCATTTGTTCTTTTACTATTCTTAAAAGGACCTGCCTTCAAAGAATAGATCGTTGTGTAAATTATCTAGGGAGTCCTGTCCTTGATATACCTTATTAGCAAAAAGCAAACACTCACCCATCTCTGCCCTAGAAATCTTAAAAGGCTTTAGTCCCCTTTCAATATCTTCCCAATGTTTTGCCCCAAACTTAATGGTTTTATAAGCGGGAATAATGGCCAAAAGACAAAACTTTCTAAGACCCTTGAAAGACTCAGGCAGAAGACCCAGGTAACTCCTAGCGAGTTCAAATTCTTTTCGGATATCATTCAAAGCCATATCCCAATCCAATTTAAGAGGACTGGAAAACCTCAATTTAGATTGAAAAAAATCTATTGGCAAAAAGCAATGTCCCTTTTTCAGGTCATCTAAATGGTCTTTTATGATATTAGTTTTTTGAAGACAGCGGCCAAACCCTAAAGAAAAATCACTCCAGCCTTTCTCAAGGTCCTCTTGGTAAAAAATCTCCGCTAACTCGGTCACAAGAAGTCCCACTGTACCAGCAACATAATAACAATACTCATTATATAAGCTCATGGACTTAATAAAATTTTCACCGTTAATACCAGAAATAAAAGGATCATCACCGCCAAACTTAATCATCCCTTTTCTCATTTCAAGACAATACTTTTTTATGATTTCCCTTTCCCTTAGACCTAAACTCCAAAAGCTAGAAAAGACATGGCCGAAGGAAGGGCTTTTAAAAAAAGTCACTTCTTCTACTTTGATTCCTTGCATAGGTACTGAGGTCAAACGGTCAATATTAAGCTCTAAGTCTTCAGGCACTTCTAAAGCATCGGAAAAGGCCTTAAAAAGAAAGTCCTTTTTATCTAAAGGAAGAGTCGAGTCTTCAATGGAATCAAGGGCCCTCATAAGCAGATAGCTAAGCCCTATTTGATCTCTCAAACCTGCTTCTAGCGTCGGGATACAAAGCGCAAAGCTTCTTGAAACCAGATTAAGGTTTTGAAGAATTTCTTCCCACCCCATCATTTTTTTTTCCATATCCACTCCTAAAAAGGTTTAAAGATCATCAAGTAAAAATTTATCAATGGCAGCATTGTTCCCGTCCAGCCGATGAGGGACCACTTTTTTTCTAATGCCCAGTATTCATCCGTTATTTTTGAATCTTGATTAAATGTTTTTGTAATTTTTGTTAATTTAATTTGTAAAGGAATAAGTTGAAACAACCAAAAAATGGTTGAAAGGCCAAAAAGAATAATGCCTAAAAAGAGCCATCTATCATTTATAAAATGATAACCAGCTTCAACCGCCATCAGTATACCTGACGCGGTAAGCAAACTGCCTCCAGTAAGAGTAAAAAGCCAGTCCGTCTTATTCACCATGTCCTGAGAAAAAGAGATGATATTTCCGTTTTTTGTTCTATTCGCAAATATTTTCCAAATACCAGTTACAATCACATTCCCAAAGAATATTGTTATACCTAATAGGTGAATTCCTTTTAGAAAAGAGTAATACATCAGAACCCTAGACGTGTTTAACGTGACCATAGCAAAATGGTTGAACCACTTCTACTCCATGATGGGCGAAATCGTCTACTTTTAAAAAATTGAAGGGGAGATTTGTATAAAGATTGTCTAGTGCTTAGGCCAAGCCCCCTGGCCAAAAATAAAATTAAAGACTTTGGAGCACCTTTTCTAAAAGCCCTCCCCTCTTAAAAATGGTACGACATAGTTTTTAGAGGCGTCGCATGATTCCTTGCTTCCAGCTTCGCAGTGCTGTTTAAAAATTCCTCTCATCTCAGCTTGAATAGATAAGGCCTCTTCCTTAGTGCGCTTGGATGCGGGGTGATTCTTGCCTAGATAAGGCTCCCAATCAATGAAATATTTTAAAAAGGTACTCGTCCGCCTTAAGGCCTCTTTTTTTTCAGAAAGCTTCCGGAGCTTTTGCAGTGTTCCAAAAGGCAACCTCTTGCTCGCTAAATTTACAAGCCACTTAGGTATGAAGCCACCTGGGTCAACTTCATTTTGGTAGGTAACCCTTGTTTTTGTTTGACTAAGAGCTTCAAATAACCAACTACTCCTAAGCTTGGGTATCCTTACAGTTCCCTTTTTTTTGGGCACAAGCTTTAGGTCTGAATTTTTCGTAGGAACGTAAATTTGTTTGAGATTTGGCTTCAGGGTTATTTTGCTATGAAGTATAACATCGCGGTCATCAATAAATGGTAAGTTGTTTGCAACTTTAACGTAACTTATGCCCTCATAGTCATTCAAAACTTTTAGGGTGCGAAACTCGATGACATTTTCAAGAAAATCTTCTTTATGGTCAGGATCATATAGGACAGTAAAAAGCTCATGGATATTTTTTTCTGCAACCATCTCTGCTTTAAAGGAAATAATAGATGACCCCTCAATGCTTTTTTGTGACACCTTAATACCATCTTCGTTAAATATATCTTCCCATTCCCCTGCTTGAAGCTCAAAGGGACCTAGAAAAGCAAGAACTACAAAGAAAAAAAACGTTGTCTTCATCTGACAGGCCTTTTTTTAAAAAAATAAGAAATTTCCTTTTCAATCAATACAATACCTTCTTTACTCAAAATTGTTACAAAAAGATGAATGTTTTTCGCTTTATATGGCACTTTATATTTATTTGAAGTGTAAATTATTAAAATTTGTCTAACTTACAATGTTTGGCTCAATGTCTTTTTAAAAGTACATTAGTGGCTCTGTTAGAATCAACGTCTCGTTTTAAGTTTAGTGGTTGGATACCCAAGAGCTGTAGGTGTCCGGCCACTTAATCAGCCATACCATTCTCAGATCCACCTATAAAATACAGCTTAGGTTAGCTTTGTAGGGTTTAATACTTTGCCTTCAAAGATAACACCAGCATTACTTATAATGCTTTGAGAGTCAGGACCTAGGTTTTTAATATAAATATCTTTCTTTAAATTCCTGTATTTGGAAACTAAGCTATTGATAACTTCAATACCAGAATAATCACAAACTCTTGATTCTTCGAAATCCAGATAGACTTTATGCGGATCATTTTTAGGGTCAAAAATATTTTGAAAGCTTTGTACGGAGCCGAAAAAGAGAGGTCCTTTAAGAGTATAGTGTTTAAAGCCCTCTTTATCTATGTAGGTTTTAGAGTTTATACGCTCTGACTTTTTCCAAGCAAAAACAAGGGATGAAACAATAACACCGCAAAAGACCGCGACGGCAAGATCTGAAAAGACCGTGACGGCTGAGACTAAAATAATAACAAAAGCATCAGATTTTGGAATTTTTCCTAAAATCTGAACGCTTGACCACTCAAAAGTCCCAATCACAACCATGAACATAACACCCACAAGAGCTGCAAGAGGAATCATTTCAATCATTGATGAACCTACAACAATAAAAAAGAGGAGGCATAAAGATGCTGTTATTCCAGAGGCACGACTGCGACCTCCTGAATTAACATTAATCATACTTTGTCCAATCATTGCACATCCGCCCATACCACCGAAAAAACCCGTCACAATGTTTGAAAAGCCTTGTCCAATGCATTCACGGTTTGCATTTCCCTTACTTTCAGTGATTTCATCTACAAGCTGTAAGGTCATTAGAGATTCTATTAAACCAATGGCGGCCAAAATTGAGGAATAAGGGAAAATAATTTTTAACGTTTCCAAGTTTAAAGGAACGCTTGGAATATGAAGCGTTGGAAGTCCCCCTCCTACTGAGGCCATATCAGCGACTGTTCTTGTATCCAATCCAAAATAATAAACGAGTCCGGTCACACTCACAATAGCGGCGAGAGAAGATGGAATTGCCTTGGTTAATTTTGGTAAAAAATAAGTAATACCCATAGTTAAGGCCACAAGAAAAAGCATAATAGACATGTCATTACCTTGAAGCCACTGACTCACACCTTCTGAATCGACAAATTTAAATTGTGATAATTGGGCCAGAAAAATAACAATGGCCAAGCCATTTACAAAACCTAACATTACTGGATGTGGAATAAGGCGGACAAATTTTCCTAATTTCAAAACGCCTGCAAGCATTTGAATAATTCCCATTAAAACGACGGCCGCAAACAAATACTCTACTCCGTGATTTGAAACCAGAGAAACCATAACAACGGCCAAAGCACCAGTAGCTCCAGAAATCATTCCAGGACGCCCACCAAAAATAGATGTAATCAAACCGACTAAAAAAGCAGCATAAAGTCCTACAAGGGGCTCAACACCAGCAACAAAAGAAAAGGCCACGGCCTCAGGAATCAGGGCCAAAGAAACTGTTAAGCCTGATAACATGTCATTTTTTAAGTTTTTTCTTGCTTTAGATAAAAAATTAACCATTGGGGGGTCACCTATATTAGAAAGTAAAATTCAATCACTTCCTTATATAGGCTTAATTAGGATTATTCTCAATTTCCCTTGTAATAAAGATCTGGTTTAAACCTTAAAAGAAGTTATGGTGTGGAAAATTTAAAAAATATTCGTAAGATATTAAATTTTAAAGGCTAGTAAGGTAAATAAAAATTATTTTATTAACATATTTTTTTTATTTATTTTCACTTATATTATTATTAATCTTTCAGACTCAGACTATCATTTTTCTGAAGAAGACACTTATGATGAGTAGATTTGTGTTTTAAATAAGTCATTTAATTTCAGCTGTTTTTTACAAAGAGATAAAACTATTAGTCCATTTATTCATTTAATTTCTTATCGGCCTTAAGATAATGATTAATAACTTCTTTAAATTTTATTTTTTGAGTAGGGGTTAAAAAATTATTTTCAATTGTAAAATCTTCGTAGACTACAATTTTTTCAAATTGTGGAAGTTTCTTTATTTGCCCTAGTGACTCTAAGATCTTTTCCGATTTATTTTCACCCAACTTAATTTTTGAATCATTTAAATTTACAATGAGAATACCTTTATTTCTTGATTCGATGACAGGAACAACAAAAGAAAACTCGTGAAATTCAGAACTGATGTCTTCGGAAACCTGCTCTATGTTATAGTATTTACCATTGGCCATCTTAACCCTATTACCGCTTCTGCCTTTTAGATAAATATAGTTTTCATCATCTATTTCTGCGTAATCACCAGTACAAAAGTATCCATCGCTGTCAATAATTTTACCTTCAAAGTTATAACCAAATTTGCTAATTGTTTCGCCTTTAACGTATAGTAATCCATCTTTTCCAACTTTAACTTTTACTCCCTCTATAACTTTTCCAGCACTTCCCTTTTTAACTTTTTCTCCATTAGCGGATATCCCAGCAGCAGTTTCAGTCATACCATAACCTTGCCGGACTTTTAACCCCAACACACTTTCAAAAAAATCATAGGTACTATTATGAAGGGGAGCGCCTCCACTTATAACCCGTTGGCATTTTTCTAATCCTAATTTAAAAACGATTAATCTTCCAAAAATATAGCGCGTGAGGAAATTAAGAATCTTATTGTTTTTAGAAAAATCATAAAAGTTAAAATTCCTTAAAAAGGACAGCCCCTTGAGTTTATTAATAATTTTTTCTTTAAAAGTATCAAGAACAAGAGGCACTCCGATTAAAATATTTGGCTTGATTTTTTTCAAGTCCAAGCTTAAATCATTTTTCGAGGTTATATAATGCTGTAAAACACCTAAAAGACCTAAATAAATGACCGCACATTGAAAAACATGAGCGTTTGGCAAAAAACTAGGAACCCTGTGAAGGTTATTAAATTTCATAAGCTTAATCCAACCCCTAATTGTTGTTAAAAAGTTTTGATGAGTAAGAGGGATTAATTTAGGTAACCCTGTGGTTCCTGAAGTAAAAATGATTCTTACAATATCTTCTTTATGGCCTTTGGCAATCAAATGTATAATTTCCTTTTCTTCTAGAGGCGCTTTTAAATTTATTTTCTCAGGCCATACCTTTTCGATTTTTACATTATTTTTCTCCTCAAATTTTTCAGGGATATTACAATTTTCCAAAAGAAGTATTTGTTTAACATCTAAACCATTTTTGAAATCGATGTCTTTAATGAGGTTAAAACTTTTTTTATCGCAAACTAAGGTGTCTGCTTTTGAAATATTCAGTTTATAAGAAATAGTTTCTATAGGGTCTGTTTCGTATACAGAAATTGAAGTGCCTTTTTTTAAGCAAATGGCCAACTCTATTGGAAAAATAGCTGGATTATTGGAACAAATAATCCCGACTTTTGGACAATTTGAATCCAGCATTTTAGAAATGAAGTAGGCATAATTAAGGATTTCAGCGTTTGAAAGGGAGTTTGAAAACTTACCACTTTCATCCTTCCAAAAAACCATCTTTTCATCCGGTCTTTTTTTGTAAAGCTTAAAAAAACACGCAGCTAAGGTTTTTTCTGAGGCAAAATCATAAGATTCTTGAAGGTAGTTTTTGGGTATTTTTCTTTGGTTAAATAACACCTTAATTCCCCTTATTTGAATTAGCTTTCTAACTTTTGTTTAGTTTGCATGCAATGTATTATAACTATTATTGTGCTTTGCATGCAATGTATTATGATTTTTATTATGCTTTGCATTCAAAAGATCTCCCTATAATTCCTGAAATGGGGTTAAAATTAAGAAATAGCTATGTATTTTAGATGATTTATTGATCTATTTTTTGACTATAAAATTTGTGGAGTAGCTTATGGAGTATGAAAACTTAAAGCTAAACAGACAAATATGTCACCGCGTTTATGCCGCCTCTAATGGCATCATTAGGCTCTATAAAAACTCTTTAGATAAGTTAAATCTAACTTATCCGCAATACATTACGATGTTGGCCCTATGGGAATTAGAGGAGGCCAATATTAAAGAAATACAGGCCCTCTCAAAAATTGATGGGGGCTCGCTAAGCCTTATTCTTAAGAAGCTTGAAAAGAAAAAGCTAATTAAAATTAAGCATAGTGAGCAGGATAAAAGAAAAAAGGTATGTTCACTTACAAAAGATGGTCTGAAAAAAAAGGAAATGGCCAAAAATGTGCCCATGACTATGCTTCACAAAATCGGCAATTTCTCCAAAGAAGAAATTTTCGAGATGGTTAGGCTTTTAGATAAAATGAATGCCAAGCTTTATCCTTCAAGTTAAGCACCCATTCAATTTTTAGAAACGACTGTAGAACCTCTTGTGTTTTTTGTCGTTCTTTGGAAAATATTTATCTCTCTCCCTTTTCAGTTCATCACAAGACAAGTCCTTATCCAAAGGAATCAGGTAAATTGGGCTTTTTGATAAGTCACTGTTTTGGAGTGGATTATTTTTTGTTACCAAGTCAGGTTTTGACCCACCAATAATATACTGATGAGACCTATCTCTAACTGTTCCTGCAAGGATTCCATTTTTTCTTAATTTTATGTCATAAGAGAAGATTTCTTTTCTAGCAATATAGATCTCTTCATCTAAAAAACTACCCATTGTTAAATTAACGGTGACCCCAGGTTTTCCATCTTTATCTGCATCAATAAACCTTGGATCCTTAGGATCTGAGGGAAAAGAGTCCGTATATTTTTTTAAGGATACCCCCAAAAGAGTTGGAGTTTCCGGCCTATGAATAAATATTTCACCATTGGTTTCCATAATTTCCATTTCTACTGGTTTAGGTTTTATGGCCTTCGTAAACTCATCAGAGGTTTTTGATTGAAAAGGAAGGTTTGCTTTATAATCAGAAAAACAAAACTTGTCTTTTGACATTAGCTTTCCGTTTTCCAAGTAATATTCAGTTATCCCAAAACTGATAATCCTGGACTTTAGTTTTATAGGTCCCCACAACTTTCCCGCATAAGAAACTACATCATAATGAGCATATTTACCGACTAAGGCAGATTTATCAATTTCTGCTTTTAATAACCCATGGTTTAAAAGTAGACCAAAAAAAACTGACATGATTATCTTCACAAAATTCTCCATTCAAAACTAAATTAGGACTTTTACTAAGCTCTTATTCCATGATTACTCTTTTAATTAAATAAAAGGAATCAGAAGTGTAATTTTTTCTTTTTTGAGTTTTGAAAAATAGACTATTTTTTTAGAGGTGTTTTATTAAGCATTGTTTGCAATTTTTTTTATAAACATCGTTCATATTTGTTAAAATTTTTATCGTAATATACTGTCTTTACCCCGCTTCTTAAAAAAAAAAACTACAAAAATGTATTTACTCTTTTTGTTTTTAATACCTTTTTTATTAGATCGACCCTTCAAAATTCGTTATTGTATAGGCAATTATTATGCATTGTCTTTTATAACTGAAGGTCATCTATGAATTCTCAAATGAATTTAGCATCCCACGTTATGGCCGTTTTATGCCATAAAATAAATGAGGGAGCTGTTACATCTGATGAATTGGCAGAGGGTTTTGGAACAAACCCTGTTGTAATTCGTCGTATTATTTCATTGCTAAAGGATGCTTCTCTTGTAGGGAGTAAAGCTGGTGTAGGTGGTGGCAGTGTCCTCTTAAAGTCTCCTCATGAAATAACAATGCTTGATATATATAATGCTATTAACTTAGAAAATAAGACCAATATTGTTTTTGCTAAGTACTCATCTCGTTGTGAAGTTGGTCTTTCACTCGCCCCTATAATATCTGACCTTCTTGATGAGATCTCGGCAGATGCTAAAAAAGTATTGCTTAAAAGTCTTAAAAAAATAACTCTGTTTCAATTTACTAAGAAAGTCTCTAGAAAATTGAAAAAAGCTATTTAATTTTTTCCCTAAAAGTTTTTCTCTTAAATTGTAACAAAAAATGTTACAATTTAAGAGTCGGGAGGGGCTATGAAAGTTAAAATTCCACTTTGGATCAATATTCTTCAAGCCGTTTTAACTTTAATAATGTTACAGCAAGTCTATTTGTTTACATTGAATCATCAGGCCGTAGCTGATTCAGGTATAACGATAGAGGGAATTCCTAATTTAAATTTGCTCTTTGAGTTTGCTGGAAGAACGGCAACGATGGCCATTGCATCTTTGTTAGTCATTATTTTACAAAACCCAAGATACTTTTTGGTTGTTCTCTTTATGAATCTAGTGAGAGAAGGGCTTGAAACGATTATTGACCCATTATATCCTTTGGCCAATGCTCCGATGACGCCTGTTAATGACCTCATTGCCCACATTGTTATCGTTTTGATTGAGCTTTGGGCCTTCATCGTTATGTATAAGATTGTAAAAAGAATGGACGCAAATGAAAAAGAGTAATATCTTTTTTAGATTAATTCCCTTAAAGGAGCGGTATCATTAAGATGTTTTTTTCGAGTATTTTGCTAGTAGCGCTTCTTCTTATAGGGCTTTCTAGTTGTTCTCAGTTTGGACAACTCCCAAGTGGGAGACACCTTCAAAAAATTAAGAAATCCAATAATTTCAGTAAAGAAAAAGAACAATTTGTGAACAGACGCCCAAATCTTTTTGATAAGATAAGAAAAAGGATGGAGGCTGAATCTCTTTGGTACGATTTTTTTTTTGGAGGAGGCAACCAAAGAACCCCCAAAGAAAAGCTTCCTGAGGTTGTTCCAAATCTGCAGGACTTTTTAAAAAAGTCAGATCACATAAAAGTGATTTGGCTTGGACATTCAACACTTCTTATAAATTTAGGTGGAAAAGTTTTACTTTTGGACCCTATTTTTTCAGGAGCTGCTTCGCCTGTTCCCTTCGTCGTTAGAAGGTTTCAACCACCAGTTGTAAAACTTAAGGATCTTCCCCATATAGATTATGTCGTTATCTCTCATGACCATTATGATCATCTAGACCGAGATACGGTAAAGTACTTTAGGGATAAGCAAACTCTTTTCTTGGTTCCCTTAGGAGTTGGCGCCCGCCTCAAAGGTTGGGGAATTAATAAAGAGAAAATTACTGAATTAGATTGGTGGGAAAACTTTAAAAGTGGGGGACTTACTTTTACCGCTACTCCTGCCCAACACTTCTCAGGCCGGAGTCTTTTTGATCGTAACAAGACTCTTTGGGCAGGTTGGGTCATAGAAAAAGGCGCTCAAAAGGTTTTTTTCAGTGGAGATACTGGGTTTGATTCTCACTTTAAAGATATAGGAAAAAAGCTCGGCCCCTTTGACATCGCTTTTTTGGAGAATGGTCAGTATAATGTTTTGTGGAGAGAAGCTCACCTTCTCCCTAAAGAAGTTCCCCAAGCCTTTTTTGATGTCAATGCCAAGTACCTTATCCCGATTCATTGGGCCATGTTTGAAATAGCCTTGCACCCCTGGTATGAACCAGGTGAAAAGATAAAAATAAATGCAAAAGAAAAAGGAATAAACCTTTTAACACCGAAAATTGGTCAGATGATTGAGCTGGGAAAAAATCAAAAAACAACTTTTTGGTGGGAGTCCTTAATCAAATAGAATTAAAATTAAAATTGAAACAAAAAAGAGGTGAATTTTTGTTTTAATTTCAAAAAGAGCACTTTGTTTTTTTTCCTGACCCTACCATTTAGAATGAATCAGCATTAACTACTCTAATTTAGTCGGATGATCTTCAATTAAACTGTGACTTAATTAACACCAGTCGTGATTTTAAAGTTTATTTTTAAGCAAATTTTAGGTTCTTTGAAAAAGGTTCGATAAATATTTTTTGAAGTAATATGAAAAAAATTTGTCTGTTTTAAGAACCAAGGTCTTTGATAATGAAAAAGCTTTTTATCTCACTTAGTCTTATCGTTTCAAATTGTTATGGGCAGACTCTAAAATTTTGCGAAGAGAGGGTAGAGGATTTTCATGCAGGAAACGGTAAGACAGATATCACTTTCATGGCCTTTGGTGATTCTCAGCCCTTTAAATATGTAAACGTTAATGAGGATATGAATCCCCTTAATATTAAGGCCATAAATCGAATTGAAGGAAAAAAATGGCCTAAAAATTTTGGTTTTAATGGAAATATAAAGGACATTCGAGGTGTTTTAGTGGCGGGAGACTTGGTTGAATATGGTGGTACTCCAGGGGTTTCGAGTGATAATGGGCGTAAAGCCGAAACAGAAACTCAACACTTTTATGAAATGTATGGGCTTTGTGGTGGAGGAAGAAATGTTTTAACCGGAAGGCCTCAATTAAAATACCCAATTTATGAGGGTTATGGGAACCATGATTATATAAGGAATAGGCCCTTTAATTATAAATACCATACAGTTATAAACTTAATTGGATCAATGGCGCCACTGAAGTCAAACATCACAGCTTTCATGGCGCCCTATTATTCTCATTACGCCTGGAAATGGGATAATGTTCATTTTATAAATCTTAATATTAAGGCAGGTCAGGATAATGAGTATGTAAATAAATTGAAGAAAGGAAGAAAACCCCATGAAAAGTTTCTTGACCCAAAGTTTTCCCTTCCTTTTTTATCAAAATACCTCAAAAGGTTCGTTAAAAAAACCGGTGAGGGTGTTGTTATTATGATGCATTACCCTCTCTATCAGCCGAACAAGCTCGGAATGTTTCGTGGGGACAAGCGCTTTAACAAGAGAGATCATAAAAGATTTTATAACATTATCAAGCCCTATAATATTGTCGCTATAATCTATGGACATACCCATAGGACGAAATACAGCACTTGGAAAGGTATACCAGCTATTAATGTAGGAGGACCTTGGTATATGATGAAAGGAGATGGTTATAAAGGTCACGTCACGCTAATTAATATTAATAATAAAAGGCTTAGGGCCTCGGATATTCAATGGGAAAAGCTGTCTTCTCTTGATAGTGA
>MDTD01046802.1_pt1 | contig 20587 bp, 15 predicted proteins | sample 811221 | NCBI WGS metagenome assembly MDTD01 (sample SAMN05326646, study PRJNA326480) | marine metagenome | isolation source: seawater | place: Pacific Ocean: South West | collected 2011
TATCTAGTTGTTTCATAGTCAATTATTTCATTTATATTATCTTGTAACTCAGATTGTTCGTAAGTTTCTATTAATTGTTCTCTACCTGCTTCATCAAAAGTTTGCCCTATAGGTATTACAACTTTATCATCATTAAGTGAAGCTCGTATTTGTATTCTATTCACAGTCATCTTCGTATGGATTTACAATATTTAGGGTTTGAGCTGTGTAATTGTGTAATACAGGTTCAACCGTAAACTCTATATTTTTATTAAAGTAATGTGCATCATTAAGATATGGGTAACTAACACCGTTATCATCATCCTCATAAAACTCTATAGGTAAAATCGGTCTCCATCTAAATTCATTAGATACTTGTGAATAGGTACAGTATTGTGGTGATGTAAAAAATGTATCGTTATCAACTATTGTATTTGAGAATTTTCTTAAATGCATTCTATGATGTGGCGTATAAGCATATATAGATTTCACTGGGTCACCAGCAGTTCCTATTTCATACATCGCACTTGTATTAAATTTTAAAGAGTGTTTAATTTCTGAAATAACTCTTTCCTTAAGTTCTAATTCATTATATTCCACAAAAGCGCCTCTAAATGTATGACCACTTATAGGTAAAACTTGTACACCATCATTAGTAGTTTGTGTTAAATTTATCGGATTTATAGGTACCACTGTATTGTCCACAAAAGGGTCTACTACACCTATTTTTTGAAAATTCCAAGACCACCCATATCCGGCTGGTGAATTTGCTGACCAATCCCACATATTATTTCTATTAGTGGGTAGTACCGTTACATATAGTTCAGTTAGTGGTCTATTAAGGTTATCAAAATAATTTTCAACATTAACATCTCTTGTAAAACAAAATACGTAAGAAGGAAAATCTTCTAAAACAACTTGTTTAGATATTTGGTCTGGAGTTTTTCTAGAGGTATAAACTCTACCTTTTTTATTGTATATCCCTTCTTCAAAACCTGTCCTATCTAAAGTATAATCATCATGATTAGTAATTATTTTATGTTGGTGTACGTAATACTGAGACCTACTTTCACCAACATTATTTAAATTTATAATTCTTCTTAATACACCCACTGGGTTTGTTGGTAATGGTTGTATACCTCTTAAGTCTACATTTATAACAAATTCTTCCGAACCCGCAAATCCATCACCTAAAGAATCAACATTTAAAATATTAAATGTTGCTGGTGGTTGATTCATTACTGGTACACCACCACTTAATACATTCGGTGCTCCCGTAGTTAAGTTTTGTACTAGATTTGCACCACCGGAAACATTTGGGGTTGATTGTAATTCTATATGTTCACCGACTTTTACTCCATGTGGTACTTTAGTTCTAAACCTAGCTACTTCTCTACCATTAACTGTAACTATTTCTACTTCAAATGGTATCCCATCACAGGCGTTAAAATCCATAAAATCATTAGTACCAGGATTTACATAATATCTCATAGTTTCACAGGTAGAAGAAAAAACATAAGACAAATATAAAACTTTATTTTCTTGGTATGCATTTAAGTTATTAAATAGGGAGGGATTACCTGGTGCACCAAATTTAAATCTAGGTATTAAATCAAATAACATAGCTGGTGGTTTACCAGTACAAGGGGGTCCAGCATTAGGAGCTGTAGTATATACAGTAGCATCCGGACAACCTAAATGTTTTGGTGTAAAATACATATATTTAAGAAAATTAGTATCTGTAGTTTCACCACTAATTACATTTTTATATAACACATCTATTTTTCCAGTAATTCTATATCTTTGTGAATATTCTCTTTCCAATCCAAATTGGTCTCTTAGATTAAGTACTAAGTTTCTATCTCCTTGTATAAGTTCTTTTTGGTCTGATGTTAATAGGGGTTGTAAAGAAATATCTTTATCTTGTGAACCAGCAAATCTTTCACTACCTTTTACAATTCTTATATTTTTTTCGTTACTCATTATATTACACTATCTGCTAATTCTTCATCAACGTACATTCTAATAAATGTGTGATAGGAAGTTTCACCCGGTCTTAGTCCAAAATAATAAAATAGTGGTGGAGATAGTTGGAATGTACCCGTATTATTATCCGACATCGGCGGAAAACTATTTGATGCGGAGGGACCCCATACTACTTGAAAATTAGGTGCTGTACCTACTTGTCCAGCTAATAGTGGTGGTACACCAAATGGACCATCAAATCCTCCTTGAAAAAGTCCTGATGCATTGGCCCATGTACCCGCTACATTACTTACAATATTATAGTTAGCTACTGAAAGTGGGATAAGTGGACTAGTGGTCGCATTAGTTGCTGTACTATAATCTCCTCTAGTGCCTTGCCAATCATTCCATACATCACCCCAAGCTCCTCCATTAATACGCCAAGGATAATATGGTACTTCTTGTGTACTAGCAGTAAGAGAAAAACCTAGACAATAAACTAAATCTTGTCCAGACATTATCGTTGGTGTTGAAGCGGTAAATAGTAATGGTTCCCACCTTATAGAATAGTCACTCCAAGCATTCACCGCATATTGTACGTAAGTGTTAGATGGGATACCTAAGCTCGGGTCACCCACATTTGTATCGATAGCTGGTGGATATTCTATTAATCCAGGTGTATTATTAACTACTGGTGGTGCACCACTACAATCACAATCAACATCACTCATATTAGTTTCATAACCATTAATACCCGCCATACAATTTTGAGCTAGGCATTGTGCAACATCACCACCTATTTCTCTTTCTGGTCTATTAAATAGTGAAGCTAGTAACATCTGAGGTTCATTTGCTTTCATATTGTATATGTCTGACACTAACTCAGTTATGTCTTGGAATGATGTAGACCCTATTTGGTCTGTGACTGAACACTCTTCTGCATACCTAGGGTCCAAACATATGTCTTGGATACATTGATTTCTTGAACCCATATCTGTTATTGTTGTTGGGAAAAGAATGTGGTCTCCTTGGTCTCCATCTGCATGGTTAGGACTACCACCGAATATTCCCCACCAAGGTAATGCTACCCCATCAGGGTCTCCAACAAAAGTACCTAATCCTGTTGCTGGGTCTGGTACAAAAGGTGTAGACCTATAGTAAAAACTATGTTCTGTTGGGTGAATATATACTACTCTTCTACAATAATCCGAACCCGCATAACTTTCAGCTACCTGGTCATATTGTAGTTTTGCTTTAAATTGAAAATGGTATAAAAACCCTGTTACCCAAGCGTTTTCCCAAAAATAATTCATGATACCAGCACATAATGCATCCGCCACATCCTGTCTTCTTATCCATTCTCTTAATATAACTAAGTTTGCGTTATCACCTATACACGCAGGATTAATACAAACAACTTTTACATAACAACCTCCGGCTGCGTAACCGTCTTGAGCACTACCAGTAGCAGCAGAATCAAATCCGTAATTATCTGGACAACAAACATTGTTAGTATTTGGGTCACAACAATCGTTCCCACCCCAAGTATATAGTTGGTCCGCAAAACTAGCTATAGGTGATTGTGAAGGACAAGGACCTGAATTATTACCGACTGGTGGACTAACTCCTGGACTACAACTAGATGGTAGTTGAGCAAGTTCACCAATATTACCCCTACATTTACATTTTTCACACTCTGGATACTTAGTTTGTCTTAATGTAAATAAAACAAATCCCATAGTAAGACCATAAAACATACATGGTGTTTGAGATACTGGGTCTGGACATGAAAAACAACCAGCGCCTATACAAATATCATCACAACCTAAATCACAAATAAATCCTTGTAAAAACCCAGGACATTTAACTAACCAAGAAGGAAAACCATTAAAAAAACTACAAATTGCTATTAATATTTGACATATAACCCAAACAGCAAACATAACTATACCAAAAACTACACCTAATAACATAGCTAAAATGGAAACAAAAATTGTAAGCATGGAATACAACATACCAATAAATTGATTCAAAAACTGTGCTAAAATTAAATTAAAAGTAACTTTTCTAACTGCACTATTAATAGGGAAGTGTACTGCAGTTGTAGAACATTGTTGGTCTTCTTCAGGTAATATTTCTTTTATCCCTATAAATTGTCTTCTACCATTATGTTTAACATGGTCGTGAAATTGTGCTGGAGAATACACCCTATTAAAAGTCATATCATAAAAGAAGTCCTTAGCTGCAGGTATTAAATAAGTTTGTGCGTGAGGATGATAATCCGAATAATTTATACTAAAAGTATAACTTCTACTTCTACCTTGTGTTGTATATTCTCTGATATTAGGAACTAGATATGAAGCTTTTCTACGTAATCTAGCTGTTCCAGCGGATTGTTCGGGTCTAACCCTAAATCTACATCTAGCTCTGGTAGGTACTCCAACATCTGGATTACCGGATTCAACTAATTCACCAAATTCATTAGTTGTTACGTGGTCAAGATTCATTGGGACATTAACTAGAAATGAACCACTACTATCTATTACTCTACCATTATTTTCAAAATAATATCTTTCTAGAACTGGTACTGTACCACCCTGTGGTATACCACCAAAACCATAAGCTGTAGGGTCATCTTTAAAAAATGGAGTATAACGAATCATATCTATAATTCCTGGTTCAGAAACTAAACTACATAAATCCCCTTGATGTTTTTTTGGTCTACAGCTTTTATTGACGGAATCTTTATCGGTGTCAGTAGCTGTACTACCCATAAAAACGGCTGATGGTTGTATTTTGAAACCATTTTCTGATAAATCGAAATCAACCCTCGTTATAGCGGCTCTACAAAATTCTTCATCACCCCAAAATGGTCTAATGTCAACCGATTTAGTTTGATTCATAATTTGAGGTAGTGAGTCTATAGATGCATTTCTTTTAAATCTGGCTCCATCAAAATCTGAGTCTGCGAATCCTTGTTCTTTAAAGTCTTGTGGTAAAAGAGAAAAACAACCTATATCACTAACATCAACATCCATGACTATATCGTGGGAACCTACTGGTGCACCATAAATCATAAAATCTCCAGATTGGTTGGTTTTTACTGTATATTTATAGTATTTTTTATATACATACTCTACTTCTTGTCGTGTTAAAACATCTTCTAATATGGGAAATGTACCTACAGGTACATGACACTCAAAATTTTTATCTTTACTTAATAGATTATATCTTACTCCATCAGCATCTTTTTCTGTAGGGTGTTTAAAAGGATAAAGTTCCGTAACTAAAGGATTTTCTTCATCTATACTATCTAATGGTATAAAAACAGATACTTTTGCGTTTGGTACCCCGTAACCTCCATTTACAATAACTCTACCACATAAAACACCAAAATCTGCACACATTCTTGTGTACACATCTTGTTGTGATAAAGACAAACTTAAAATCTCTAATAAATCAAAATCTTGTTTTAATTCAAAAGTTACACTTTTATCTTTTCCTACTTCTGTTCTTACTCTAAATGATTTAGACATATGGGCTTTAACAAATAAATATTTATGTTATCAAAACTAAAGATAACTCATAGCTATTTTATGTAAAGATGTGTGAAAAGTGAGTTTTTTATTTCTTAACCCTAATCGCGATGTCTTTTTCAGGAAATTTAATTTGTAATATTTCATCAGGTTTTGCATATATAGTATCATCAATCAAACCTATTTGTCTAGTAGATAAATCAATATACGGTTGGGATGTGATAGCTTGTGAATAGTTACCCCCTACTTTATTAAAAACTTTTAAATCTATTATATTTAAAACACCAGGAACTCTCATAATATCACCTTTTAACTGACCCATATTTAAATCTAACCCCATCTCCATTTTAGAAACATCAAAATATTCACTAATTGTTGTTATGACTGTAGTTACAATATCTCCTTGATTGAAGGAGGCTTCTAGTAGTAGGTCTACTTCAAAACCTAAATCTATTACCTTAGCTGAACCCACAATTACATAATCATTTAACATCCTAAAATTTGATAAATAATTTGAAATATTATTTTTAAGTGTTTGAGAAATATTAGAGGTTAACTGGCCGTCTGGTGTAAAAGATAGTACGTTTATATTGACTTTATTTTCTATTTCTGTAACACCCACTTTTGCAGCTGCACCAAAAGTAGCTGGCATTGTTCTGAGTTTAGATATATAATCTTTTATAGATACAGCTCTATTTTGTGCCGCAAAGTTAAATGAAATATAATTTCTTATTTCTTCTTGTGTCATTGGATTGGCACCACCTATAGCTGCGGTTACATTAGTAACTGCTAAACTATTAATTACAGATTGGCTTACCTGTGGACTAGGTCCTACCACATTAAAATTAACTGTACCAACAGTGTTTATACTTCCTGCACCCACATTTGATGTTTGTCCACCACCTACCCTATACTGAACAAATAATGTTGTATTACCTCTAACTGTATTACCCAAAGATATGTTATTTAAAAATCTAGCCATGTTTAATTTTACCCCCTTGGATGCAAATTCATCTAAAGAGTCCTGTGAAGTTTGGTTTCCACCACCAAAAGTCAAAAAGAAAAACCCTTCAGGTGTAAATTCAGTTATAAATCTATTATCTGTATGCATAAATCTACCTACTTTTACACCAGCTTCATCAGCTGGAGCAGATGGGTCTTCAACAAAAACTTCACTTTCAGCTAGAGCATCTAGTTCATACCATCTCTGTTCATTTACAGTTAGAAACTCGTCATTGGTTGGTAGTGTTTGATACCCTACACCATCTTTTTGTATTACTGATGTTACACCCACCACATTTTTTTCTGGTAAAACTAACTGAAAGAAAGGTTTACTATCTACGTCAGTTATTTCTTTTTTAAATATCCTTGTGACACCATTAACAACAACCTCTCTTTTGGTTATGGTATAATTAGTTAAAATACCATTAGCATCAAAATTTGGTATTTTAGTTCTATTGGGTACTCCATCTACACTATATGGTGATGAAAAATCACAATCATCTACTAATTCAAAAACTTGTCCACCACCTCTAAACTGAGAACCACTTCTTAACATACCTAAATACCTAAAATCTTCTTTATCACCAAAAACAGGTACTGTTATAGAAATGTCACAAACAGTAACAGATGGTCGGTTTCCTGGTATTTTTAACCCATATGTTTTTGCTATATTAAATAAAGAACTTCTTTCCTGTGCGAATTGTAACACTGTTTCTTGGAAGGTTCTGTCTATTTGGAAATTTAGGTTATCTGCTACTGCTGCGTTTAAATCTAAAAATACGGAATATATGGAAGCGTCATTTGCGTTTTGTATTAAATCAGGATAATACGTATTTGTTATTCTAAGGAGTTCGTTTCTTATACCTAAAAAATCTCTTTCTGTATATGATATTTTTTTCTCTGCCATATTATAAATTAATTATTACAAAATCTCTTGTAGCGAATATATTATCACCATTATTATAATCTATTCTAACCCTAAGAGTATATTCTCTTTCTGCATCCCCCACAAAACCAAAACTATTGTCCACCAAACTAGGGTCATTAGGTTCACTTTCTTTTTCCTCTTCTTCCCTAATATCTTCAGCTGATTTTACCGTGATTTCATTAATTATTAAACCAGGTATAAATTTTTTTACAGCATCTCTTATTTCTTTATCTATATTAGTTTTAGTTGCACCATCTAAAGGTTCATAAATATATTTTAAAAGATTAGTGCCAAAATCAGGTAAAAAATAACGAGAACCTTTTAAAGTTAAAATAAGATGAATTAAATTAGAACGAACTTCTGCCTCTGTACTCTTATTTAAACCTAAAAAAAATCCTTGTGGACTATTCTCAAAAGGAAACTTTATTCCGTATCTTTGATTTGGCATTCTTTTTTTATAATAAATACTTCAAAGATTATTTTAATTGTCTATTTGTTTTTTGGTGGGGTGGCCAATAGGGGCAGTGTTTACATCCATTACCACAACAACTACCACGTCTTTTATGATACTCTTCTGTCATTACCATCATTCCATTTTCCCAATAAAAATCTTTACCCTGTAGTTTAGGTTTTAAAAATTCTCTATAATGTAGTTCAGCTATCCAATCGTCTTTTCTATTCATCTTTTATATCTATTATATTTTCTTTATGTTCACAGTGAGGACATGTTACTTTTTTATTAGTATTTAAATCTTTTGTGTTGTTTAAAGACAATAAATGGTAGTCAGAAACTGACCACCATTTATTACACTTACCACATTTAAAGTGATATAAGATTTCTTTACTAACTTTATGCTTCATCTAATTCTTTTTCCATAGATTTTAAATCAACATCTATTTCACAAGAACCACCAGCACAAGCTAATTCACCAGTTAAATTTGTATTATCATCTAATTCTACTACTTTACTTAAATCAACATCTTTAAGTGATTCCATCATTTTATCGTACTCTTCTTTAGTAATATCTTCAAATGGTGCTTGAGTATATGTTCCTCCATCATAAGGTAATACTGATAGACCATTATAAGATTTTCTATTTTCCCACATCCATTCTCCGGCTTTATCCCAATCATTTTCTTTTAATGAGATTGTAGCAGACACATTGTGTGAATTAGAACCATTTCTATGACCTGAACGAACCCATTCAGTTGCAACTTTTTTAACTCTTTCTAGTAAGTCGAAAGGTGATTCTGTCCTTAAGATTGAACCTTTTGGTGCTTTTTGTGGGATACTAATAACTGCTGTATCATGTGGTCTAAAATATTCATCTTCAACTAATTCTGGGTGATTAATATTTAGATAAGTATATATAGCTTCGTTTTTACCAACCCTTACTCTTCTAATATAATAATCATTATGCCATGCATGGATACCTGATGATGTTCCTAATGTTAATGATGTTGTTCCTGCAGGCTTAACTGTTGTACATCTAGCTGATTGGTTTATACCTATTAATTTAGATACTCTAGTATTTTCTCTTTTTACTAAACTTGCTGCTTTTTTCATGTCATATTTTAGTACTTTACCACTACCAATACCAGTCATTGATACACCAATAAGAGCATCTTTTTCAGTTGTTTCTTGCCATATTTCTCTTAGGTAGTGAAAAGATGTATATCCTGCTTGAAGTGTTCCGATAAATGCAGCTGCTTTAACTCTTTCATTTAAATCTTCTTGTGATTCTATATTTGAGACATTTACCTCACAAAGATTACAGAATTGATTTGGTCTTAGTGCTATTTCACAACAAGGATTGGTCCCCCAATCTTTATCATTGTTTAAATATATTCCAGGTTCTCCAGCTCCTGAAAGTTCTACACGTTTCCATAAGTCCATAAAAAATTCTTTAGTTATTTTATGTCTCATTAGACAAGCCGAATTATTAGCTCTACCTCTTTGTGGATTTAATTCCCACCAGTTACCTGATTTACATCCAATCATTGCATCGTCATCAGCACTAAACAAACTAATAAGAGCTGCTCTACGAATACCACCGGCCAAGACTGCGTCTGCGATATGACATACAATGTCATGTACTTCAATTGTTGTAAGTTGTTCTCCATTTTCTTTTTGATTTAATAGACCTTCTATTTTAACTAAACATTCTTTTAGTGGTTGAGGTCCTGGTGCTTTACCACCTGATGTTATTAATCTTGCTCCTTTTGGTCGGATATCTGAGTAATCAAATTCTACTCTACTACCACCACCATTCATATATGTTTTCATTAAAACTTTAATTGCGTCTGCCCAACCTTCTATACTATCACCAATTAAAAATCTTTTCTTTCTTTTTGGGTATGGTTGTTGTATGACTGGTAGTTTTTTTACATGGTGTTTTTGAACTGAGTACCCCACACCTGTACCACCAAGTAACAAAAACATTGTTTCACTAAAAGCGTCTATATGGTCAATAGGTACATAAGCACAATTATATATTCTATTTGGACTAATTTCAATCGGTTTTCCACCAAACTGCATACTTCTCATCGATGGTAATACTTTTTTATTATATACAAATTTATATTTTTGTTCTATCTCTTCTTTTAGATGTGGGTATTTTTTAATATGCATATTTTTATTTCTGGTAACTAATTCTTCCCACGTTTCTCTTCTATTTAGTTCCGGTATGTATTTTGCGTACTTCATGTAGACAGTAATATCCGACAGAATCTTATTTGATACTTCCATATTTTTCTTTTTTATTAATTATTTTTATTTATTATTTGTTGCCTTCTTTGTAGTGCTTGAGCTATTTTTTCTCTATTTCTATTTGTTTTTTCTTCTTCAAATCCTAAGAAGGTTTGTGTTGTTTCGGTGTCAATTTCTAACGTACCATTGTCAAATTTACAATTTTCAAATATAACACCATCTTTACCAAGTCTTGACTTTACTATAGCTATAGTAGCTAATCCCATTTCTTTTTGCTGTAATGTTTTAGCTACTGATATTATAACATGTCCAACTTGAGCTTTTTTAATAGAACCACCCATTTGGTCCGTAGTAACAACATCTGAAGATATAGAACTTCTATTTCCTTGTGTTGCTGTCCAACCGGCTATATCTAACTCATGACACATCCCTTCAAATTTTCTCATTACAGACCCTTCGCCTTTCCACTCATCATTAAAAGAACGGTCGGGTAATATACAATCAATATAGTCTATTAATACTATATCAATATTTGTTCCCTCAGAAATAATTTTTCTTACTTGATTTTTTATTTGTAGTATTGTCATTTCATCAGATGGTAGTTTTTTTAGAATAAGTCTACCTCCGGTTTTTTTCATTTCATCTGCTTTATCTAATACAGTTTCTTTGTGTTTTGCTAAATCATCATTAGGTATTCCAGTCCAACATGTAAAATGTTTTCTTTGTATTATTTTAGGGTTATCTTCAAAAAATATTTGAAGGACATTATACCCCATATTAAAGGCTGTATTGGCAAATCTTGTTAACATTGTTGTTTTACCTACACCTGTAGGAGCTAATACTACCCCTATCTCTCCTTTAGCTAAACCACCATTTAAAATATTGTCTAGACCATCCACTCCCGTAGGAATTGGGTGTCTGTAATCATCTTCTAATAATTTTTCTAGTTCTGTAAATATTTCAAAACTACCAACGTCCCCATCTCCAATCTTTATCGCGTCTCTAATTAATTCTTCACACTTATCATAATTTTCAAAGTCACCTTTTTCCATTATGTTTTCTACTTTTCTAATAGCTTTTTTTAATTCTTGTTGTTTACAAAAATTCAAAGATTTTTCTTTAATAAATAAATGGTCTTCAAAAGAAGAATCTTTAATATCTCTTAACATATCAACAACATATGTTCTTGCCATTTCTGAAGAAATTTCTATTCTAGTTAATTGGTCTAGTGCGTCAAAAGATGGTGCTGTTTGGTATTTTTCATAATATTCTTTGATTAATTGCATTATCAACCTAAAATATTGATTATCGAAATATTTTGGTATTATCGCATCAATTATAGTTTGGAAAAATTTATTATCCGTTATAATTAAATTCAATAATTTAAGTTGGAATGAATATCCTAGATATCCAAAATTTTGTTTCTCACTCATCTAAAATTTCTTTATTTATAAATACATTATTTGTTTACAATCAAACTATAATCTTGGTACTTAGTGTTAACTTTTTTACTTGATAGTATTTCGGTCAATTCTCTAAGTATGTAAGATATTTGTGGTCTTATATCTACGGTGTATCTAATTTTTGGGGGGTAGACACTTGAGGGGAAGATTGTGGTCAATACTTTTTTATTTCCAACCTTTATCGTTATCGTAAAAGTTTCACCTTTATTACTAATATCATTAGTATTTTCTCTATAAGAACTATCTAAAAAAAGTATAGTTTTTAATACCAAATTCTTTTTAATTTCATCTACAATGTATTTTACACCCTCGTATAAATCAACTGAATTAGCTGCTTTTGGGTTAAAATTTCTTACAGTAAAATATCTTTGACATATAATATTTTTTCCTAGTTCTAGTAAAAATTCACATTTTTGTGTGTTTTCAAATTTTTCTTTCATTTTAATTTTTGTTTTTTTTAGTATAAAAATCTTTTTCAATTCTGGTTAATCTTAAAAATGGTCTTACAAAATCAACCCAAGCATCATCTTTCTTAGGTAAAATATTAAGAATTCCATCTGACATCATCAAGTCTAGAGCATTTTTCCAGTGTCTACCTTCTGGGTCAATAGCTTCTCTTGATAGGTCTTTTATGCCGTTTACAGCATTTTTTGTTAAAAACTGTTTTCCCACACCTATAATTTTATAATTTGTTTCCAATACTGATGCATTTTGTGTTTCTTCATAATTAATATTTACAGGTTTTTGGGTAACACCTTCTAATATATTTTTTTCTTTTTTATTAATTTTATTTTTAGATTTTATTATATCTATAATTTTTTTTAAAGTAACCTTTTTTTCTAATATTTCAGGTATTATTTTGATTAGAGATTTAACACCAACCATTTTTATACCACTAATATTATCTGAGGAGTCACCACATATACTTTTAACCACTCTTACATTAGATGGTGGTAGATAAATACCATTTAAAGGTACTTTTTCATCATTCTTAAATAACTTATTTAAAGATATTACATGCACTGAAATATTTTGAGATATTAATTGTAGTAAGTCTCTATCTGAAGTAAGAATTATAATATCCTCTTTGGAAGATTTTTCACAATAATAAGCCATGCAATCGTCAGCTTCACACCACTTAAAAGTTGATTGTCTTACATATAGCTCTTCTAAATATTCTTGTATACGTAATTTTTGTCTAGCATATGATTGTAGGTCGTCTTGAGTTCTAGGTTTACTTCTTCTATTAAGTTTATAGTCGGGATATATTTTTACTCTTGGTTTGATGTTGTCTTCTCCATCCCAAAATACAACTACTTTACTAATTAAATAACTATCTATTAATTTTCTTAATGTATTTAAAAAATGGTAAATACCACCTATATGGTCATCACCATGGTACATGTTTTTAATTCCATGAAAACCTGTGTTCAGAAGAGAATTTCCGTCAACTAATAATGTTTTTGTCAAGAGATTTAATTAAAAGGGTTAAAAACTATCTACTCTACTACTTCAACTAACTCAATATTAAAATTTAAATCTTCTCCAGCTAATGGATGGTTTAAATCTAAATTAATTGTTGTTTCATCTATTTTGACTACTTGTCCTTGTACTGGCCTACCCATTTGGTCTTGTCCTTGGATAAACCCGTTTATTTCGAATTTAAAGTCTTTTGGGAATTCTTCTTTTTTAACTGTTATAACAGCCTCATCAACATATTCACCATAAGCGTCTTTAGCCTCTAAATTAACATTAGCACTTTCACCAACATTTAGATTTTTTACTGTGTCATTAAAACCTTTTAAAAGTTTCCCATCATCTATGGTAAATTCCAATAGTTGGTCTCTTTTTCTAGAGTTATCAAATTCTGTACCATCTTTTAGCGTACCTACATAATGTACTTTTACTTTACTACCTTTTTCTAATTTAGTCATTTTCTTTTTCTATTTTTAAATCGAAATCACCACCTACGCCTAATTGTTCAGACCAAAACGTAGCGTTTTCTTGTTTATACTTTTCTATTGATTTTTTTTCTTCACTTGCTTCTCTACCAGCTATAAATCCATGAGGTGTTATAAGTATTTTCCCATCTTCATAACCTAAACCATTAACATGATTTTTCATAATAGTTATTTTAGTTCTAGTCGCAAACTTAACTTTTCTTTTCTCTTTAACAGCTGAAATATTTGTAGTACCAGCATTTTTTTGATTACCAAATCTAAATACTAATGTAGAATTTAACCATAAAGATTCTCCACCTTTAGCTTTAATTTTTGGTTGCCCAAATGGATTATCTGGTAATTCTACCCATGGTTGGTTAACTACCACTAAAGTATTTGTATACTTAGAGTCTTGTCTTCTAGATTTACCTATTCTCTGATTTAATCCCATACCTATTTTATCGGCTAGTGTAGCTGCATTATGCATTTTACCACCCTTACCTTCAAAAGTCATTTTACATGGTACAGAACCCACTGAATCCCATAAAAATAATAAATCATATTGTAACTCACCTTTATCTTGTGCGTCTAATAAATTATTAATGTAATCAGTAATCTCTTCTATGTATTGGAAGTCGTTATTGAATAGGAAGAATCCATCCCAATCTATTTCACCGGTAGTTTTATCCACAACCTCTTCACAATCAAAACCTAAAAGTTTTGCGTGTTCAAAACCCCATTTTTGTTCAGTAATAATCAATACTGGTAGAATTCCTTTTTTTTGTGCGTCAACTGCAGCTTTTATTAACGCTGTTGTTTTTCCTGTATCTGAATGACCTAAGAACATTTGTAAATGTCCCATAGCTGGTCCTGGTAATCCAGTAGCATCAAGGAAAGCTTTCCCTAAATCAAAAAATCTTTCTGGTTTAAAGTTAGCTTTCTTTGAGAATTTATTTTTCAGTTCTGAAAATGTTTTCTTTTTTAATGCCATATTTTTTTAGTTAAAATGGTAAGTCTTCGTCTTGTGGGTCGTTCGCTTGTGGGTCTTGTGTGCCCATTGTGGTTGTATTTGTTGTATTCTGTACAGAATTAGGGTCATCATAAACATATTTTTTTTGTTCTGAATCCCATACTGGGTCTAATCCTTTAGAGATAGCTTCTAAATACTCTACCGGTTTTTGTGAATAAACATCCTTCCAAGTTCTTTCATCACCAGTCCACTCTTTTACTTTATTTTCATCTTCTGATAATTTACCTGGGTCCTCATACATAACTGAAGATACTGTTGTATACTCTCCTCTTCCACCAGGTAATGGAACTGCTTGTAAAATTAAAATTAAATCTCTACCTTCATTTATATCAGTCACATCTCCTTTATTTCTCCATATAGGAATTATTTTATCGATTGGACCATCCCCCTTCCAGTTGTGTTTAAATCTCCAAAATTTAACCCCATCTTCTTCATTATCTCTATCAACAACTTTAACAATATAAAATTTTTGTGAACGATAAGAACGAGCTAACTCTTTTGATTGTGCATCTCCAGCTAATCTTAAAGCTTCTTCAACCTCATTTAATGGACTTCTTTCCCCCGATGGTTTTCCTTCAGAATTTTTTCCTGGGTCATAAAGTTTTTGCCATCTTCCTTGTACTTGTACATTGTGAAAATATACTTCTTTAAAAGGTGATGAACCATCTGTTGTTGGAATTATTCTAATTCTTTTTTCTCCTGATTTTGTTCCTTTAGGTAACATAATAGAAAGGTATTGTTTCATTCTTTCTTCCGATGTCATTTGTGGTTTTGTGGAACTACCACTTTGTTTGTTTTTTTCGTATTGGGCTAAAACCGCGTCTAAACTATTACTCATAAATTTTTTTTTTAATAATTAATTAATCAATATTTAATTAAATGTAATAAAGTTAACTGGGTTTGTCAAACTAAAAGATACTTTAGTTTTTAATTTTCTTCTTCTTCTGTTGGGTCAAAACTTTTTTTAATATCGTCTTTACTATAGTCTTCAACATCTTCTGGTTTTAGAATATATTGTTTTTTACCTGTTTCATCAAAAACGTCTTCTTTGTCTGTAAAAAAATCACTCAATGTTTTGTTAAATGGACCACTATCATACTTTCTTAAACCTATTTTTTCCTCTGGAGTTCTAGGTCTATACTCTTCTATCTTTTTTTCTAAACTAGATATTTTATTAACCATATCATCCATAGAAGTTAAATGTGATTCTAACGAACTTAATTTACTCATTAAATCTTCTAAACTTTCTGTATTTTTTTGTAATATATCTTTTTGGTCAGATAATTCACTATTCATTTCATCGTGAGTTGTAACTAATTCTGTAACATCTAATTCTGTTTCATTATCAGTTGTGTCTTCTACCTCTTCACCACCAATTTCAGCATCAATTTCCGAATCAATATCAGTATCAAGTTCTTCTGTTTCTCCTTCTGGGTCTACAGGAGTATCTAATTCTTCAGTTTCCGCTTCATCTTCTAGTTCTGGAACTTCTTGTTCCGCCATTTCCATAGCTTTAGCTTTCTGAAGTAATCTATCTACATGACTACCCATTTCAAAAGTAGCTACACCACCAACCATTTGTTCATTCAAATTTTGTGAATTGTTGGTGATTGTCTGGAATCTTTTTAATTCTTCTAGTATTTTGTTGTCTATTTTTTTAGCCATTTAATAGTTGTTTTACTTGTCCTGAAGGTGATTCTACCTGTACTTTACGATTTACTCTTATGGAGTTTTCTACTCTTTCTATTAAACCATCTCTACTTCTAATAGTGTAACAAATTCCCGTATCTAAATCACAAACTTGTTGTCCTTCTGGAGTATTGCCATTCTCTACGATATTATCAGTTTTCTTACCAATAAAATTACCTAATTTTTGTTTTAATGCCTCATTAACCATAGTAATAAATTTTTTTGTTTATACTAATAAATATATGTAAACTTAATAATAGTCAATTAAAATAAGATTATGGATTGTTTACTCTAAAATCATTAATCATATTAACAGGTGTTAAATAATGTTTTATAATTTTTTCACCTTTTTTTACATATCTTAATATTTCAAAATGTAAGTGAATATCTTCAGATAATCCACTATTACCTACTTTACCTATAATTGTATCTTGTGGATTAATTTTACTTATAGTATCTCCTTTTTTAACTCCTATATTTTTTCTTAAGAAAGCATACCTAGTAATATAATAAGATGTGTCATTATCATTAGTAGGATTTTCATTTATTAATGTTTTTACCACCACATAATTACCATAAGTACCACAATTATCAGATTTTTGTAATGGGTTACAACCATCTTTTACATCAATAACTATACCACCTATTGATGCTACCACATCCACACCCTGTGTAGAAGAAGCTTGTAATTCATACTCAGAATTTAAAACAAAATCATGACCTAAGTGAACAACTTCTGGGTCTACTATTGGTTCATTTAATTTAACCAATGGTATAGGTGTGTTAAATTGTACTTGGTCTGCAACTATCTCTGGACTTTCAATAAAAGTAGTTGTATCCACATATCCATTATTAAGTGGTGTTTTAGATAATTGATTTTTAGTTGCACTTAAATTATCTAAGAATAAATCTAAGGCATCATCCTTAAGTCTTTCTTCTGCTTTTTGAAAAATCTTTTTATTAACTCTTTGTACTAAACTATCTATTTTAGGTAATGTAGGAATTGGTACTCTTACACCATCAAAACTAGTTTCTATATTATTCGGAGTTATATTATGTTCTACATTTAAAATTAGATATGGACCATTAAACATTGGTAGATATCTTAACTGAAAATATTGTGTTGGTTGTATAGCTACATTACCCATACAAGTTATAGATGCTGTGTAGGACCTATTAGAATAAATATTAAATAAAGAAATGGAAGCTGTGGAAGTTGCTCCACCACCCCCTGAATCAGCCATGTCTTGTAATATCTTAAAACTTTCAGAAGTGTCTTGATATTGGGATTGGTCAAGTGTAACAGATTCAAATATGTTTTGATTTGGTATTCCAAAATCTACGTTGAATCCCATTACTTTGTTAGATAATTGTTTATCACCACAATTTTCAGATAACAAGGGATTGTTAGCTGTTCTATTCATGGTAAAACTATCATTTTTATAACCATTATTAGGGGTATTAACATTAAGTTGACTAGAAGGGGGACCAACGTATTGGCATAAGAATGCTGGTTGGGATTCTAAGTAGTCCACCGTTTTAAATGTGCCGAACATTGCATTTCCTTGTAATTGTGCATTATCATTGGCTACATTAAAGAAATTAATATATGCAGGTAAAGGAATAAAATTAAAGTAATTATTAGCTAATACTGTGGATAAAAAACTCGCAACACTTTGTGTTAGTGTATTACTGTTAGCTCCACCAAAAGGTGAATCTAATTGTATTATATCCCATATGTTAATTATTGCGTCATCACCAATATCTCTATTAGCCCTATCAAAAAATAAAAATCTTTCAAATAGAGTTTGTTGTGTTAAATCAGTACCAGCTACCCACCTATCATTTAATGTTTTAAATGTGGTATATAATTCTAATTTTAAATTATCTGCTTCTATGGATGGCCTATCATCTGTAACATCTGATGTCCTAACTTCATTTTCTTTAACATTATCTGATATGATTCTTTGTAACCTTTTCATAACACCATTTCCGTACGTATTAAACAACCCAACATTCTTATCTAATTTAGAATCAAATAATTTTAGATATTCAAAAGCTGAAAGATTACCTTGTGTAGAACAATATGATGCATACATCCTTATAAAAGGTGCAAAAATTTCTATATTTCTAACATTAAATTCTATCCCACCTTCTATACCACGAGCCGTCATGAAAAATCTATATATAGGATTAATTTCGTCAGTACTAGATAACATGTCTGAGGGTGTATTACCCAAAGTCGATGGAAAAAATTCTCCTACATTTAGTCTGATAGCTTGCCATTCTATGGGGTTACCCACAAAAAACCCACCTACTGAAGGTATCGTAGTTGTACTATCAACATATCTACCAAAATTATATTTATCTTCTTCATCGTTAATACTGTTAACTGAACCTAGTAACCCTAGAACAGCTTCAAAAGTGGTTAACCCATGTTGGAAACTATCTAGGTGATTGGTACTGGTGTGTGCATATTCTACGTTATAGGTTAAAAAGGTCTCTATTACTAAATGTAATTTATCGTATTGAGCGTGAGCTAGGTTGTGTGGTTCATAATTACTTTTTACATCTTTTAGTCTATTAATTATTTCACCACTACTGTCTCTTACAAAAGATTCAGGTATAATTGTAATTTCTTTTATAAATTGTTTCATAGAAGGTAATGGTCCTTCCACCGAACCCTCAGCCTTAGAAAAATTCAAATATAATTCTTCAAAATCATCTAGTTGAGCTTTACTAAATACAGCAAATAAATCTTCTATGTTAGTATACTCCCTATCATGATTAAAATTCCATGCAAATTGGTGTGGAGTTTCAGTATCTATTTCTTTAAAGTATTGGTGTGGTTGACCTAGATAATTAGTATTATTTTCGAAATATCCATAGTGAGCTCCTTTCCAAAATAACTTACACGCTCCATTATGTAACCCCGCGTCACCCAGTCCAGTACTCTCTAATCCAGCGTCTGTACTTAATAAACCACCAGATGAAGGAAATAATATATAGTATCTAGAAGGTGGAGTTTGATTATTAAAAGTAGCTGCTAAATTAGGGTTAGTTATATGGGTGGAATCTAAATATACATCATGAAAACTAAGACTTGTACCATCTGTTAAATTTAACCCTTGTTCTGTATTTGTTTCTATTGTTAATATCACATTAGAACCTAGAATAGTATTTAAAACTTGGCCCGAACCCATATTAACATACGAATTTTGACCAGTAGTTATATAATGAAAAGCGTCTATTACTTGTGGGTAGACACCTACCATCATACTTGAGAAACCTTCTGAAACATAAGTAAATAGGGCACCTGTAGGTCCATTAGGTGTATTTTCATTAAAATTATATTCCATATTTAAACCTACAACACCACTTGTATCATACGCTGTAGCTGTACTTCCAGAACCAGAAACAGTACCTAAATCACCCCATATTGAACCTAATGGGTCTACCCCAGTTTCAACACTTTGTTTATATCTCCACCAAACAGCACCAATTTTAAGTAGTAAAGGAAAAGGTAACTCATGTAAAGCTGGTAGTTGGTTAAATAAAGAAGAGATGTAAGTTTTTGGTGTATCTTCACCCAATGTACCTACTAATTCTCTAAAAGTAGGTAATGGTAATGAATTTAAAAATAAATACGCTGCTTTTCTATATGCGTTTGGTTGTCCTAGTTTTTCTTCTTGTGTTGCTTCAATTAATGAATTTATAAAATACGGTGTATTTAACATCGAAGTTAATCTAGTTTTAGAGTCCGGTATATTAACTGGAACACTATTTACTCCTTGTGGTATGTTACCTGTGGTTGTATTACCTTCCATTATAATAGGTCCTTCAGTTAAAAGAAGATTAGTTTCTGGAGTACTTTGTTTTGCTAAACTGGGTGAACTCCATGTCTCATAAAAAAATGTTTGACCGAATGGTTCTCCTATATCTTTTATTAAATCACTCCTATCTTTAAACCCGTAAAGATAATATTTTTGTCTAGGAGTAATCGTACATAATGCTGGTAGAATACTAGAATAGTAACAAGCTTTATTGTCTCTTAAAATATTTGTGTCAGTAGTATCAAATTCTAAATTTTGATAAATTTCATAAAATCTTTGGAGTCCATATGATGACCAAGCATAGTTTGATATCAGTCCTTCTGTAACTGCAGGTACCACATCATAAAAACCTGTTGCGTGTTTAGTTTGTTTTAACGCTTGTATATTTTTTTCAAAAGCTTGTGGTACAACTGATACGTTTGTTTTTTCATATTTAATTTTTGCTCCATTCTGTTGTATATAAGAGAGTATATTTGGGTCGTATATAGCGTCATTCAAAATATATGTTTGAA
>MDTD01153873.1_pt1 | contig 20584 bp, 22 predicted proteins | sample 811221 | NCBI WGS metagenome assembly MDTD01 (sample SAMN05326646, study PRJNA326480) | marine metagenome | isolation source: seawater | place: Pacific Ocean: South West | collected 2011
AAAGTTGGTCAAAGTTACTAACTTTGCGCCCCCGATTCGGGATGTAGCTCAGTTGGTAGAGTACGCGTCTGGGGGACGTGTGGTCGCTGGTTCAAGTCCAGTCATCCCGACAATGAAAAAGAGGGGGTAATGCCCCTCTTTTTATTAAGTTTGTGCTGACTTTTTTTATTGCATATGAAATTAAGTACCACGTTTATAAAGATAGATTTTTGCAAGAGGCTAGTATTTATCATCTTTATGGGACTTATTGCGATCAGTTTTTTTTCTAAAAATGTTCTGTCCGACTATAGTGGTGATAATCCAGTAGAAATGGTTGAGTTAATGGAAAACGGAGGAGAAGAAAATGAGTCAGAAAGGGAAGAGGCAAAGGAAGAAATTGACGATTACACAAATTTTGTTCTATATATCACTTCAACAGTTAAAGTAAAAACTGAATACACAGGTGATAAGGTTATTTGGAATAATTGGCACAGTGAAATATTGACTCCCCCTCCTGAGAGAGTGTGAAAGGGGAGCTTTGCCTAGGGGCTCGTAAAGGAAACTAGGTATACTATTTCAATCGCCAGCAATAGCTGGCAACAATTTCAAATATCATGAGCTCAAATAAAAATCTTGGGATCTTTAATAATTTATCAAACGACATTCCTGCAAGTATAGTCGTATTTCTAGTTGCGGTACCTCTTTGTTTAGGTATTGCTCTTGCATCACTTCCACCAGAATACATTGGACCGTTCTTATTTTCAGGTGTTATCGCCGGTATCATTGGTGGTATCATAGTTGGGTCAATAAGTGGGTCGCCTCTAGGTGTTAGTGGACCAGCAGCTGGATTAGCTGTAATTGTTTTTTCTGCTATAGAAGATTTAGGTGCTTTTGAAACCTTCCTTTTAGCTGTATTTATTGCAGGGATTCTGCAAATATTACTGGGCTTTATCAGAGCTGGAGTCATAGGTCTTTACTTCCCTTCCTCTGTGATAAAGGGTATGCTTGCCGGTATAGGTATTATTATCATTAAAAAAGAAATACCATACGCTTTAGGCTCTTCAAACACTGATACATTTGCTGAAATGTTTGATTCATTAAGCAATGGAGCAACTCTAATCACGATAGTATCACTTGCTATTCTCATACTTTGGGAGCAGCCATTTATGAAAAAGATTAGCATCTTTAAGATTATTCAGGGTCCGTTAGTCGTTGTACTGACTGGTATAGGTCTAGGCGCATACTTTGCTTCAATCGATAGTTTAGCATTAGGTGAAGGGACTTTTGTTGCAATACCTGTCCTAGAATCGTTCAGTGAGATTAAAACACTTTTCACGATGCCTGATTTTTCTCAGTTTGGTAATACTCAGGTTTATGTTGTGGCAGTAACAATTGCTATCGTAGCTAGTTTAGAAACTTTGTTATGTGTTGAAGCTACTGATAAGCTTGATCCTCATAAGAGAATTACTCCAACAAATAGAGAGCTTGTAGCTCAAGGAGCAGGTAATATGGTTTCAGGTTTAATCGGTGGTCTTCCAATTACTCAAGTTATTGTTAGAAGTTCTGCTAATATTCAATCGGGGGGTCAAACAAAGATGGCTGCCATCATTCATGGTGTTCTACTTTTAGCATGTGCGCTTCTTATTCCTAGCTGCCTTAACATGGTGCCACTAGCCAGTTTAGCAGCAATTCTATTTGTAGTTGGGTATAAGCTTGCAAAACCAAGTCTTTTTGCTTCTATGTACTCTAAGGGTATGCAGATGTTTGTTCCATTTGTTGTAACAATACTGGGAATTGTCTTTACAGATCTTCTAGTTGGAATTGGAATGGGAATGGTGGTTGCTATTGTAATGTCAAAATGGGGTAATTTCTCTAAGCCTTTCACTATTGAAAAAGTTTCTGGAAATATTAAAATTAGCCTCTCTGAAAATGTGACATTTGCTAATAAAGCTGGTATCCAAAAAGTACTTAACGAAGCTGTTCCTAATTCTACAGTAACAGTAGATGGAAGTGCTTCTAAAAACGTTCACCCTGACGTAATTGAAATAATTGATGACTATAAATCTAAAGCACTAGATAAGGGTGTGAAGGTTGAATTAGTCAATTTGAAAGTTTAGATACTGGCATTAATGGACTACGAATTCGAGCGAGATTGGAATAAGCTGATGAAGCTGTTGATGGATAGGTTTGGCGAGCAGCCAGATATCACTTCAGCAATTTTTTCAGTTGGACTCCAAGAGGCTGGATTCGGAAGTAGAGATTACAAGAAGGACGATAAAATGAACCTAATGCATGTAGGAGTGTGTACGCTCTTAGAGCCATTAGGATATTATAAGAGTATAGGTCACGACGAGGATGGTTGGCCTCATTTCGAGAGGCTAAAAGAATTGCCAAATCTGAATCCTGAAGATCAAGAGTTAATGATGAGGAGGCAATTAATAGACTACTTCTCCTCTTGGATTATCAATGAAGGATAAAAAAAGCCCGGTCTGAATAAACAGCCGGGCTTTTTATTTATGTCTTTAAACTTTACTGAACGATTACAGTTTCAGAGTTTGTTTCCATTTCTTCGATCTTAATTAGACCTGATCCTGTAAGTGCTCCTTTTGTCACTTCTATGTCAAGTACTGCAAAGCCAGCCTGGCCTCCAACATACCAATCAGAAAAATTAAAGCTTACGAATCCTTCGTCAGAGGTTACTTGTGTAGTGTCAAATCTAGGTTCACCAACGAAGTCTTCGTCTAGTGATCCAAGAGCAAAAAGTCTTACTTCAGCTTCATCTACAGGGATTTCCTCACCAACTGCATCGATTCTAACAACGGTAATATTTGCGATAGTTTCTTCAACTTCGTAGCAACTTGATGCAAAAATTGCAATTACTGAAAGAGTGAGTACAGGAAAAAAGCGGTTCATTACAGGTAGGGTTATAACTTTGGAGTTCTAAATTCTGAATGTCAAATATCATGAAAAAATCGTTCACTAGTAACATTTTACTGCAATTCACTGCAATTTTCTGTGCCTTATTATTCATTTCTTCAACTGGTTGTGACGAGAGCGGACCGGCTAGAGTAACTATACACACTGACTTTGGGGACATGATTGTTGAGCTTTCAGACTCAACGCCAGGCCATAGAGATAATTTTTTAAAGCTTGCTTCTGAGGGATTTTACAATGATTTGCTATTCCATAGGGTGATCAATGGATTCATGGTTCAAGGTGGTGACCCACAAAGTAAGGACGCAGAACCAAATGCTAGATTAGGAAGTGGTGGTCCGGGATACACTATACCAGCTGAAATGAGAGCAGACCATGTACACACTAAAGGAGCACTGGCAGCTGCTCGTCAAGGTGATAGAGCAAATCCAACTAGAGCTTCTTCTGGAAGTCAGTTTTACATAGTTCATGGTAAAACTTGGACAGGAGAGGAGCTAGATAACATCATTGAAAGATCTTCTCATATGACTATTGCTGGATTTGAATACACAGATGAACAAAAGGCATTATATCAAGAAGTGGGTGGCACACCTTTTCTCGATATGAACTACACTGTTTTTGGGCAAGTTGTAGAGGGATTGAACATTATTGATTCTATTGCTAATGTTGAAACACAACGAGGCGATAGACCGGTAGAAGACGTTAAATTCAGCGTATCGATACTACACTAAGAGATGAAAGAAGAATTAGAGGGCTTACTAGTTGATATAGAAAATAGAAGTTTCGATTCGGATGATGCTGTTGAGGAATTCCGCATCGAGTACCTGGGTAGAAAGGGAAAGATGAAGGACCTAATGGCGCAATTCAGAGAAGTTGCCCCAGAGCATAAACGAGAACTTGGACCTCTGATCAATAAGGTCAAAACTGCAGTAGAAGAAAAAGTTGCTGCAGAGAAGGCGTCCTTCAATAAAAATTCTAAGGCTACTTCAAGCGGAATAGACGCTTCTAGACCTGCGGGTGGATTTCCTCACGGAACACATCACCCCCTTCAAGTGGTTAGAAGAGAAATCCTTGGGATTTTCTCAAATATGGGTTTTGGAGTAGTTGAAGGGCCAGAGATTGAGGATGATTGGCACGTATTCAGCGGGCTTAATTTCCCGCCTGAACACCCTGCAAGAGATATGCAGGATACATTCTTCGTTGAAAGAGATCCAGACCTTCTTCTTAGAACTCATACTAGCTCAGTGCAGGTTAGAGAGATGGAGCGTCGCGAACCTCCAATGAGAATTATTATGCCAGGTCGAGTATTCAGGAATGAAGCAATCTCAGCTAGAGCTCATTGTATGTTCCACCAAATTGAGGGACTATACATTGATGAAAACGTAAGTTTTGCTGACTTAAAGCAAACCCTTCTTCACTTTGCTCAAAGATTCTTTGGGCCAGAGACTAAGATCAGACTACGCCCTTCGTATTTCCCTTTCACTGAGCCAAGTGCTGAGGTAGATGTTTACTGGGGATTAGAAACTGAAGTCGATAAGAGAATCACAAAGGGTACTGGGTGGCTAGAAATTCTTGGATGTGGTATGGTGGATCCTAATGTTCTTGAAGCAAGCGGGATTGATTCAAAGAAGTACAGTGGTTTTGCATTTGGAATGGGCATAGAGAGAATCACGATGCTTAGATACCAAATTGGGGATCTAAGATTATTCTTCGAAAACGATAAGCGCTTCCTAGATCAATTTGCTGGAGAGAGATAGTTTACTGCTCAGAGTAAACTACCGACAATACTGTAGTTCCAACTTCTCCCAGCACTTCCTTATCTATTATGTCCATATTGTCTGCGTGGGTATGGTGAAAGAACCCGTAGCCCATCGGCAATACATTCATTTTGTAGTCAACAATATTCGCTGAAGGAACTCCTGCAAATTCACTGACAAATAAATTGTCGTCTATAGTTTCAGGTGTTTGATTGTTGAGGAATCGATGTCCATATCCTAGTTCTTGGGCTCTAGTCCAAACCTTCCTTACCACATGTGGTGCATAATTCATTGAAGTACCCTCCTTGTTGAATTCGGCATTCTTAGCACCTACCATATCTAGCAATATCCCAAACCTCGCTCTATACCCGTATCTGTGTGGTTGCTTAGACCAATATTGAGAACCAAGGCACCATTCTAGGAAATCGTTTTGGATAGATTGAACCCCGTTTGGTTTTCCATAATCCTCTCCATCAAAAAAGATAATATCTACTCCAATTTCAGCTGGGTTTATACTGAGTTGTCGCGCAATTTCCAGCAAAACTCCAACACCAGATCCACCATCATTAGCACCGTCAATAGGTACATCCATCCTCGTGCTATCCTTATCAGCAAAAGGCCTTGTATCCCAGTGAGCATACAATAAAACTCTGGATCTCGCCTTTGGGTTAAACTGCCCAATTATATTCTTCAGCTCCAACAACTTCCCATCAAAAGCCCTCGCGCGCGCCCTCTGCACAATCACTTCCGCCCCAAACCTTTCCAACTCAGACGCTAGCCACTCGCCACAAGCATCGTGCTCAGGTGTATTGGGCACGCGTGGTCCAAAATCAACCTGCTTTTGCACAAAATAGTACGCTGAATCAGCATTAAAATCAGGGGCAACAATTGGCTCAACTTCTACCTCGACCTCAGGCTCAGGTGAATCTCCACATCCCCATGCAAGACCTACCAACGCCGCCAATATGAAAAGCTGAAGCTTATTCATGAGACCAAGAACTACCTTCCTTGCTGTCCTTTATAGTGATTCCCATTTCACTCAGGGTGTTACGTATTCTGTCAGCACTACTCCAGTCCTTTTTCTCCTTAGCGTCAGCTCTAAGCTCAACTAAAAGATCGAGTAGGTTAGAAGAAAGATCCTCTGATCCCTCAGCTCTTTCTGATCCCTCTGAAACCAATCCTAGTACATCTATCATGAATCCAGAATAGAGTTTTTTCAGATCTTCGATTTGGCCTTCGCCTAGTTCTATGCGACCATCTGCGGCTGAATTGATGGTTTTAACTCCATCAAAAAGAGAGGCGATAAGAATAGGCGTATTGAAATCGTCATTCATTGCAGCGAAACACTTATCAGAAAGAGCTTTGATGTCTATATCGTTGTTGTCTTCAGAAGCTCCTTGTAACTTACCCAATGCCTCAACTGCGTTATTAAGCTTTGTCAACCCCTTCTCAGCAGCTTGGAGAGCGTCATTTGAGAAATCCAAAGTGCTTGCGTAATGACCCATTAACATGAAGAATCGGACAGTCATTGGAGAGTAACCGCGTTCTAGAAGTTTGTGGTTGCCAGTAATTAGTTCTTCAGGGGTGAATCCGTTGCCTTCAGATTTGGCCATTTTACGGCCGTTTACTGTAAGCATGTTGCCATGAATCCAGTACTTAACTGGGTTAGGTGTTTTATTAGCTCCAATGTTTTGAGCTATCTCACATTCGTGGTGAGGGAATTTTAGATCCATACCTCCTCCGTGAATGTCGAATTCCTCTCCTAGGTACTTTGTGCTCATAACAGAACACTCTAAGTGCCATCCTGGGAAACCAATTCCCCAAGGTGAAGGCCAACGCATCAAGTGGCTATCATCCGCTTTCTTCCAAAGAGCAAAATCTAGAGGATCCTGCTTTTCGCTTTGGCCGTCAAGGTCGCGGGTGTTGTTCATTAGCTCGTCAATCTTCCTTCCAGATAACTCACCATACGGGTAGTCTTCGCTAAACTTCCTTACACTGAAATAAACACTACCATTCACTTCATAGGCGTAACCATTCTCCATAATTTTCTCAATTGAGCTAATTTGCTCAATGATGTGTCCAGTAGCAGTTGGTTCAATTGATGGAGAAAGAATGTTGAACACCCTCATCACGTCATGGAAGTCATTTGTGTACTTCTGAACTACCTCCATTGGCTCGATCTTTTGGAGTCGAGCTATTTTTCCAATCTTATCCTCTCCCTCATCTGCGTCACCAACTAGGTGTCCTACATCAGTAATGTTTCTAACGTATCTAACTTTGTATCCAATAAATTCAAGATATCTGTAGATAACGTCGAACGAAAGGAATGTGCGAACATTGCCCAAATGAACATTGCTGTATACTGTAGGACCACAAACGTACATTCCCACATGAGGAGCATTTAGCGGCTCGAATAATTCCTTCTTACGACTAAGGCTATTCTGTATATAAAGAGGATGCATCTGCTAGATTTTGAGGTACAAAGATAATCAGTTCCTCAGTGCATTGAGCATGGCTTCTACAAGCTCTTTTGTGCCGTACTCAGGCTTCCAACCCCAATCTTCACGAGCCTTTGTGTCATCTAAGCTATTTGGCCATGAAGCGGCTATGTTTTGCCTATGGTCAGGGTTATAGGTTGTGTTAAAGTTGGGACAGTGTTTTTGAATTTCTAAAGTCAATTCCTCCGGTGAAAATGAACATCCGCTCAAATTGTAAGAAGTTCTGTGTTTGATTTGGTCTGCTGGCGCTGCCATTAGATCTAGTGTTGCTCTAATTGCGTCGTCCATGTGCATCATTGGGAGGCTTTCGTTTGGCTTTAGGTAGCATTCAAAATCAACGCCCTCAATAGCCTTGTAAAAAGCATCAACAGCATAGTCAGTTGTTCCGCCTCCAGGCATTGATCTGTATCCAATTAGTCCAGGATATCTCAAGCTCCTTACATCTACCCCGTATTTTTCAAAATAGTAATTGCACCAAAGCTCACCAGATACTTTTGACACTCCATAGATGGTAGTTGGATCACAAAAAACATCCTGTGGAGTTTCATCTTTTTCAGCCTCAGGCCCAAATACAGCTATCGAACTAGGCCAAAACACCTTCAACCCCTCCTTTGCACATTCCAAGACATTCATCAAGGACTTCATATTTAAATCCCAAGCCCTAACAGGGTCAGCCTCTCCTTTAGCAGAAAGCATTGCCACAAGTTGGTATACTGTTGTGAACCCTCCTTCTGTTATGACTTTCTTGACCGCTTCAGCATCTGTAGCATCTAGCTTTGTAAACTCACTTCTATTTGCAAGTTCATCGTTTCCTTTCCTAATGTCTGATGCAACAACTGCATCAATTCCATATCTCTCTTGCAGTCCAATGACAAGCTCGATACCAAGCTGTCCTGACGCTCCAATAACTAGGTGTTTTTCCATTGCGATGTGAAGGTAAGTAGAGATACCTTTGAACTATGCAATCTAGCGACTTTGATTATGAACTACCGGATGAAAGAATTGCACGATATCCTTTGAATCCTCGACGTAAAGCCAAGCTTTTCTCTATCTCTCCACCCAATAAATTAGATCATCACACTTTTGAGGATCTACCTGAATTGTTGAAGAATTTTGGTTGCGATGGACTTTGGGTTAATGATACGAAGGTTTTCCAAGCGAGGTTGTATATGAAGAAACCAACGGGGGGGAGATTGGAAATTTTTCTACTTGAGCCGACAGATGGTATTGCTGAACAGGGGCTTGCATCTAAATCCCAAACCACTTGGAGATGCCTCATTAGAGGTGGTCGCCGTTGGACTGCTCAGTATGCATCACTCGATCTTGAAGGTATACATCTTGAGGTTGTGCCTGCTGGAGAGGAGTTGGAGAAAGAGGAGGGAGGAACCTTTGCGCTGACTTTTAAGTGGCATGGTGAGGAGTGTTTTGGCGACGTTTTGGATGCTCTAGGCAGAATGCCATTGCCGCCTTATATGAAGAGAGAAAGTGAGGATACAGATATTCATGAATACCAAACCGTTTTTGCACGCCTACCTGGATCAGTTGCCGCTCCCACTGCCGGTCTACACTACGATGACGTATTGCTCGAAGATTTGAAGAAAGCTGGATTGACTTTGAGTAGACTTACACTTCACGTTGGAGCAGGAACTTTTAAGCCACTTTCTGAAGGGGAGGTCGAGGAACATGTAATGCACGCTGAAAGATGTGTTCTCGATAAATCAACATTGAAAATATTGCGCTCACAATCAAAAAGAGTTGCTACAGGAACGACTACGCTCAGAACATTAGAAAGTATTTACTGGATGGCTGTTGTACATAAATCAACAGGCAAGTATCCTCAAATTTTACCTCAATGGACTCCTTATGAAACTGACGACATGGGCATGTCGTATGAGGACGCATTAGACTATTTGTTAGAAGTGCTGCCTAATGAGGATTGGACTTTTCAAACCCAAATAATGATAAAGCCCGGCTACAGAATCAGATCTATAGCAGGGCTTATCACAAATTTTCATCAACCAAACAGCACTTTGCTTTGTTTGGTGTCTGCATGTCTTAAGTCAGGCGGTCATAGCCACACTTGGAAAGACATTTACAATGTTGCTCTTGACGAGCAATATAGATTTCTCAGCTATGGAGACGGATGCCTCTTAGAGCTAGAGTAAATATCTTGATTAGTTTCTCTTGTCCTCTACGTTAGAAGCCTCAACCATTGCATTTGTAACAGCAATAGAAAGTCCACTTTGAGCACGAGTAACAAGCTGAGTTTGTTCCTCTAGGAAGTCAGTCTTTTCTTCAGCTTCAGTAATAGACTGAGGAGCGATAACCCAAACACCGTGGTCACCAACAATAGGATTAGACATATTCCCAACTGGAATAGAGAATGCAGAACCAACAACCAATGGCTCAGCTCCTGAACCAGAACCAGAAACAGCTGCAGTTTTCATGTTAGCTTTAAATGCAGTTCTTACAGAACCTCCGATGTTTCCAGCAATTTCTTCTAGATTGTTTCCATCCATTAGCTCTACATACATTTCAGCCTTAGCTTCTTTTGTTGCTCCAGCAATCATCTTGTCTTCTACTGCTTCGAAAGAAGGCTCACCCTTTTCTTTGATTAGATCAACAATTGCAACAACGTAAGTTTTGTCTGAAATAATTGGGTGAGAAATTTCACCTTGATCAGCAGAGTAAATCCAGCCAACCAATTCTCTAGCATCACGTATTCCAGAAACTGACTGAGCATTTCTAATTACGTTTACAACTTCGCTTGTAGTGTAACCTGCTTCTTCAGCAGCAATAACAAGCTCTTCCTTTGTTGAGTACTCAATTGCAAATTCGTTTGCAGCAGAGTATGCATCTCTCTTAGTCTTATCTGAAGCTCCAACTTGACGTGTAATTAATGCTACCTCAGCTTCTTCAACCTTGTAACGACGATCTAGAACTTCAATCACGTGTACACCATAAGAAGTTTCAACAGAACCAATTGTTCCAATTCTCTTACCAAAGCTAAAGTCATTGAATGTAGGCACCATCTGCCCCTGCGGGAAGAAGTCATAAACACCACCGTTTGACTTTGAACCTGGATCGTCAGAGTAACGAGCAGCTAATGCACCAAAATCCTGACCAGACTTAATAATTCTAACTAGGCTATCTGCTTTAGCATTAAGCTTAGCCATTTCATTAGCATCCTTGACATCTTTAGCTTGAAGTAAGATGTGTCTTACACTAGCAGCAGTGTCAGGAACCATCTTTCTGTTAAGTACGTTAGCAACGATCATTTTATCACCCTTTGAATATGGACCTACCATAGACCCAACTTTTACGTCAAAGAATGTAGACTCGTCAACATTTGTTTCAACCTGTGAAGGTCTAACAGTTGATACTAATCCATTTTCATCTGCCTCAGCAAATGCTTTCTTATCATCAATGTTGCTCCATGCTTCCTTCAATTCATCAAGTTCAGCATTGATGGCGTCAAGATCTTCTACAGAAGCACCAACAGGGATTTTAACAAGAGTAACATCGCGACCTTCAGTCTGCTGGTATTCTTTATCTCCTTTGTGAGCATTGTAGTATGCTTTTATATCGCTATCACTAACTTCAACTTCGTCGTCAGAAATGTTTTTGAAAAGCTTTACTACATACTTAAACTCAGCAGTTCTCGCACCATTTGTGTAGTCGTACTTGCCTTCAAGAGTGTTAGCATACACACCTCTGTTTACTAAGGCATCAAACTTTTCTCTTTTGCGCTTTGAAACGATCACATCCTTGTAGCGAAGGAAATTTTGTTGACCTCTAGGTGTAGTTAACATCTGATTGAAGTTGTTTACCCAAGTCTTTTTGTTGTCTCCATTGCTGTAAAATGCTCTTGACATGTAGCCAGAGTCGATGTGACCAAATAGCATTTCTTGGTACTCCAAATCAGTAACGACAATACCTGCATTAGAAAATTCATCCTCTAATACTATATCAGTAGTCATGTCATTCCAAACCTCATTTGTAAGCCCGTCTCCAGTAAATCCAAGGCTTCTGCGGTTTTGAACAGCGATTTGGTAGTCTTGACCACTTATGCCAATACCGTTCACACTTCCAACATCTCTCGCTGCACCTTGACCCGTTAATGCGATTACAGCATCAAATGGAACCAAGAATCCAAGCATACCAATTCCTAGAATAACAATCAACAATCCTCGTTGATTGCGAATTTTTTCAATCATAGCCATAGTTAGACCTTTTAATTATCAGGTGCGCGAAGATAAGAAATTCTTCCTACCTACAGTAGTTTCAGTTCAATAAGGTCAATTCTATTTGTTTCAACCTTTAAAATCTTGATGTAGAATCCATCAAATTCGAACTCTTTTCCTTCCTCAGGAATCTCTGCAAACTTATCTAGAATTAACCCTCCAAGAGTCTCGTAAGCGTCATCTGTAGGTAGTTCTATTTCATGTTTTTCATTTAAGTATTCAACCTCATGTCTTGCTGATAAAAGCCAGTGTTTACTACTTATCTCTTGTTCTATCAAGTCTTCTACGTCGTGTTCATCCTCTATCTCACCAAGAAGCTCTTCCACAATATCCTCCATGGTCAAAATTCCAGCAGTACCACCAAATTCATCAAGTACTACAGCAAGGTGCCTTCTTCTTCTCATAAACTGCTTTAGCAGTTCATCCCCAGCCATTGGTTCAGGAATAAAGAAAGTAGGAAGTAGTACTTCGCTGATGTTCAATGGGAGTTTAAACAGATCTTTTACGTGTATATATCCAGTTATTTTATCTATATCTCCATCAAATACAACAATCTTAGAAAGTCCAGTGTTGTTGAACATTTCTTTTATGTCGTTAATGCTAGTTTCTGACGATACTGCAACAACTTCATTTCTTGGAACCATGCAATCTCTAGCTCTAATATTTCCAAGCTCAAGAGCGTTCTGCATTATTTTCAACTCGTGTTCAAATTCACCATCTGGTTCAATTTTGGCACTCATTCCCTCCAGGTAATGATTCAAATCTGTTGCCCCAAACTTAGTAGAATCGCCATTTCCTTCTGATTTGAAAAAAGGAAACAAGAAGACCTTACTCAGACCCACTACAATCATTGCTGGTATAGCTAGGATTCCTATAATCAATGCTAGAATCCAACTAAGTCTGTTAAGCCAAAGATTTGGCGCAAGATGAAATAAAGACTTAGGGATAAATTCAGCTGTAATTAGTACAACAATGGTTGTAATTACGGTTTGGACTAAAAGCGCAGTAACCGGTGAAGCAGCAGTGTTCCAATCTGCAGCATCGAAAAGAGTTTGGCTTATTAGCTGGCCAGATTCAATGCCACACAAAACAAGTGCTAAGTTGTTTCCAACTAGCATACAAGCTATAAACAGCTGAGGTCTGTTGAAGAATGATGCAACTAATTTCCCACTTAGACTCTTGGTAGAATCCATCTCAACTTGAAGACGATTAGCAGAAACAAAGGACATTTCCATTCCTGAAAAAAAGCCTGAAGCCACAAGTGATGCGGCAATAATTAAGAGTGTACTGGACGATTCGGGATCCATTATTTATTCAAATCGCGTTCTAGACGTTTTCTAAATATACGACGAATTGTATACCAAAGCCCCGCAAGCGCTGGTATCAAGGGTAGAAATTTATTTCGTTCAATCCCGTCTGAATAAATAATCCAGATTGTAACAACAACTGCTAAAACAGTAGCAAAAAGCCAAAACTTCTCTGCAGCTTTTGTGACTCTTAAAATCCTTTCCTGATCCATTATGGTAATTCGAATGCCCCTGTAGGGTTTAAAATTCTATAATTCTCAAACTTGCTATCAGCCTCCAATCCATTTCCTTCTAGAGTTCCGGTTTTAGATTCAATTCTAACAGGCCTATTTGTTCTAACTATGTCTGAATCATTAGACCAAACCAAGTATTCTGTATTTAATTTTTCTCCTTCGCTATTAATTAACTCGACATCATCATAAGCAATCAAATGACCTAAGTCAGCCTCATAAGTTCCTCTGCCTCCACTAAGTACTGCATCGTGATTTTCCTTGTCGCCATCGATATACAAAGTGAATCCGTTACTTACTCGCCAAACTTCAGATGAAGAACCATCGCTTTCCCATCTTTCTAGTCTTCCAGCTTCGAGTACGTTTTTAATTTGGCTTTTTTCAGAATACCTAAAAGAACCACCAGTTATTACTTGAAGAGCTTTTTCCTCAAGATCAACTACTTGCACTTTTTCTGCCTCTACAACCCCACAAGAATAAAATCCAAAAAGGGCAATAAAAACAGAAAAAGTACTAGTAATCCTATTCATTTATCTAACTCTAACAACCGTGCTTTCACCATTACATGGGCACGATCCAGAATCGTCAACAGTGTATGTGTCACCTGCATTAACGCCTACAGCAAACACATCATCCACTGTTGGGAACTGCTTTTGCATGTTCGACATTTTTGTATCAGCAGTTTTAGCTAGTTCTGGGTTCATGCGCTTAGCTTTTGCGTAGTAATCGTGGGCAACTAAGTAAACAATTCTGCCTCCTATTTTATTGCCTGAACATGCCTTAGAAGATCCAGCGATAGCATCGCCAATTAGCATGTATGCTTCTGCACTTGCGTTGTCAATTGCAAGAACTTGACGTGCGTATCTCTTTGCTGTACTAGGACGCTTGAGTGCTGATGCGATTTGGCCTGCTTTAAGAAGGTAAGTAACCTGTTCAGGACAAGTGTCACAGTTCATCACTGCCTCTTCAATGTATTTAAAGCTTTCAGAAAAATTAGATTGCTTCGCATATCCCATTCCAATTGCATAAGCAGCTTCAGCTGAAGGCTCAACTTCGTAAACAGCAGTAGCTACAGGTAGGAATAAATCGTTTTCAGTGCACTCTCTGTTCACCAATAAGCTCAACACCTTGCGCTTAAGATTCAAGTCTTCTGGAGAAGCATCAACGCTAGCTTGAAGAACTGGAACCATCTCATCACATTTGGCAATTGTAGTGAAGATCTTTTCGATATTCTCTTTTGCACTTACGTAACTATTGATAGTCTTTTCCTTTCCATTTGCTGCAGCAATAGCAGTGTTTGCGTATTCCATCAATCGTAGGTAATCAGTTAGCATTTGAGTCTTCATCTCAGCTCCCTTAACCTTATCCTCCTTGTTAATTGCTTTCATTGTGTAGAAAGAAGTAGCGTAGTAACCGCTCAAAGTTGATGCAGAACTTTTTGCCTCAATACAATCCAGGCTTTCCTTGAACATTGCGTAAGCAACTTCAGGTTCGCTCTTAAAGAATTTGTACTGATCAGATGCCTTTCTTCCAAGAGTGTGGCATCTGTTGTTTGGCTTCTTTTTAGTCGAAGGGAATAATTCCATTCTCTTGTCGTAAGCCCACATTAGACTGTCAATTAATACTGCTTGGCGAGCATCATCACCTGCCTTTTTTGCAACCTTAATTTCAGCTTTTAAGAATGTTGCACCATCTGCATACAAGCTCTCCTGCACGCTTTCTGGACAAACGTCACATGCCTTCTTCCACTGCTGGTATGCTTCACCGTAATTCTTTTGCTTTTTGTAGCTTTTGTATACACTTAAAGCCTCCTTGCATAGAGTTTGCTGCTCTGGAGTGTCACCGTATTTGCTATCATTTTGTGCTAAGCCCAAAACAGGCAGCATTAACATAACAGACAGTGTGATGTGATTAAATAATTTCATCTTCTTAGGTATTTATCAGTCGTATAGTTTTGGCGTAAGCCACAGGTTCTTAAAGAATGGAGAAAGAGATACTCCTAATTGAAAGTTTAAAATGGATTCTTCCAGTGTATTATCTAAAAGCGTGCCATCAGTTCCAACTAGACCTCTTTTTCCAAATTCAAACCCAAAATGCACGCTACTATTTGAACGAGATCCTTCAAGCGGCATAGAAAAACCACCTGTTGCTCGCCATCCACTCAAATGGCCATCATTAAAACTCAAAGGGTACTTGTCCATTGCAAAACCAGCTCTATAAATAGATCTAGTCAAAACACTTTTGCCCGACATAGTTGAAGCGGGTTTGAAACTTAGCCCAGCAGACATTCTACTTGCTTTAGCCCAGCTAGCATTTCCCTCAACTAGATAAGAGTTCAAATCCTGATCGTTGTATTTAGACCAATCCTGTTGCATCATGTCAAAAGCCAAAACCACCTTTCTGCCATTACCTGATTCAAAAGCCAGTGCTGCACCAGCCGTCCATTTTGCAGGAGTTTGCCCAACTAAAACGTTAGATTCATAAAATGATGTGTCAATATGAGATTCAAGTCCATTGTTGCTAATGATTGACTCAGTCAACTCCTCAAAATCTGTATTTAGATTTGCCGCTGTTGCATATGTTCCGCCAACAAATAAGGTGGTGGATCTAAGGAAGTTTTTGTCTTCATCATACTTGTTACCCAGCAGTTGATGTGCTTGTAGTCCAAACAAACCACCAAACGCTCTATGCCTCATAGTTGTGCTTTCCTTATAGTCGTAAAAACTTACATCCTCAAAGTCCAAAATCTCCTGTTGAGTTAACTCACCAAACAAGTAATTTACCTGAGCACCTATGTTAATGCTGTTGTTGTGTATCTGTATAGAATCCTTCTCACCAACCTTTATCCACTTCTTTCCTTTGAATGCTCTCGCCATTCCTAGATATCCTCTCGCAGTACCACCTGCTCCTTGATAACGCTCTATGTAATTGCCAGTGTTCTCATCTTCTATCTCTCTGTATAGATTGTATCCTTTTGAAGAGTTTGGGATAATACCAAACATCAGGGCAGTCTTTCCAGTAGGCTTTTTTATTACCATACTCAATGCACCTAAATTTCCTGTTATTGAAGTTGTACTTGAGTCACCCTCAGACATGAAATTTGAGCTGTTGTAAATAGAAGACTGGAAAAGCGTCGTCTTACAACTAGCAGCAGAAGCAGGTTGATCTGGGTTGATGACGTTTTTTTCCATCAAAGGAGATATCACTCCGCCCATAAACTGTTGTGGACTAGAATAATTTGGAAGGTTAATTCCAAGACCAAATCTAGACCATGGTGAAGGGTCTGATTCTTGAGCATTTATAGCTGTTATGCTAGATAAGCACAGTGCTAAAAGAACTATAGTTCTAAACGCTTTTGATTGATTGTAATAAAGCATAGTACCCCTTTAGGGTCAGATTTGAGTCCGCAAATTTCGGGGTTACTGGGCCTAGTTCCAAGTTTGAACTCCCACCTCCTGTTAAAATTACACCTATGGTCGGGTATTCTTGCTTCAACGAAGTCCATCTGCCGATGATTTCACTTACCACTCCGTCAGCACCACCTCTAACTAATGCCTCCTCTGTGCTTAGGCCTCTTGTTTGGCCTAAAACTTTTTCCTCATCAAGGCCAAACTCAACTCTAGGCAATGCATGAGTATCACTATTCATTACATTCAATCTAGATTGAATTCCAGGCGAAATACTTCCTCCAAGATGCACTCCTTCAACTATTAAATCTGCTGTTACACAAGTGCCTACGTCTACAATTAGCCATGCAGGGTTAACCCTCATGTAGTCATCAATCCCCTGCTGAACTGCATATGAATTTGCAACCCTGTCAGTCCCCATAGACGATGGATTGTAAACTTGAGTCACTAAGGGATGTCCATCCCCATATTTAAAAACAAAGAGATTGCCATCGCAAATGTCGTGCAAGGCTGCCTCTTCTTCTTCTGTCCATGCACCGCTTCCAGATAACATTATTTCTTCAGGCTCTACGCTAGGTATTGCATCTGAACTAAAGTCTTCGAAACTAACCCTTGAGACTAGCTCGCCCTCTTCAAACACACCTATTTTCCACAGAGTGTTTCCTTTTTCAACTATCCATGTTACTCCCATTCTACAGATCGCATTATGTGTTCTACATCCGCTAATAAATGTCTCACAACAGGAGCAGTGCTATCGGGATTTGGCGTGTGATTGAAGTAAAGTGAACCTCTTAAAAAGTGACTTGAACTATCTGTTATAAAAAATTGAACAGGAGTAGCAACTGGTCCACCTATGTGATACAATACTCCGTTTAATTCTTTGTTAGAAACACGTATTCTGCTGATACCATTTGCCTTTGCATCATGAGAAAACACCATTTCTTGGGCGTCTTCCATTAGGTCAATTAAGTTATCGTGAATTTCTACCTGCGTACAATGAAGACGCGCATTGAAATTTGAAAAATTCAGATTGAACCAACAAGCATCTCCACTTTTTTCAGAATCTACTAGTTCTAGTTTGGAATAATCGGGCTTGTCTAGAGTAAGGCCACAGTCTATTGAAGTTTTATTAAATGATTCTTCTGGCAATTCAATTCTGTAATAACCCTCTGCTTTGGGGATAGGAGGATTCCCACATGAAAGCAAGAGAACGCTTAAAATCAATATTGCACCAAATCTATTCATCCTCCTCAGGCAGAATTTCGATTTTAACTCTATCAATTTTTCTGTTATCACCAGCGTCAACCAATAGTTTGATATTACCAAAAGTAATATGCTCGCCTTTTCTAGGGATTTTGCCAGCTTGCTCCATCATAAAACCTCCAAGAGTATCGCTTTCACCTTTTGCTTCTTCCCAAGCATCTTCTTCTATTTCTAGAACTCTGTAAAAGTCGATTAATGCAGTTTTGGCCTCCATAACAAATGTCTTGTCGTCGAGTTTAGAATAGCTTATTTCTTCAACATCAAATTCGTCAGTTATATCTCCTACTATTTCTTCTAATACATCTTCAAGTGTAATTAATCCACTAGTGCCTCCATATTCATCTACAACTAAAGCCATGTGAACCTTCCTCTCTTGGAATTCTCTCAAGAGGTCATCAATTTTCATGTTTTCAGTTATGAAATATGGTTCTCTTAGTAGTGAAGTCCAAACCGCTTCTTCCATTTCTAATAATGGAATAAGATCCTTGATGTGAAGTACACCCACTACTTCGTCCATTGAGCCCTTGTGAATAGGTATTCTCGAATATCCACTTGCGACTACCGCTGACCTCAAAACAGACCAAGTTTCCTCAAGTGAAAATGCAACGACATCAGTTCTTGGAGTCATAATTTGCTTAGCGTCCTTGTCACCAAACTTGACAATTCTTTCAAGTATCTCTTTTTCTTCAACCGACCTTTCTTCATTGTCAGTAAGCTCAACGGCCTTTGAGAGTTCATTTGCAGAAATTTCACCAGCAGATTTTGCAATACGTTCATCTAATCTTCTTCCAATTGAAACCAGAGGCTTCCAAAGAGGCTTTAAAATCTTTTGAAGAACGACTAATGGGCCTGCCATAAACCTACTTACTTGAAGATTGTTTGAATTTGCATATAGTTTAGGAATCACCTCACCAAATAATACAATTAATAGTGTTACACCTGCAATGTGTATGGCAATACTCACGATCTCAGGAAGAGTGTTGGACGGAAAAATCTGTTCAGCTTTGACCGTTGCAATTAATACAATTGCAATGTTAATTAGGTTGTTTAGAACAAGAATAGTAGCTAATAAATTTCTAGGCCCTTCCTTGTCGTTTGGCTCCCTTAGAAGTCTAAGAACAAGATTTGACATTCTATTGCCATCAGACTCTAATTCATCAAGTTCCTTAGGTTTTAATGAAAAGAAAGCAACCTCTGATCCTGAAACCAAAGCGCTACAAAGGAGCAGTATCGCTACTAATCCTAGAGATAATATGTCATTAATAAGGAGAGGGTCGGGATCCATTCTCTAGATTAAAATGGTAGATCGTCTGGTTCTGGAGAAGCAGGTTCAGGAGAAACAGTTTGCTCTGGAGTCGCAGCGGGTTGTGCAGGAGTTGCAGGAGTAGGCATTGGAGCAGAACTAGAATCTCTTTTATCTAGCATTTGCATAGTGTCGCCGATAATCTCCGTTGTGTATCTAGTTTGTCCCTGTTGGTCTTCCCACTTACGAGTTTTTATCTTTCCGTCTATGTAAACAGAAGATCCCTTGCGAAGATATTTTTCAGCTGTTTCAGCTAATCCTCTCCATAGGATAACATTATGCCATTCAGTTTGAGTCACGCGTTCTCCGGTATTTCTATCCTTATAAGTCTCAGAAGTAGCTAGAGAAAATGAACAAACTGCTACACCATTTTGTGTGTAACGCATCTCTGGGTCTCGGCCTAAATTGCCGACTAGAATCACTTTATTTATTCCTGCCATATTCAGCGAAGGTATGGATTAGCACAGTGAATTAAAATTCTTATAGCATAAAGTTAATCATTCGTTTCGTTTTCAATTGAATAGGTGTATTTTTGCACCCCAAATAAATCGAAAAACGCGACGATTTTGTCGCATTTAATTAAAACTCAAGCAACTACAACTAGCTATGACAAAAGCTGATATCGTTAGCCAGATCGCAGATCAAACTGGTATGGAAAAGCACGACGTGCAAATCACTGTTGAAGCATTTATGCGCACAGTACGTGATAACGTTGAAAGAGGAGATAACGTTTACCTAAGAGGTTTCGGTAGCTTCATTGTAAAAACAAGAGCGGCAAAAACAGGTCGTAACATTCTTGCAAAGAAGTCTATTAGAATCCCTGCACACAACATTCCAGCATTCAAGCCTGCGAAGGAGTTCCTAGAGAACGTAAAGGCTAAGGTTGCTGTTAAGGCATAAGCCTAAATGAAACTAACCTCAGGGCAAATAATTCTATTAATTACAGCAGTACTAGCTACTGCTGTAATTGTCTTTTCTAATCGTTCGCCGATTTCTTCGCCAGAAAAAGCGGAGTATGTAGAGCAAACGGTTACTAAGGAAGACGTGCAAATAGAAAAAGCTCTTGAGATTATAAATGGCGGTGGTCAACCCATGGAGGGCATCTTAATGCTGAAAGAGTTAGCAGATGCAGATGAGCCTCATATTGATGCAGTATTTTTACTAGGTCAATTAAGTGTACAAAGTGGTCAACTTGATAAAGCTGTTGAGAGATATTCTCAAGTTTTAGAAATTCAACCAGGCCACATCGATGCTACATGGGAACTGGCTATGTTGAACATGAAGATGGGAGACTTAGAAAACGCCGTTACTAGATTTGAACACTGTATCGATGAAGACAAAACCTTTGTAAATGGTTATTTTTTCATCGGACAATGCTTAGAAGCGATGGGTGAAACAACCTCAGCGCTTGAAGCATACAAAACATATTTGCCACTTTCACCAGACACTATAGTGTCAAAGAGTGTAGAGGCGATAATTAAAAGATTGGAAGTCGGAGCCACTGGGGCAGACGACGTTAACCCATAAAGTATTATATCATGCCAAGCGGAAAAAAGCGCAAGCGTCATAAGATGGCGACTCACAAAAGAAAGAAGCGTCTACGTAAGAATCGTCACAAGAAGAAGAAGTAATGTTTTACGTGCTTTAGGCGCGTATACTTCT
>MDTD01055317.1_pt1 | contig 20579 bp, 24 predicted proteins | sample 811221 | NCBI WGS metagenome assembly MDTD01 (sample SAMN05326646, study PRJNA326480) | marine metagenome | isolation source: seawater | place: Pacific Ocean: South West | collected 2011
AGGTCTAAAATTTGCGATACGTGAAGGTGGCAAGACTGTTGGAGCTGGAGTCGTATCGAAAATAGTAGAGTAAACTATCATTGATTTTTAATGATAGGCTAGTAGCTCAACTGGTAGAGCGACGGTCTCCAAAACCGTAGGTTGGGGGTTCGAGTCCCTCCTGGCCTGACGAATTGACGAAGGTAATGCCATGACAGAAAAAAACATAGAAGCTAATTCCGGAAAATCGTACTTAATACTATCTATTGGTGTTCTGATCACCGGTATGTTTCTGTTTTATTATTACAGTGACGTTAGATTATTTTATAGGGTAGTCGGTATGATTACGGTTTTGATATTATCGAGTTTTATTGCCTACCAAAGTGATTTTGGCAAGTTAGTCTATTCTTATGTCACTGACTCTAAAGTAGAACTTAAAAAAGTAACTTGGCCAACGAAGCAGGAGACTACACAAACGACATTAGGAGTTGTATTTGTTGTTATAGTCGTGGGCATCCTTTTGTGGCTTTTTGATATGTTGTTAGGGTGGGCCATAGGCACCTTATATGGAGTAGCATAATGGATTGGTATGTATTACAAGCTTTCTCAGGATACGAAAATAAGGTAAAACTTACTCTCGAAGATCGCATAAAGAGAAGTGGGCTTCAAGACTCATTTGAGGAGATATTGGTTCCAACTGAAGAAGTTCTAGAAATTAGAGAAGGAAAAAAGAAGAGATCCGAGAGAAAATATTTCCCCGGCTATGTAATGATTAAAATGGATATGAATGATGAGACTTGGCATCTCGTAAAAAGTGCGCCCCAAGTACTAGGGTTTATAGGAGGCACAAGTGATAAGCCTGTCCCACTTAAAAAAGCAGAGGCTGATAATTTGATGCAATCCATGCAAAATGATGTGGATAAGCCGAAGCCAAAAGTAATGTTTGAACCAGGTGAAGTTGTGAGAATCACTGATGGACCATTTAATGACTTTAATGGGGTGGTAGAAACAGTTGATTTTGAGAAAAATAAGCTTAAAGTATCAGTTCTAGTTTTTGGTAAGCCGACACCTATAGAACTATCATTAACACAAGTGGAGAAAGGATAATGGCAGCAAAAGAATTAATGACACAAGTTAAGCTTCAAGTCCCTGCTGGATCTGCTAACCCAGCGCCACCAGTTGGTCCGGCACTTGGCCAGCACGGGTTAAACATTCAAGATTTTTGTAAACAGTTTAATGATAAGACTAAGGATTCCGAGAAAGGTATGGCATTACCTGTTGTCATAAATGTATACAAAGACAGATCTTTTGACTTTGTAATAAAATCTGCGCCTGCAGCTGTTCTTCTCAAAAAAGCAGCAGGTATACAAAAAGGCAGTCCCACACCGCACACAAAAAAAGTTGCTAAAGTCACTAAAGACCAATTAGCAGAGATAGTTAAAACAAAAGAAGGAGACTTAACAGGTGCTAGTTTAGAGAATTCAATCAAAATTATTGCCGGTACAGCGAGAAGCATGGGAATAGAGGTGGAAGACTAATGGCTCTTACAAAAAAAGCAAAAGTTATACAAGAAAAGATAGATACATTCAAAGACTATAGCATTGAAGAAGCTATCGAATTACTGAAGAGTGCGCCGAAAGCTAAATTTAATGAAAGCGTGGATCTTAGCGTGAATCTTGGTATTGATGCTACTAAATCTGATCAGGGTGTACGTGGGTCTTCGACGTTACCTCATGGGATTGGCAAGACTATGACTGTTGTAGCTTTTGCAGATGGAGAAGACGAAAAAGCAGCAAAGGAAGCTGGTGCAGATGAAGTGGGTTTCGAGGATCTGATAGATAAAGTAAAAAAAGATAAAGACTTAGTGGCTGATATTGTGGTTGCAACTCCTGACTGCATGAAAAAAATGGGTCAACTTGGCAGGATCTTAGGACCAAAAAATTTAATGCCCAACCCTAAAGAAGGAACTGTCACAAAGAATATTGCTGATGCAATTACAAAAGCAAAAAAAGGTCAAATTAGGTATAAAAATGATAAGGCAGGTATCATACATGCTATTATTGGTAAGCTTGATTTTGAGACAAAAAAACTTGCAGATAATGCTATTGCACTTGTTTCAGATTTAAACAAAGCAAAACCCTCATCAGCCAAAGGTAAATATATGAAAAATATTACAATTTCCTCTACTATGGGACCTGGAATTAAGGTAGACTTATCGTCAGTCGAGAAGAGGAGCTAGAATGCCGCTAAATTTATCCCAAAAACAAGAGTTAGTGAAGGAGATGACCGCTGTATTGAGTGATGCTGAAGTTGTTTTAACAGCTGACTATTCTGGACTAACATCGAACGAATTAAATGAGCTTAGGAAAACAACTCGCGAATCGGGTGTATTCATAAAGCTTGTTAAAAACAACATGCTTAAAATGGCTCTTAAGGACAGCCAATTTGCATCTATGTCAGAGAACATTAAGGGACCACAGATTGTCGCAGTAGGAAAAGAAGATGCAGGCAAATTTGCAAAATCAATAAAAGAATTCATTGATAAGCATGAGAATTTAAAGCCGAAAGCTATTAACTATCAAGGAAAAGACCTTGATATTAGCGAACTAAAAAAACTTGCATCTCTTCCATCTTATGAAGAGGCTATAGCCAAGTTATTATCAGTAATGCAGGGCCCTATTCAAAAACTTATGGGAACGATGAATGCCGTTCCAAGTAAACTTGTGAGAACTATCGATGCTGTGAAAGCATCTAAGAATTAATATATCGGGAGAAAATGATGGCAGTGAGTAAAGACGACATACTAGAAAGTATATCAAATATGACTGTGATGGAAGTTGTTGACCTCATATCACAGATGGAAGAAAAATTCGGAGTTACAGCAGCAGCAGCAGTTGCAGCAGCACCAGCAGCAGCCGGTGATGGTGGCGATGCAGCAGCAGAGAAAACCGAATTTGATGTTTCTTTAGCAGACATGGGCGGTAATAAGGTAGCAGTTATTAAGGCTGTTAGAGCAATTACTGGTCTTGGTCTTAAAGAAGCAAAAGATAAAGTTGAATCAGCACCATGTGTTTTAAAAGAAGGTGCTTCTAAAGAGGAAGCAGACGACTTTAAAAAGCAATTGGAAGAAGCTGGAGCAACTGTTGAACTCAAATAGACTAATACAACATAACATTACTCAAATAAACATTGAGAAATTAAATTTGGTAGAAACCAAAAGGATCTTTTGGCTATGACATATTCTTATACTGAAAAAAAACGTATTCGTAAAAGTTTCGGCAAAACAAGTGATGTCATTGAGGCACCAAATTTAATCGATTTACAAATAAATTCCTACAATGAATTTTTAGGTTTATCAAATGGCAGTCTTGACATGCAAAAATCTGGACTACACCGAGTATTTCAATCAGTTTTTCCCATATATGATTATTCAAATAACTGCAAATTAGAATACACAAGCTTTAAATTAGATAAGCCTGAGTTTAATGAGGAAGAATGTAGAATCAGTAGCAAGACATATTCTGTACCAATTAAGGTTAACTTCAAGCTATATACAAACATAGACGAGAAAAATTCGGATAAGATAGAAATTTTTGAAAATGAGGAGGTTTTCTTAGGTGAACTTCCGATAATGACAAAGTACGGTACATTTATTGTCAATGGAACTGAGCGCGTTGTTGTGTCTCAATTACACAGGTCACCTGGTGTATTTTTTGATCATGATAGAGGCAGAACTCATGCATCTGGCAAATTACTTTTTTCCGCACGGGTCATTCCATATCGAGGTTCTTGGCTAGATTTTGAATTTGATCAGAAAGATGTAATTTATGCAAGAATTGATAGACGAAGAAAAATAGCATCTACAATAATATTGAGAGCGCTCGGATACTCTACCAAAGAGATAATAGAAAACTTCTACGACTTCAACAAGATTACAGTTAAAGATAACAAAATATTTATCGACCAAAAGTTAGACGATCTCAAAGGTAGCATTGCTTCATTTGACATTTATCACAATAAAAAACTAATTGTAGGTAAAGGCAAGCGCATAACTGTCAGGCAGATAGAAGCTGCTAAAAAAAGTAAAATGAAGGCCTTCCAAGTACCGGATGATTTTCTATTAGGCAAACGTATTGCTAACGATGTACCTATAAAAATAAAAGGACCTGACATCAAAGTTGATATGGTGACTTCAGAGCAAGTTATTGATTCAGAGACAGGGGAACTGATCTGTGAAGCAAATGTAAAAATAGATAAATCTATAAAAGAAAAATTGCAAAATATAAAATCTGTGCCAATAAGCATTTTATTCTGCAATCAAGAAATTGATCTTGAGGTAATTTCTCAAATTCATGAATTTGGTATCTCTAATTTCACAATTCTTCACACAAATGATTTAGATAGAGGTACTTTTATATGTAACACCCTAGATATCGATCCTACAGTTGACCAAAAGTCTGCTTTAATCGAGATTTACAGAATGATGAGGCCAGGAGAGCCTCCTACCGAAGAGGCTGCTAATCAATTATTTACAAATCTGTTTCAGTCGAGTGAAAGATATGACTTGTCTGATGTTGGTCGCATGAAATTTAATTCAAGAGTTGGTCGCGAGAGTATGGAAGGAGAGACTACATTATCTAATGAAGATATATTAGATGTACTCAAAACCCTCATTAACATAAGAAATGGATCAGATTCTGTTGATGACATAGACCATCTTGGTAACAGGAGGGTTAAATGTGTTGGAGAAATGGTTGAGAATGTATTCAGAGTTGGCTTGGTAAGAGTGGAAAAAGCTGTCAAAGAACGGATGACTACCATGGAATTAGCAGAAAAACTTCAACCAAAAGATATTGTTAACTCAAAACCAATAACTGCGACTCTTAAGGAATTCTTTGGCACTAGTCAATTATCTCAATTCATGGATCAAAATAATCCCCTTGCAGAGATTACCCATAAACGGAGAATATCCGCGCTTGGTCCAGGAGGTCTAACGAGAGAGAGAGCAGGTTTTGAGGTACGAGATGTCCATCCAACGCATTATGGTAGGGTCTGCCCGATTGAGACACCAGAGGGCCCAAACATTGGTCTTATAAACTCACTTGCAACATATTCACGAACTAATTCCTATGGTTTTCTTGAGACTCCCTATAGAGTTGTGAGCAAAAACAAAGTTCGAGACGAGATTAAATGGTTGTCAGCCATCGAGGAGAGCAAATACATGATTGCACAGGCTAATACTACCCTTGATTCCAAAGATAATATTGTTGGAGATTTAATTTCATGCCGTTTTAACAATGAATTTACAATATCCTCACCAGACAAAGTCGAACTTATGGATGTGTCACCCCGTCAAGTTGTGTCTGTTGCAGCTGCATTGATACCGTTTCTTGAACATGACGACGCTAACAGAGCATTAATGGGTTCTAATATGCAGAGGCAAGCTGTACCTCTACTAATACCTGATAAACCACTTGTAGGAACAGGAATGGAGAAAACTGTTGCTGTTGATTCTGGCGCATCAGTAAAAGTAAGAAGAGATGGTGTTGTTGATTATGTTGATGCATCTAGAATTATTGTAAATGTAGACGAAAAGTATGTTGGTGATGATTCAGATACGGGAGTTGATATATATCCTCTAACAAAATATACACGCACAAATCAAAATACATGCATTAATCAGAGACCTCTTGTAAAACCTGGTGATAAAGTTACAGCAGGCGATGCTATTGCTGATGGCCCATCAACTGACCTTGGAGAGCTTGCGTTAGGCCAAAATTTATTAATAGCTTTTATGCCATGGAATGGATATAACTTTGAAGATTCTATTCTTGTATCGGAAAAAGTTGTTAGAGAAGATCGATTTACGTCAATCCATATCGAAGAACTAGAATGTGTAGCAAGAGATACAAAATTAGGATCTGAAGAAATAACTGCAGACATTCCTAACGTTAGTGAAAACTTACTTAATAAACTCGACTCATCAGGAATTGTATATGTTGGGGCCGAAGTAAAATCCGGTGATATACTTGTTGGTAAAGTAACACCGAAGGGAGAAACTCAGCTTACACCTGAAGAAAAATTACTCAGAGCTATTTTTGGAGAAAAAGCATCTGATGTTAAAGATTCTTCTCTAAAGGTACCATCTGGTATGGACGGTACAGTAATCGACGTTAGGGTTTTTACTAGAGAAGGTATTGACAAAGATAAGAGAGCTATTGAGATAGAAGAAGCTCAGATAGAAGAAGTTAAGAAAAATCTTGTTGATGAACTAAGAATAAATCAAGAAACCATCTATCTCAGAGCAAGAAAACTTCTCTTAAATAAAACGCTCTCAAAAGCTGTTTTAGATCTAAAATCAGGTTCGAAGCTAACTACCACATTAATTGAAACTGTGGCAAATGATGACTTATTTAAGTTACAAACAAAGGTTGAAAAGGTAAACATCAGTCTTGCAAACCTTGCAAACAATATAGATGATTTGCATAGTAAGTTTAACCAAGATCTCGAGGAAGTAACAAAGAAAATAACAATGCCAGATGATCTAGGACCTGGCGTTCAAAAGAAAATAAAAGTATATCTAGCAGTGAAAAGAACACTACAGCCTGGCGACAAAATGGCTGGGCGCCATGGTAATAAAGGCGTTATCTCTCAAATCATACCTGTTGAGGACATGCCTCATCGTGAAGATGGAACACCTGTAGACATCGTTCTTAATCCTCTCGGAGTGCCATCTAGAATGAACGTTGGTCAAGTCTTGGAGACACATCTTGGGTGGGCAGCTCATGGCATTGGAGAAAAGATAAATCAAATGCTCAAAGAACAACAAGAAATCAAAAAACTAAAGCAGTTTATAACAAAGGTTTATAAAGAATGTCCAGGTTTTACAAAATACACCATAGACAAATTTAGTGATGAGGAAATACTCACTCTAGCAAACAATCTGAAGAACGGCATACCTATGGCAACTCCGGTTTTTGATGGAGCTTCAGAAGATGAGATCAAGAAAATGCTTGAGCTCGCTGAATTACCATTAAGTGGACAATCGATTTTGTATGATGGAAGAACTGGGGAAAAATTCGAAAGACCGGTGACTATTGGATATATGTATATTATAAAATTAAACCATTTAGTCGATGATAAAATGCATGCACGATCAACTGGCCCATATAGTCTTGTCACTCAACAGCCGCTTGGAGGAAAAGCGCAGTTTGGGGGTCAACGATTTGGGGAAATGGAAGTATGGGCACTCCAAGCTTACGGAGCAACAAATGTTCTACAGGAAGTTTTAACAGTTAAGTCTGATGACATTGCTGGACGAAACAAGGTTTATAAGAATATTGTAGATGGGGATTACACTACTGAAGCGCACGTGCCAGAGTCATTCAATGTATTATTAAAAGAAATCCGATCATTGAGTATCAACATAGATTTGGATTCTGAAAACAAATCAAACTAGGAAAAATTATGCAAGAAATATTAAATATGTTTAAAAAGAATAGTAATGACAAAAAGTTTGACCATATAAAGATATCGCTTGCATCTCCTGATCTTATGAGGTCATGGTCTTATGGCGAAGTCAAAAAACCAGAAACGATTAACTATAGAACATTTAAGCCAGAGAGAGATGGATTATTCTGCGCGAAGATCTTTGGTCCAGTAAAAGATTACGAGTGCTTGTGCGGGAAATACAAGCGTCTCAAACACAGGGGTGTAGTTTGTGAAAAATGTGGAGTAGAGGTCACATTATCCAAAGTTAGAAGAGAAAGAATGGGGCATATTGAGTTAGCTGCGCCTGTTGCACATATTTGGTTCCTCAGATCTTTACCATCAAGAATAGGTTTGATGATGGATATGACACTGAGACAAATAGAGAAAGTGTTATATTTCGAGGCTTTTATAGTGATAGACGGTGGGCTAACACCATATGAAACAGGCTCATTATTAAATGAGGAAATGTATAATCAGGCAATAGAGGAGTATGGTAACGAGATTAAAGTCGGTATGGGGGCGGAGGCCATCAAAGAATTACTTCAGAGTATAGATTTAGAAAAAGCATACGAAGAATTATTGGAAGAAATTAAAGTTACTAAATCACAAGCAAAGAATAAGAGAAATATCAAACGACTAAAACTCATAGAGTCATTTATTAATTCAGGCAATAAACCTGAGTGGATGATTCTTGATGTCTTACCAATTCTTCCGCCGGATCTTAGACCACTAGTCCCACTCGAGGGTGGTCGTTTTGCCACGTCTGATTTAAATGATTTATACAGAAGGGTTATTAATAGAAATAATAGACTCAAGAGACTTTTAGAGTTGAAAGCCCCAGATATAATAGTTAGAAATGAGAAAAGGATGTTACAAGAATCTGTAGATGCCTTATTAGATAATGGTCGAAGAGGAAGAGCTATCACCGGAACAAACAAGAGGCCTCTTAAGTCTCTTGCAGACATGATCAAAGGTAAAGGAGGAAGATTTAGACAGAATCTTCTTGGAAAACGAGTAGATTATTCCGGTAGGTCTGTAATTGTTGTCGGCCCAACACTGAGATTACATCAGTGTGGTATACCTAAAAAAATGGCTTTGGAGCTTTTCAAACCTCATATTTTTGGGAAGCTTCAGACTAGAGGAATAACAACAACAATTAAGTCAGCAAAAAAAGTCGTTGAAAAAGAGGGAGAAGAAGTCTGGGATATTTTAGAAGAGATAATTAAAGAGTATCCTGTTTTATTAAATCGTGCCCCAACACTTCACCGTCTTGGAATACAAGCATTCGAACCAGTTTTAATTGAAGGAAAAGCAATTCAATTACATCCTCTTGTTTGCGCAGCATTCAATGCAGATTTTGATGGAGATCAAATGGCAGTGCATGTGCCGTTGTCTGTAGAGGCTCAAACAGAAGCAAGAGTGTTAATGATGGCCACTAATAATATTCTATCCCCATCTAATGGAAGTCCTATTATAGTTCCTTCTCAAGATATGGTCTTGGGCATTTATTATATGTCTAGAGAAAAACCCAACTGTAAAGGCGAAGGCATGATCTTTACTGATATTGAAGAAGTCTCAAAAGCTTACCAATCAAAACTTGTGGATATGCACGCAAAGATTAAAGTTAGAATGAAGGTCACAGAGTATGAAGGAGAAAAGCTTGTCGAAAAAACTAAAATTATTAACACAACGACTGGCCGAGCTTTAATATCCGAGATACTTCCTAAAAATATTCCATATTCATTTATCGACAAGGATTTAAATAAAAAAGCTATCTCTAAATTATTCGATGTGGCATATAGGCTTGCTGGTTTGAAAGAGACAGTTTTATTTGCTGATCAAATAAAAAATATGGGTTTCAAGTATTCAACTCTTGCTGGCGTGTCAATTGGTGTAGATGATATGGTGATACCGAAAGAGAAAACTACTATAACAGCAAAAGCAGAAAAAGAAGTTAAGGACATAGAAAAACAATATAATTCTGGTTTATTGACAGCTGGCGAACGCTATAACAAAGTTGTTGATATATGGTCACATACGAATGATCAAGTCTCTCAAGCTATGATGAAACAACTTGGCACTGAGACTACAAAATCATCAGATGGTAAAAAAGTTGAACATAAATCTTTTAACTCAATTTACATGATGGCAGACTCTGGTGCACGAGGTTCCGCAGCACAAATCAGACAATTATCTGGGATGAGAGGCCTTATGGCAAAACCCGATGGCTCTATTATAGAAACACCAATAACAGCTAACTTTCGAGAGGGATTAGATGTAATGCAGTACTTTATATCAACACACGGTGCTCGAAAAGGACTAGCTGACACGGCATTAAAAACAGCTAATTCAGGTTATTTAACAAGACGACTTGTTGATGTATCACAAGACCTAGTTGTAACGGAAGATGATTGTGGCACAACGAATGGAATCTTGATGAAACCACTCATTGAAGGTGGAGATATTGTTGAACCATTAAATGAAAGAGTATTGGGTAGAACACTCTTGCATGATCTTGAGGATCCAAAAACAAAATCTATAATACTTCCGAAAGACACATTACTTGATGAGAGTAATGTCTCACTCTTAGAGCAAAATGCAATTGACGAGGTTTGGGTGAGATCCGTAATAACATGCGACATCAGACATGGTGTTTGTGCCAAATGTTATGGCCGAGATTTAGCTAAAGGAAGACAGGTTAGCATTGGTGAGGCAGTTGGTGTTGTTGCAGCACAGTCTATCGGCGAGCCAGGCACACAGCTGACTATGAGAACTTTCCATATTGGAGGTGCAGCCTCAAGAGCAGTAGCTGCTAATAGCATCGAAGTGAAAAACTCAGGAACTATAAGATATCATAATTTAAAAACCGTCATTAATAGTCAAAAAGAGATAGTAGCAGTATCAAGGTCTGGTGAATTAGGAATTCTAGATGACAGCGGCAGAGAGAAAGAGAGATATAAAATTCCATATGGCGCGATTATAAAAACTGTTGATGCTGAAAAAGTTGAAAGAGGAGCAAATATAGTTACATGGGACCCTCATTCAACACCAATTATTACTGAAACTGCAGGGATAATTGAGTTTGAAGATTTTGAAGATGGTATAAGTGTGGAAAATATCATTGATGAATTAACAGGTATTACCTCAATCAAGGTTAAAGACACAACGAGCGCATCTTTTGATAAAAATAGAAAACCTATGATTAAATTAGTCGATGGAAAAGGCAAGGAGTTAACCCTAGCTAATTCTAATCTTCCTGCGCATTACCACTTACCCTCTAACTCAACGGTTAATCTAACATCAGGAAGCAAGGTAGGTATCGGTGATGTAATAGCAAGAACACCTAGAGAAACATCTGGTACCAGAGACATTACAGGCGGCTTACCAAGAGTAGCTGATTTATTTGAAGCAAGAGAACCAAAGGATAAAGCAGAACTCGCCGTAGAAACTGGAGTTGTATCTTTTGGAAAAGAAACCAAAGGTAAGCGTAGACTCATAATAACTGATAAGGATGGTAATGAGCATGTACAAATGTTAAATAAAACTAAATTACTAAATGTTTTTGAAGGAGCAAGCGTTACCCAAGGCGAGATCATTTCGGATGGTGAGCTTGACCCTCACGACATACTTGCATATAGAGGAATTACAGACCTTGCGGAGCATTTAGTCAAGGAAGTTCAAGATGTTTACAGACTCCAAGGTGTAGCTATTAACGACAAACATATCGAAGTTATACTAAGACAAATGCTAAGGAAGGTAGAAATAGTATTTCCAGGAGATACATCTCTAATGTCTGGAGAGCAGATGGAAAAAACTCAGCTTCTTGAAATAATGGATTCCCTAAAATCCAAAAATCCTGATGCTCAACTACCTACATACAACCCTATGTTACTGGGAATTACTAAAGCGTCACTGGTAACTGAGTCATTCATTTCTGCTGCCTCTTTCCAAGAGACAACCCGTGTCCTAACGGATGCAGCTGTAAATGGGAGAAAAGATAAACTTAGGGGCTTAAAAGAAAACGTTGTCGTAGGTAGACTGCTGCCATGTGGAACAGGCCTATCGACTCAAAATGAGGAAAATGAATCTTTTGAGGAAATGCTTGAGAAAGAAATAGCAAGCGAAATAAATATTATTCCGGAAAAGTCACCTGAAACGACCGCTGAAGATCTTTTTAAAGATTAAAAATATGTTTTTTTCATATAATGTTAATCATTTCTTGACACATACTTGCTGTACCAATAAAATTTCGCATACTTGTCAGGAGAAATATGGCTACTATTAATCAACTTGTTAGAAAACCAAGGAAATCAAAGATTACAAAATCTGATGTCCCTGCGCTTGAGTCCTGCCCACAAAGACGTGGAGTATGCACACGTGTTTACACGACTACACCAAAAAAGCCAAACTCTGCACTTAGAAAGGTCGCTCGGGTGAGGTTAACCAATGGTCAAGAAGTTACGTCTTATATTGGAGGCGAGGGCCACAATCTTCAGGAACACTCTGTTGTTGTAATAAGAGGAGGGAGAGTTAAAGATCTACCTGGAGTACGGTATCACATTGTCAGAGGGAGTTTAGACACGCAAGGTGTTGAAAATAGAAAACAAGGCAGATCCAAATATGGAACTAAGAGACCAAAGAGTTAAAATATGCCTAGAAAGAGAGACATCCCAAAAAAGAAAATCATCCCAGATCCTATTTATAAGAGTACGAATGTTACACGCCTAACTAACATGATTATGCAAGATGGTAAAAAAAGAACAGCTGAAAAAATTGTTTATGACGCTTTGTCTATTTCATCAAAAAAAACTAAAGAAGAACCTCTAACAGTTCTTGAAAAAGCACTTCAAAATGTTGGACCTACTGTCGAGGTCAAATCAAGAAGAGTGGGCGGATCAAATTATCAGGTTCCCATTGAAGTGAATTCTAAAAGGAAGATATCACTTGCAATGAAGTGGATTATCGAGGCTGCAAGCAAAAGAAATGAAAAGTCTATGAAAGAAAAATTGGCATCAGAAATAACTGATGCAATAGACAATAAGGGTTCGGCTGTTAAGAAACGTGAGGACACTCATAAAATGGCTGAGGCAAACAAAGCGTTCGCGCACTATAGGTGGTAAAACATGGCTAGAACTACTGAGCTAACACATTACAGAAACATAGGTATCATGGCACATATTGATGCTGGTAAAACAACTACGACCGAGCGCATACTTTACTACACCGGTGTTTCTCATAAAATAGGTGAAGTTCATGATGGGGCAGCCACTATGGACTGGATGGAACAAGAGCAAGAAAGAGGAATTACAATAACATCTGCTGCGACAACCTGTTTTTGGAGTGGAAGCACTGGGCAATATGATGAACACAGAATAAATATCATTGATACTCCAGGCCATGTTGATTTCACCATCGAGGTAGAGAGGTCACTGAGGGTTCTAGACGGAGCAGTGGCTGTTTTTTGCGCAGTTGGCGGAGTTGAACCACAATCTGAGACTGTGTGGAGACAAGCCAACAAATATAGTGTACCCAGAATGGCTTTTGTGAATAAAATGGATAGAGCTGGAGCCGACTTTTTCCGCGTCGTTGATCAAATAAAGTCTCGTCTAGGTTCAAAACCAGTACCGCTCCAAGTTCCTATTGGTGCAGAGGATAACTTCAAAGGTGTTATCAATTTAATAGATATGAAAGCTATCATATGGGACGAGGAATCTAAGGGTATGAAATTTGATGAGGTAGATATACCTGATGAACTCAAGGCTAAGTCCGATGAGCTGCACGAACAACTAGTTGAGACGGCCGCTGAAGCTAATGAAGAATTGATGGAAGCATACTTGAATAATGGGGAGCTTACCAGACAGCAAATTATTCAAGGCTTGAGATTACAAACACTATCTAATGAAATTGTATTAGTTTCATGTGGTACAGCATTTAAGAATAAAGGTGTACAAGCAATGTTAGATTCTGTAATTGATTTCATGCCATCTCCTCTTGATGTACCAGCAATTAAAGGGATTAATGATGACAAAGATAACACCGAGGGTGTAAGAGAATCATCTGATGATGAACCATTTGCATCACTAGCATTTAAGATCGCGACAGACCCCTTTGTCGGAACACTCGCATTCTTTAGAGTGTACTCAGGAGTCTTGAAAGCTGGAGATACTGTTTACAATGCTGTAACTCAAAAAAAAGAGCGTATAGGAAGGATACTTCAGATGCACTCAAACTCAAGAGAAGAGATTAAAGAAGTAAGAGCAGGTGACATTGCTGCTGCTGTTGGATTAAAACAAGTTACAACTGGCGATACATTGTGCGACCCATCTTCTGTAATCACGCTTGAAAGAATGGAGTTCCCAGAACCAGTCATCTCAATTGCTGTAGAGCCAAAAACAAAAGATGATCAAGAGAAAATGGGTTTGGCGCTTGGAAAACTAGCACAAGAAGATCCGTCTTTCAGAGTCGCCACAGATGAAGAGTCTAACCAAACAATTATTTCAGGAATGGGAGAATTACATCTAGACATAATTGTGGATCGAATGAAAAGAGAATTTAATGTAGAGGCTACAATAGGGAAGCCACAAGTTGCATATAGAGAAACCATAAGGAAACCAATTGAACAAGAGGCAAAATACGTCAAGCAGAGTGGTGGTAAAGGTCAGTATGGTCATGTTTGGTTAAAAATAGAACCTCAAGAACCTGGCAAAGGATATGAATTTGTTAATGAAATTGTAGGTGGAGCAATCCCTAAAGAATTCATAGGGCCTGTTGATAAAGGTGTCGTTGAACAAATGGAGAATGGTGTCATTGGTGGATATCCTGTTGTTGATGTAAAGGTAACATTGTATGACGGCTCATTTCATGATGTTGACTCAAGTGAAGTAGCATTTAAGGTCGCAGGATCACAAGCTTTTAAAGAAGGAGCTAAAAAAGCTAACCCAGTATTATTAGAACCTGTCATGAAAGTAGAGGCTGTAACGCCAGGAGATTACTTAGGTGATGTCACAGGTGACTTAAATAGGCGTAGAGGTATAATTCAAGGTATGGAAGAGACGGTTGTGGGTAACATAATTAAAGCAGAAGTTCCGCTTTCTGAGATGTTTGGATATGCAACAGACCTAAGATCAATGACGCAAGGAAGAGCTACATATACTATGGAATTTGAAAAGTATGCTGAGATTCCCTCAAACATTGCAGAACAATTAATTGAAAAGGCCTCATAAATGGTAGCAAAAAAGAAAAAAAATACACAAAACATCAGGATTCGTCTAAAAACATTTGATCATAAGCTTATTGATGCTTCATCAAAAGAAATTCTAGAGACAGCTAAAAGAACAGGAGCTAGAGTTATTGGCCCAATACCTCTTCCAACTAAGAAGGAAAGGTTTACTGTACTAGTATCTCCTCACGTAGACAAAGACGCTCGCGATCAATACGAAATTCGTACTCATAAAAGGTTGATGGATATTATTGAGCCTACTGACAAAACTGTAGATGCTCTGATGAAATTAGACCTTGCTGCAGGTGTTGATGTACAAATAGAGCTTAGTTAATCTTTTCTCCTAAAATAAGGCTCAATAGCCCAAAAAACCTTAAAAAAGTGTAACATTTTCAAATTTTATGTTAAGATTCAGCACCTTAAATATAACTAAATTAACTAACTTTTTATCATTTTGAGGACAAGAAAATGAGCATAGGCCTAGTAGGCATAAAAACAGGTATGACCCGCGTATTTGACGAATCGGGTACTTCTATTCCTGTAACTGTCATCAACGTTGACTCAAATAGAATCTCTCAAATCAAATCATCTGAACGTGATGGATATTCAGCTATTCAAGTTGCTTACGGGAGTCAAAAAGAGAGTCGACTGAACAAGTCTCTCACTGGCCACTATAAAAAAGCTAATATTAAACCCGCAAAGGGTCTTGTTGAATTTAGGGTAAAAGAAATTGACGAGGGTTTAAGTGTTGGTTCCGACATTAGCGTCGACACATTCAAAGCTGGAGAGCATGTTGATATCACTGGAAAAACATTAGGTAAAGGTTTTCAAGGGGGAGTCAAAAGACATCATTTCAAAACACAAGACGCAACTCATGGCAACTCAATTTCGCATCGAGCTCTAGGCTCTACAGGGCAATGTCAGGATCCAGGTCGTGTTTTTAAAGGTAAAAAAATGCCTGGGCACCTCGGTAATGTAAACAGAACGATACAAAATTTAACTATTGTTAAAATTATGACTGATGAAAATATCATGCTTGTGAAAGGTTCCATTCCTGGACATAAAGGCAGTGTCGTTATAATCAAACCAACAGAAAAGAAATACACTCCAAAAGAAATTTTTACAGAAAATGAACAATCACTAACCAAATCTAACGATTCTACAGAGACTTTAGATGCTAGTTCAGACAATGCAAATGAAGCCATGGATAACCCATCAACATCAAAAGAAACTCAACCTGATAGTGATAAAAAAAATGAGAGCAGTAAAGATGAGTAAAGAGCTTTCTAAAATATTTACAAAAGAATTCAATGAGGCGCTAGTTCATCAAGTTATTACAGATTTCATGTCAAATCAGAGGAGTGGAACTAAAGCTCAAAAAAATAGATCTGCTGTAAGTGGTGGTGGTGCTAAGCCCCGACCTCAAAAAGGCTCAGGAAGAGCTAGAGCCGGAACAACAAGAAGCCCTATTTGGAGAACTGGTGGTGTAACATTTGCTGCAAGACCCAAACACTTTTCTAAGAAAATTAATAAAAAAATGTACAGAGGAGCCCTGAATTGCATCTTTAATGAACTTCTAAAAAGAGGAAGGCTTCACTCAACGGATAAGCTGTCTTTTCCTGATAAGAAAACAAAATTAGGAAAAGCGCTTCTGGACGAATTAAAAGTAGTTAATGCATTATTTATTACAACTCTTGATAATCCCAATGCTTTCTTCTCTTTAAGAAATATAAAGGATATATCTGTTCTTGATTATAGAGAAATCAATCCGTATGTCCTGATGAAGCATGATAATGTCGTGATTGATCTAAATATTCTTGAACACCTTGAAAAGGCAACGATAGTATGAATACAGAAAGATTAGCTAATATCATTCTAGCCCCACGAGTTTCAGAAAAAGCTACGACACGCGCTGATCTTGAAAACCAGCATGTTTTCTCTGTTTTGAAAAATGCAACAAAACCTGAGATTAAAAAAGCTGTAGAATTGATGTTTAGCGTAAAAGTAAAAAGCGTAAAAGTTATAAATATGCAAGGAAAGCTGACAAGAATTGGACGTACTTTTGGAAAAAGAAAAGATTGGAAAAAAGCTTATGTTCGATTAGAAGATGGATTTGATATTAATTACGGTGAGGAAGAGGCAGTCAAATGACAATTGTAAAATCAAGACCAACATCTCCTGGAAGACGCTTTAGGGTAAAAGTTTCAAACCCAGATCTATATAAAGGACAGCCACACGAGCCGTTACTAACTAAGTTAAATAAAACTGGAGGTCGTAACAATCAAGGCAGGATAACTACCAGACATATTGGGGGCGGACATAAAAAAAGATACAGAATTATTGATTTTAAAAGAAACAAGGATGACATTCCTGCAACAGTTGAAAGACTCGAGTATGATCCTAATAGGAACGCTAACATAGCGTTACTTCTATATGCTGACGGGGAGAGAAGATACATTATTGCACCTAAAAATTTAAAATCAGGTGATAAATTAATGTCCGGTGAAAAATCATCTATTAATATCGGTAATACACTTCCATTACTAAACATACCAGTTGGGACTCAAGTTCACTGTATTGAAATGAAGCCCGGTAAAGGTGCTCAGATTGCCAGAAGCGCAGGTACTGTAGCGCAAATAGTCGCTTTAGATGGAGATTACGCTACTCTTAGACTGAAGTCAGGCGAAACTAGAAAAATTTTTAAAACTTGTAGAGCAACTATTGGTGAAGTTGGAAATAGTGAATATAATCTTCAGAAACATGGTAAAGCAGGCGCTAAGAGATGGCTTGGAGTAAGACCAACTGTAAGAGGTGTTGCAATGAACCCTATCGACCATCCTCACGGCGGTGGAGAAGGAAAGACGTCAGGTGGTAGGGACCCTGTGTCACCATGGGGAACTCCAACTAAAGGATATAAAACAAGATCAAATAAAAGAACTGATAAACTTATTGTCAGAAGAAGAACTAATAAGAACAGGAAATAAAAATGGCTAGATCATTAAAAAAAGGACCCTTTATTGACCATCACCTTCAAGCGAAAGTAGATAAGGCACTGAAGGAAAATGATAAGAAGCCTATAAAGACATGGTCAAGAAGATCTGTGATATCTCCAGATATGATTGGTCTAACTATTGCCGTGCATAATGGTAAGCAGCATGTCCCTGTGTATGTTACTGAGAATATGATTGGACATAAGCTTGGAGAATTTTCACCTACCAGGGTTTTCAAAGGACACTCAGGTGATAGAAAAGCTAAAGGATAAATTATGAACACACAAGCAATTTTAAAGTATCAAAAAATATCAGCACAAAAGTGTAGGCTTGTTGCTAATGAAGTAAGAGGGTTACCTGTAAATAAGGCTTTTGAATTTTTGAACTACAGTAACAAGAAAGCTTCGCAGTTAATTTTAAAGGTTCTTGAATCAGCTGTTGCTAATGCTGAACACAACAACTCAAGTGATCTCGATGAATTAATTGTAAAAAATGTTTTGATTGATGAGGGTCCATACGGTAAAAGACACAGGCCAAGGGCAAGAGGTCGAGTTAACCAGATTTTAAAAAGAACTAGTCACATCACGATTGTAGTTAGTGACAATCAAGGAGAGGACAAATAATGGGACAAAAAGTACATCCAACAGGCTTTAGATTGGGTATCTCTACAGAATACTCTTCGAAATGGTATGCAGGTAACAAAGATTACTCCACCTACCTTTTGGAGGATTACCGTATCCGTGAGTATCTAAAGAAACAGTTAGAAAATGCATCCGTAAGCAAAATTGTGATAGAAAGACCTACAAAAGAGGCTGTTGTTAACATTTACACCTCACGTCCAGGAATAGTAATAGGTAAAAAAGGTGAAGATATAGAAAAGTTCAGAAGTAAAATTGCCACTATTTTAAATACAGACAAAACCACAGTTAAGGTGAATGTTAAAGAAATCAAAAAACCTGAACTTGATGCACAACTTGTTGCTGAGGGAATTACTCAACAACTTGAAAGAAGAATAATGTACAGACGAGCGATGAAGAGAGCTGTAACGAATACTATGAGATTGGGCGCACTTGGTATTAAAGTAAATGTTGCTGGTAGACTCAATGGAGCCGAAATTGCAAGAAGCGAATGGTACAGAGAAGGCAGAGTTCCGCTGCATACTCTTGATGCTGCTATAGACTACGGCTTCGCAGAAGCTCTCACTACATATGGAATTATAGGTGTAAAGGTCTGGATATATTCCGAAGATGTCGTTAAAGAAGAATCACAAAAAACAACAGCGAAGAAAAAATAATGTTACAACCTAAAAAGACAAAATATAGAAAGCAGCAAAAAGGTAGACTTCGAGGTTTTGCGACATCAGGAGCAAAGGTAAGCTTTGGTGAGTTTGGTTTAAAGGCAACTACCAGGGGAAGAGTGACCGCAAGACAAATAGAAGCTGCGCGAAGAGCCATGACGCGATATATTAAACGTGGTGGTAAAGTTTGGATTAGAATATTCCCAGATGTGCCTATAACAAAAAAGCCTATCGAAGTCAGAATGGGTAAAGGAAAAGGAAACGTAGAGTATTGGGTGTCTAAAGTTCAGCCAGGGAAAGTTTTATACGAAATGGAGGGAGTCTCCGAAGAGATAGCCAGAGAGGCGTTTAGGCTCGCTGCAGCAAAGCTGCCTGTACTAACAACATTCGTAACTAGGACCGCATTATGATCAAGCTAGAGGAATTAAGAAAAAAAAGCGAGACCGAACTTGAAGAGACGCTCGAAGAACTTGCAAAAGAGAGATTTAGTCTTAGAATCAAGCGTGGCTCTGGATTAAACCCAAAGCCGAACTTATTCCGGGAGAATAAAATTACTACCGCTAGGGTGAAAACAATCTTAAATGAGATAAAACATGGAAAATAAGGCAAAAATTATAAGCGCAAAAGTATTAAAGACAGCTATGAATAAGTCTGCGGTTGTGAGCGTAGAGAGATTAGTGAAACATCCTGTAAATGGTAAATTTATTAAAAGATCAACTAAATACCATATCCATGATGAGAACAATAAATGTGTTGTAGGTGATGTCATCAAAATAAAGCAGAGTAGGCCAATATCAAAAACTAAAACGTGGGTACTAGTAGAGGAATAAATATCGCCATGATTCAAATGCAAACAATATTAAAATCAGCAGATAACAGTGGAGCTCGAAAAGTTATGTGTATTAAAGTATTAGGGGGCTCTCACAGAAGATTTGCGTCAGTAGGTGATGTGATTAAAGTTGCAATTAAGGACGCGTTACCTAAGGCAAAAGTTAAAAAAGGTGAGGTATATAATGCAGTAATCGTTAGAACTAAAAAGGGAGTGAGAAGGCCTGATGGTTCATTAATTAGATTCGATAGCAATGCGGTAGTGCTTCTTGATAACAAACTCGAGCCAATAGGAACTAGAATATTTGGGCCAGTGACTAGAGAGCTGAGAGATTTAACATTTATGAAAATAATATCCTTAGCACCGGAGGTTTTATAAATGAATAAAATTAAAAAAGGTGATTCTGTAATAGTTGTTGCTGGAAAAGACAAAGGAAAAAAAGGAGAAGTTATCAGATTACTTGATGATAACAAGTGTCTTGTATCAGCAATAAATATGGCAAAAAAGCATACGAAACCAAACCCAAATGCTGGCATTGAGGGTGGAATAATTGAGAAAGAAATGCCAATTGAGATATCTAACATTATGATATTCAACCCTGTTACAAAAAAACAAGATAGAGTTGGTTTTAAAAAGCTAGAGTCTGGAAAGAAAGTGAGAATTTACAAATCTAATAGAGAGGTCATAGACATCTGATGAATACCTATAAAGAATATTATCATGAGAATGTTGTGCCTGCATTAATGGAAAGATTTAAATTTAAATCAAACATGG
>MDTD01078308.1_pt1 | contig 20577 bp, 16 predicted proteins | sample 811221 | NCBI WGS metagenome assembly MDTD01 (sample SAMN05326646, study PRJNA326480) | marine metagenome | isolation source: seawater | place: Pacific Ocean: South West | collected 2011
AACTTATTTTGCAAAAGGTTTAGGATTAGTTAAATATACTAGAGAGGAAAAATCTGATTCAGAAACAATGGGTAAAATTATTTATGAAAAAACAATCAATCTTTAAAGAAAATTTTTCTAATAGTATTGATAATTCAGCTAATTCAGCTTAGATATTATCTAGGAGAATGTTAAAAAATAAAGAAAAAAAAGGTCTTTACAATCCTTCCAAAGAAAAGGATTCGTGCGGTATTGGACTGGTTGCCAATATTTATGATATACCTTCGAAACAAATTGTAGATTATGCACTTAAAATCCTATGTAATATTACACACAGGGGTGCTGTAAGCGCTGATCCAAAAGCAGGCGATGGAGTTGGAATACTAACTCAGATACCTCATCAATTTTTTCAAAGAGAATTATCAGCTTTTGATGTAATACTTCCACGACCAGATGATTATGCAGTTGGAATGTTTTTTTTACCTAGAAATGAAGATAAAAAAAATCACTGCATTGAAATCATAGGTAAATATCTTAATAAATTTAATCTTGAAATTCTTTTTATTAGACCTGTTCCAACTAACAACAAAGTCCTAGGATATTCAATAATTGGAAATGAGCCCTCAATTTTTCAAATATTTGTCAAACAAAAAAAACAATCACGAACTATTAATGAATTTGAATCCCAACTATTTTTAGCCAGAAGAAATATGGAAATTGAGCTCAAATCTTTTGACTTTTATGTTGTTTCTCTTTCACCAAGAGTAATAACTTACAAGGGAATGATAATGTCTGATAGTTTAAATGAATATTTTCTTGACCTAAAAGACGATTTGTATATCTCCTCGCTTGCAATTGTTCATCAAAGATTCTCAACCAACACATTTCCAAGTTGGGAACTAGCTCAACCTTTTAGATTTCTTTGTCATAATGGAGAGATAAACACTCTAAGAGGAAATGTTAATTGGATGAATGCAAGAGCCAGAATTTCTAATTCTAATTACTTCACTGATGACTTTAAAAATATAAATCCATTAATTTTTGAAGATGTTTCAGATTCTGCAGCTTTTGATAATGCTCTAGAATATTTGATTATAGGGGGGTATGATGTGGAACAAGCGATGATGCTTTTGATTCCTGAAGCTTGGGAAAAAAACAAACATCATTCAAAGAATTTAAATTCTTATTACAATTATTTTTCAAATTATGTCGAACCATGGGATGGGCCAGCTGCTATGTGTTTCACTGATGGTAGAAAAATTGGTGGTATATTAGACAGAAATGGTCTTAGACCGTCAAGATACCACGTCACAGATGATGGTCTAGTATTAGTTTCTTCTGAAATGGGGGTTTTAGACATACCTGATATAAAAATAAAAAAAAGATGGAGACTTGAGCCAGGAAAAATATTCCTAATTGATCTTGATAAAAAGAAAATAATTAACAACGATGAATTAAAGGAAAAATTTTCTTCAAAGTATAATTTTGAATCCTTACTTAAAAAAAACCAAGTTTTTTTAAATGATATTAATAAATATTCAAAATCAACAAAAAGCTTAAAATCTAATTTGAAAAAATATCAGCTCGCATTTGGTTTTACAAAAGAAGATATCTCCTTTTTTATTAATCCCATAATTCAATCAGGTGTTGAGCCGACTGGATCTATGGGTACGGACACACCTATATCACTATTATGTGACAGGCCTAAACTATTGTATTCTTACTTTAAACAATGTTTTGCTCAAGTTACTAATCCACCTATAGATCCTATAAGAGAAGAACTTGTAATGTCTTTAAAAATTTCATTAGGTGAAAAACCTAATATATTCTCTTCACCTAATTTGAATAATTGTCTTAGACTTGAATTAGACCAGCCAATAATTACAAATGAAGAAATTGAAGCAATAAAAAACATTGAAAAATTAACCGATAAAAAACTAAATTCGGCAACTATAGATATTTTATTTAAAAATTCATCAAATGGATATGAACTTAAAAATGGAATAGATAAAATCTGTTTTGAAGCAAAGTCTCAAGTACTTGATGGAAAAAATATTTTGATTTTATCAGACAAAAAAATTTCAAATGTCAATGCTCCTATTCCATGCTTACTTGCGGCATCGGCTGTGCATCATTTTTTAATTGCTGAAGGTTTAAGAATGAAAACGAGTATAATTGTTGAGACTGGTGAGGCAAGAGAATTACATCATTTTGCAGTTTTAGCTGGTTATGGAGTCGAGGCGATTAATCCGTATTTAGTTTTTGATACAATTAAATCGCTTGTAGATGAATCGAAATACAAATTAGCTGAGCAAAATTTTATTAAAGCATCAGGTAAAGCTTTGTTAAAGATAATGTCTAAGATGGGTATTTCCACATTAAAATCGTATTGTGGAGCTCAAGTTTTTGATGCTATTGGTATTTCTAAAACTGTAATAGATAAATATTTTTGCGGAACAGCATCTGTTATTGGAGGAATAAACCTTGAACAAATTCAAAAGGAAACTCTCGAAAGATTCAATAAAAATCAAGTCAAAATTACAGATGATATTTCACTCGAAGACGGTGGAGAGTATGCCTATAGAATTAAGGGCGAAAACCATGCCTGGTCGCCTGCTACTATTACCAACCTTCAAAAAGCTGTAAGAATAAATTCTAAAGAATCCTTTAAAAATTTTTCATCAGAAATTAATGATCATAATAAAAGAATATTTGCAATTAGGAGTCTTTTTAAATTTAACAGGGCCAAAAAAAAAATTGATATAAATAAAGTTGAAAAAGCAGAAGATATTGTGAAAAGATTTTCAACTGGTGCTATGTCCTTTGGCTCAATTTCTAAAGAAGCCCATACAACTCTGGCATTAGCAATGAATAGAATAGGTGGCAAATCTAATACTGGTGAGGGTGGAGAAGAACCAGAAAGATTTCAAATTTTGGAAAATGGTGATTCAATGAGGAGTGCAATAAAACAGGTTGCCTCCGGTCGTTTCGGAGTAACTACAGAATATCTAGTTAATGCTAATGATATTCAAATAAAAATTTGTCAAGGTGCAAAACCTGGAGAGGGTGGTCAGCTTCCTGGTCATAAAGTTGATGATAAAATTGCAGCCGTGCGTCATTCAACACCCGGTGTAGGACTGATATCACCACCTCCACATCATGATATTTATTCTATAGAGGACCTAGCTCAATTAATATTTGATCTAAAGAATGTAAACACTTCAGCAAGAATTAGTGTAAAACTTGTATCTGAATTTGGTGTTGGAGTTGTAGCAGCGGGAGTAACAAAATGTAAGGCTGATCACATTACAATCTCTGGCTATGACGGAGGTACGGGAGCATCACCATTAACTTCTATTAAAAATGCAGGTTCCCCTTGGGAGCTAGGATTAGCTGAAACTCATCAAACTTTAGTTCTTAATAAATTAAGAAATAGAATTTCTTTACAAGTCGACGGGGGGCTAAAAACAGGAAGAGATGTTGTTGTTGGAGCTATGCTGGGCGCAGATGAATTTGGCTTTTCGACAGCTCCATTGGTGTCTGTTGGATGTATAATGATGAGAAAATGTCATTTAAACACGTGTCCAGTTGGGGTTGCAACACAGAACGAAGATTTGAGAAAAAAATTCAAAGGTACTCCCGAAAATGTTATTAACTACTTTTTTCTTGTAGCTGAAGAAGTTAGGGAAATCATGGCAGATTTAGGTATATCTAGATTTGAAGATTTAATAGGTCGATCAGATCTAATGGATAAAAGAGACGCAATTGAACATTGGAAGGCTAAAGATATTGATTTTTCAAAAATTTTATGGAAACCAAAAACAAATTCTCCAAAAGAAAATTATAATTCGTCAAAACAAATACATGATGTAGATAAGGCTCTAGATGTTAAGATTATAAAGGAAGCCGATGACGTAATATTTGGGAAAAAAGCTAGTATTCAAATTAATAAAACTATAAGGAATATTAATAGAAGTTTTGGGGCCATGTTATCTGGAGAAATTGCTAGGAAATATGGTTTTAAAGGACTAAATGAAGATTCAATTGTAATAAACTTAAATGGTACTGCTGGTCAGAGCTTTGGTACTTTTTTAGCAAAAGGGGTTACATTAAATCTTATCGGTGAAGGAAATGATTATGTTGGTAAGGGATTAAGTGGCGGTAGAATTATAGTCTCTCCTAAACATAAAAAAGATTATAAATCAGATAAAAACATTATTGTGGGCAATACAGTACTATATGGAGCTATTTCTGGTGAATGTTATATTTCTGGTCTTGCTGGAGAAAGGTTCGCAGTTAGAAATTCTGGGGCTATTGCTGTTGTTGAAGGAACTGGAGATCATTGTTGCGAGTACATGACAGGAGGAATTGTAATGGTTCTTGGTAATACTGGTGTGAACTTTGCTGCAGGAATGAGTGGAGGGATAGCATATGTTTACGACGAATCCGATAGTTTTGAATCAAAGTGCAATCTTTCAATGGTTGAAATTTTAAAAATTAATAGATCTGAAAACCAAGGATTTGACAATATTTTTGATAAATATTCTCTTTTAACAAATGATGAAGTAAGAATAAAAGAAATGTTAAAAAGACATATAAATTATACCAATTCTTTGAAAGCGAAATCAATTCTTGATGACTTTGAGAATAATTTTAAAAAATTCTACAAAGTATTACCTATAGACTTCAAAAATGCTCTTTTAAAATCTAGTAATTTGGATAATATTATAAGTGGAGTAAAACAATGGCAAAAGTAACTGGTTTTTTGGAGTATGATAGAGTAGAAAACAAATCCATTAATCCAATAAAAAGAATAAAACATTTCAATGAATTTATTCTCCCTACTCCTGCAAAAGTTTTAAATGAACAGTCCTCAAGATGTATGGATTGTGGAATACCTTATTGTCATAATTCATGTCCTGTAAATAATATAATTCCTGAGTGGAATAGTTTAGTTTATGAAAGTGATTGGAAAATTGCCCTAGATGTTCTTCATTCTACAAATAATTTCCCGGAATTTACTGGTAGAATTTGTCCAGCTCCATGTGAGGCTGCGTGCACTTTAAATATAGAGGATAATCCAGTTACGATCAAAAATATTGAAAGATCAATTATTGATAAAGGATATAATGAGGGCTGGATTAAGCCTGTAATTAATCCTTCAAAAACTAAAAAAAAAATTGCTATTGTTGGATCTGGACCCGCTGGTTTGGCTTGTGCTCAGCAATTAGCTAGATCCGGTCATAATGTAATTTTATTTGAAAAAAATGACAGGATAGGTGGACTTCTAAGATATGGAATACCAAACTTTAAAATGGAAAAGCATTATATTGATAAAAGAATTGATCAAATGAAAAAAGAAGGTGTGATCTTTAAGTGTAATGTAAGAATTGGACAAGATATTAATTTAAATCAATTAAATAAGGATTTTGACGCTGTTGTATTGGCGTGTGGATCAGAAGAACCCAGAGATTTAAACATTCCAGGAAGAGAACTTAATGGAATTCATTTTGCCATGGATTTTCTAACAAGACAAAATCGATTGTGTGAAGGTGATTTTATAGATTCTCAGGATTCAATCAGTGCAAGGGGGAAGCATGTTGTTGTTATTGGCGGTGGAGACACTGGATCAGATTGTATTGGAACCTCAAACCGTCAAGGAGCTAAATCCGTTACACAGTTAGAGATTTTAGAAAAACCTCCAGAAATGGAAAATAAACTTTTAACATGGCCAAACTGGCCTCTCAAATTAAGAACATCATCATCTCATGAGGAAGGTGTAAAAAGGAACTGGAGTGTTGCAACAAAATCTTTTCATGGAAATAAAAATAATGTTCAAAGTATTACCCTAAAAAAACTTGAATGGAAAAAGGATAAATATGGAAAAAACGAGATGAAAGAGATTTCTGGTAAAGATGCTGAAATATCTATTAAAGCCGATCTAATTTTACTTGCTATGGGATTCTTACATCCAGTTAAGGATAAATTAATTACTAACTCTGGGTTATCACTTGATGAAAGGGGTAATGTCAAGGCTACAGAAGAAGACTATAAAACAAATTTAAAAAAAGTATTTGTCTCCGGTGATATGAGAAGAGGACAATCTTTAGTTGTATGGGCAATTAGAGAAGGAAGACAAGCTGCACATTCTGTGGATAAATTCTTAATGGGTAGTACAAAATTACCTTACTAAGTTCTACTAAACAAAATTTAATTTTTTCTTGCTACGATAATTTCATGAGTAAAGAAATCTCGTATACCAAAATACGATTCTACAATTTTAAACCCACTATTTTTTAAAATTGTTTCAGCATGTTTTTTAGATTTAATCAATGTTATCTCATCAGGATGAAAGACAATATTTTTTTTTAAAAAAAAATAAATCATCTTTTTTAACATTTTTAAAAATTTGACACTTAATCCATATCTAGGTGGCCAAAATAAAATAATTATTCCATGATCTTTCAAAGTTCTTTTAAATTCTGAAAGTATCTGTTTTATTTGAGGCTCAGTAAAATGCTCCATCACACCAAGATTAAAAATAATATTAAATTTATTTTTGTTAAATGGCATATTAAATATGTCACCATGGATTATTTTAACGTTATCATCATGAAAATTACTGTATTTAAAAAGTGCCTTCGGGGATATATCTAATGCTGTAAGATCTGTTTTTTGTGCCAAGTTCACATCTACTTGGCCACTACCACAACCTGCATGAAGAGTTTTTGGCATAGATATTTTATTATATTTAAAAAAGAAATAGTTTAATGCGGGCTTAATTATTATTACTCGATAAAAGAAGGCGATAAAATTATAAATATGCTTAATTGAACTTGTCTTTTCTTTCCAATAATCATCCCATTCTATCCTTTCTTTTTTTATAAGATTTTCATTTATATTTAATTTTTTTTTTAATGTAAAAATTTTACTATTAAATATCCTTAGAAAAAAAAGTTTTGAAATGACAAAAATACTTTTTGCTATATCAGAAAATTTCATTTTTGAACTTCCCCATGCACGTTTCGGAAGAACAATGGGAATTTCTGAAATTTTATATTTATTTTCCTTTAGTAGAAACAAACTTTCAATAAAAAATGAGTAACCGTTAGATCGAACCATTTTAAAAATTCTTCTTCTGATGTTTTTTAAATTGTAAATCCTAAAGCCACATGTACTATCAAACTTTAATCCTAATCCAATATTAGTAACAAAATGTCCTAAATAAGTTAAAACCTTTCTATGTAAAGACCAACCTTTTAAACTATTTCTTCTAATAAATCTTGACCCAACAACTACGTCAAAATTTTCAATTTTAACAAAAAATTTTTCAATGTCTTCAGGTGAATGAGTTAAGTCACCATCAAGAGTTATTAATCTTTGGTATTTATTCATGTAGGCCCAATCTAATCCATGAAGGTGCGCACTTCCAATTCCAAGTTTTTTTTCCCTGTGGAATACATTTATTCTTTTATTATTAATGGCCATTTTATCAAGGATATGTCCTGTACCATCTGGCGAATTATCATCAATGAATAGAATATCAAATTTATTTTTTAACTTTCTTAGCTTTGATATTAAGAAATCTATGTTATTCCTTTCATTATATGTAGGAATCATAATTAAAGTTTTATTCTTTGTGACCATATATTAATGAATGATATAAAAAATTAAGCATTTTCTTTAAGGGCAGGTAATGTGACAAATTCCAATATTAAATACTTTTTATTAAAAAAAAAGTTTTTTTTAATGTTTATTTTAGTCTGTTTAACTTTTATTTCGGCTTTATACTCTGGTCCGGTTGTTGATGATTCTAAACAAATAGAATCTAATACTAGAAATATTTATTTACCTTTTGGGTTTGGTTTTTCAGTTGGCTCTGATGCAGGAAATTATATGAGGATTGCAAAAGATCCATCAATAATCTTTGAGAGAGAAAGGATTGTAAATGGTAGAGAATTAGTTCCAGGTACAGTTGGTTTATCTCGTCCAGGTTTTCTGTTTATGACATATATGGTTTCTAAGCCAATAAACTTTATATTTAATTATTTTAATTTGTTTAGTGAAAATATACATAAAAATATTAAGGAATCTTTAGATTCTGGATATATGGAAATGGGAATAAAACAAACGATTGAAGATTCCGTACCTAATTTAAGAGATTTATATCCAACGTATATAACTTTTGTTCTACTCAATCTTATAATAATTATTCTATGTTTAATCTTTTATAGTAAAGCGATGAAATTTTCAGTATTCAAAATTTCCTCATACGCAACAATCAGCTTATGGCTTGGATTTTTTTTTATAATCAATGATCTTACAAAAAAATATATTGTTTCACCAAGTGTAGGTTTATTTAATTTACTAGCTGTCTCAATAACTTTACTAGCTTGCTCATCTCTTAAAAAAGAAACGAAAAATCAAAATTTATTAATCTTATATTCCTTGATTTTTGGACTTGGAAATTTATTTTATGAGATTTTTATTTGTCCATTTGTTACCTTACTGTTAATTTATGTAAAAATTGAGATAATAGATAATAAAAAAAAATTAAAGGATTTGATTAAAAACTATAAATTATTTTTATCATCTATTATAATTTTTATTACACCCTATTTATCTTGGTATATTTTTGTAGAATTTTATCAAAATGGGTTTTATCATTTTGGTATTGAAGCAAGTCCTGGATTCTCGATTTTAAGAGAAGACTTCTTAAAAATTTTTTCAGGGATTATTCTTAATATGATTCATGGAATTAAAGTTGCCTATCTATCAGTTTTCCCAGTGTTTCTATTATTACTAACTTTTACAGTTCATAGTCTGTTAATTAAAAAAGATAATTTGTTTAAACAAGATAATTTCTTTTTAATTGGATTTATCTACTCAACAACAATTTTAGTCTTTTTTTCAAGTTATGGCGTGATTGCTAGCAGGCACACAATCGGAATTGTTTTAATTTTTATTCCATATTTAGCAACACTTATGGAAAGAAATATAAAGAAAAAAAAAGATAATTACATCTATGCTTTTTTTGTATTTTTCATTTTTTACTCTGTCTACGTAGCAAGAAAAACATTTCCGTATGGAGAAGGAAGCAATTTATTTAATCCATTTATTTAGTATTTTCTAATTCTTCTATAACAAGTTTTTTTATCATTTCATTAAAAGTTACTGATGGTTTCCAATTACAATCTTTTCTGAGTAAATTTGAATTTCCGAGTCTATAATTTGTAATAATTTTGTTTTCTTTAGTTTCAACAAATTTTTTAAAATCTAAATCTAGACAAGAATAAACTTGATCTACAAAATTCTCAACAGAATGTAATTTTCCCGTTGATATTATATAATCGTTTGGCTTTGTATGATTTAAAATTTTATGCATTGCATCCACATAATCTGGAGCATATCCCCAGTCAGCCTTATAGTTAAGGTTATGTAATACGAGTTTCTTTTTATTTTTCCTGAAATTTTTAATGGCATGTGTTATTATTTTTTTACTTAGAAAATTACTTTGTCTTAGATTAGATTCATGATTGTATAATATTCCGCATGAAGCGAATATTTTTTCATGCTTTCTAAAAAAATCGCATGCCTTCATTGATGCTAATTTTGAAATACTATAATGACATTCAGGCTCAAATTTCGTAGTCTCATTTTGTTTGTATTTACTTGGTTTAAAGATAAACGAAGAAGAGGCGAAAAAGAATTTTGTTTTCTTTGAAAATTTTTTAATACTTTCTAAAAAGATAATAACACTATAAAAATTAACATTATAATTTAATTGTAAATCAATATTTTGTCTATTTTCAGAGGAATGATGATATGCAGCAAGAAAATAAATTTCGTGAGGTTTTATTTTTCTTACAACCTCTTCTACTTTTTCCTTTGAAGTAATATCAAAGTTATTCTTAGATAATCCTAAGATCGAATATTTCTTCTTTTCTAAAAGATTTTTTAAAAGAGTCCCGTCTTGTCCTTTGCAGCCAACTATAATGACCTTTTTATTCATTACTTTTCACAATATGTGTCTCTGGTAACGGAAACAATAAATTAAATTTTTTATATTTTTTTTGTTCTAGGAAAAATGTTTTAAAATGCCAGGGTAATATCAAAAGTAAATCTGGATTCATCTTTAAAATTTCATCTTCTTGCTTTATTTCTATCCAACTTCCTGGTGTAAACTTATTAAATTTTTCAGGATTAATTTCTCCAATATAAGGTAATAAATTTTTATCAATCTCACAATACTGTAGAATAACATTCCCCTTAGTTGAAGCACCTATTCCAAAAATTTTTTTTCCACTTTTCATAGAAGAGGTTAAAAAATTTTTAAAATTATTTTTGAAAAAATGTACTTTTTTTGAGAAAAGCTTAAAAATCTTTTTATTTAATAAACCTTTTTTTATTTCAAGTTGTAAAATTTTATTAACTATCTTTGAAGTCTTATAATTTTTATTTGATTTATGACAAACTGTTACTGCAAAACTTCCACCATTTATTTCATTAAATTCAACGTCTATAATTTTAAGACCAACTTTGGACATAATCCAATCAATCTGAGTTAAAGAATAATATTCAAGATGTTCATGACAAATTGTATCAAAAGATAATTTATTTAGCATTTCTGGCAAATAACTTTGCTCTAATACCCAAATTCCTTCGTTTATATCTAAAATTTGAGCAATTTGATCAGCAAATTCAACTGGTTTCTCTAAATCATAAAACATTGCAAAAGAGGTAATAGCTTTAATTTTTTTATTTCCAATATAATTTTTTAAAACTTCCGCTGAAAAGAAATCAGTTATTACTGTTATATCAGGCTTATAAAATTCTTTAAATTTTCCACTAGTTGGATCAATTCCAATCTTTTTAATTTGCTGATCATAATATGACAAAGTAGTTCCATCATTTGAACCTATATCTAAAACAATATCATTTTTTTTAAAATTCACTATTTTCATTACTTGCTTAACTCGATTTTGAAGATGAAGCATCATACTTGAATTAAGTCCTGATCTGTATCCATAATTATCTGAATACATTAAGTTTTTTTCTACTGAATGTGCTAATTGGACTAAATTACATACGTTTTCGTTACCATGACACTTAATTAACTTTAATGGGTATCTCTCAATGTTATTAATTTGTTTTCTATCTGGAAAGACACTAGTCAGAAATTGTGTTCCTAAATCTAAGACATCAATGAAATCTTTATTACCACAAATTCTGCATTGGTTGATTTTTTTTATCACAGTTTAGGTTATATAAAATATTAGATACCTGCACATTATCATTATAGTTTGATAATTACTAATAATTAACTTAAAAGTGGTGAAATATTAAAAGGTCAATCCTTAATGAATTGACCTTTTACAAGACATGTTAAATTTCAGATAGAAATTTATCTCTTTTCTTTTTTGATTTTCCAGAAAGTTTAGCTTTAGCGATTGCATCTTTATTAGAAGTATCACCACCAACAACTACAATCCCAATCATTCCCATACCTACGTGCGGTGTACATTTGTAAAGATAAATACCAGCTGTATCAAAAGTTATAGATACGTCTTTACTTAGTTTACTTTTTTTTGGTAATGTTGCTCCATCTGGACCAGTAATCATTTCAACATTATGACCCTTGTCTTTAGCTACCCATTTGATTGTTTGACCTTTATCAATCTTAGCAACCTCCACACTATAAACCATACGTTTGCCATCATCACGCTTGTTAAGCATATCAATAGACAAATCAGCTGCATACAAGTTTGATGCAAACATAATTAAAGCCAAGCTTAAGAGTATTTTTTTCATAATTTTTACCTTTTTATTAAATTTATAAGTTAAATTTAATATCTAAATTGTATTTGTCAATATTTCTACTATCCAAGGTTTAAAAAATTATTTTTTTTTCGCTTCTTGTCTTGCTTCATAAGCCTGTAGTTGTTTTTTATATTCCTCTTCTGAGAGATTATGCCAACCTATACATTTACCGCTAGGCGAGCGTCCGCAACCACAATTATTTGATGAATTCATATTAACCCTCCACTGTTAAAAATGATTAATAATTATTATGATTATTAATCTTAAATATACAATAACTTTATAAATATTTTTTTGAAAATTATTAACTAGCGATTATTTTTTATCTAAAGTAGTTACTTGTTTAATGTGATGTCTTTAAGTCTTTTGATTTGATCACAGGCTAAAACAAAATTATCTAATGTCTTTTTTTTGTTTAAATAATTCTTTAAAACTTCTCTTTTTTTTGCTGCCATAAAATAATTCAGCAATTTTAATGCCAAAAGATAAGTTTAAATCTGTTCTATATTATCTCAAAATAATATTGGCAACTTCCTTGGGTTTTTCTAAAAATGAGAAATGACCGCAATCATTTATTGTTAAATAAGTATTTAAATTTAGCTTATTCATGGTTGAATAACGATTTGCTTTATTAGCCCAGTCGTCTTCTCCGTAAACTAGTTTTATCGGAACTTTTAGTTTATTATAAAAATTTTTCGTATTAGACCAACTTTTAAAATTAGATAATACATTCCTAAAGTGATAGATATATCCTGGCTTTTTATTGGCTTTTATTAATAAGTTTAAAAATTCATCTGTTAGATTCTTAGAGTTTGTAAATCCACCATTCATTATGTTTCTGAGTATAAATTTATTTTCAAGTCCAATAAAAAATTTTCCAACCAATGGTAAACCACAATGAAACATAATAAATCTTGCAAAAAAATTTCCTCTACTTATTCCATCACCAAAGAATTCATCGTAATCATAGGGATTAAATGAAAAAATTTTTTCTATTTTACGTGGAATCTTTAACGAAATAGAAATTGGTAATACACCTCCAATTGATTCGCCTGCAATTATTAAATCTTTTAATTTTTTTTTCTCTATAAAATAAATTATTGAATCAGTAAAAAATTCTTGTGTATATTGTGTATCAACATTTATTGATGAATCACCAAAACCAGGAAGATCGATAATATACACTGAATAATTATTTTTTAGAAGATTAGCTACATTTTCACAGTATTCTAACCTGTTTCTAAAAGTATGAAGTAATAAAATTGGTTGACCCTTACCGTATTTTTTAAATCTAATGTAGGAATTATTTTGGAGATTAAATTTCTGTATTTTTATACTCATGTGTTATATTTGCCTTTTAGTAAAATTAAATTCAATGAAAATTTTTTTTAAATTCTCGTAGAACATCAAATCTAAATTCCTTTTTTGCTTTGCTTACTGAAAAATTTACTACAGAAATATTTTTTTTTATTATTCCCTTGTTGCTAATTCCTAGCTCAAAGCTTTTATAAAGAAAAAATATAAGGTCTATTTTTGATTCATCTTTGAAGGATAAAACTAGTTTTTTATTTTCTTTCCACATTGAATAAATAATCTCTAATCTTCTCAATCTTTCCTTTTCATTAAACTTTATAATAGTTGCCCAGTGACAAGTTACAAAATTAATTATTTCCTTCACATAATTTTGAAGAGATTGTTCTTCTTTAAATAATTTTTCTAAAATCAAAAGAAAGCTATATCCAAAAGTATGAGTTTCAACCCTTACAAGTTTTTCATACTTCTTTTTAAAAACTTTTTGGTAAATATTATTATGAATTATTCCAATTTTTTTACCAAATGGCTGATTAAATAAAATTTCAGTTGCCATAATCATTATAAAAAAACTTAATGAAAAAAGAGAATCGGATTTAGACTTTGAATCTCTAAAAATCTCTTTTGGGCAATAATTGATTAATTTATATTTTTTTCGCCAATTCTTAGCATCTAAAATAATTTTCATTCAAATTAATTGATTTATTATTGTCAAAGTTTATATAAAATCTAAAAAAATTTTATTACACTTAAAAAAATATTTTTTAGTATTTCAGTATATAATAAAATTATAAAAGAAAGTATATTTCATGATAAATTTTTCTTTAAAATTTAAAAAAAAAATTCTCTTAACAATAATTCTTTTATTATTAATACTATTAATTTTAATTTTTACATTTCATTTCAACAACAATGAAGAACAAAATAAGGCAATTAATGAACTATCGATAAATGAAACTTATGATAAACAAGAAGATGTTAATAAATCCAATGAACAAAATGAAAAAAAAGAGACTGAAAAATCTATTTCTAATGAATCAAAAATTTTAAAAAAAAAAGAGAAGTCTAAGGAAAAAGCCCTTCATAAAAAAAAATCTAAATCAAATGATCCAGTTGAAAAAACAAAAGTAGAATCAGAATCTCCAAGTCTAAATCCAATTGATACGATCAATGAATTACATGAAGGATTAATAAAAGTAAGTAAAAAAGAAATGGATGATTATAAGAAATTTATGCCTATAATTAATAATACTTATGATATTCAAAAAATGCTTAATATGATTCTTGGAAGTGCATGGAAAAATTCGAATATGGACGAAAAAAAAAAAATTTCATTAGCGTTTGCAGAATATATTACGAAAAATTATCTTAAAAGATTTATTAAAATTAACGATGTAAAGTTTAAAATTGAAGAAAAGAAAAGCATAAAAAATAAATTTGTTATGATTAAAACTACTCTAATCCCAAATAATAATGATACCGTGTCAATTAACTATTTATTATCAAATAAGAATGGGAAATGGAAAATATTTGATGTTTTATTAGCAGGATCAGTTAGTGAAATTGCAACAAAAAAATCAGAGTTTAGCAGTTTTCTAAAAGATGGTAAGACAAATAACTTAATAGATGCTTTAAATAAAAAAAACTCTACACTGTTAAATTAAGTTCATATAATTTTATACAAGTTGTGTGTTTTAGATTTCAAAAAGTACCCAATCACTTTTATCACTAGCTAACAAGTTTTTATTTGAATCTAAAAGAGAGAATTGTTCATAAAATTTAATGTAAAATTGTAAATTTTTTTTTTTGTAACCTTTGGGAATATCAAAAATTAAACCAATCTTTGCATTTAATTCTTGATCTATTTCTCCAATGTGAACTTTAAAAATTTCACAATTATTTAAATTTAAAGATAATGCTGGAACTTCATAACCTGCTTTCAACTTTATTGGAGAACGATCCTGGTGTTTTTGGGTCCATCTATACCCATTCTCATCTCTTTCATCTAATGTAAAATTTGAAGCTTTCTGAACAATAAATGAATTTTCAATTCCTCTTAATGACATCATTTTACCTTTTTTACAATCAAATCCTGCGTATATAAGTTTCTGCAAGAGGACTGGTAATATTGCAGTAGATATATGACCTTCTACAAATCTTTCAGCTGGATGCTTTGGTCCTGAAATTATTAAATGGCCATCATCATTTAGTAGATCATATATTTTATCTAGAAAAATACCTGGGTTTCTCTGGTGTTCTATGACATGAGAACAAAGAATCATGTCATATTTTGATTTAAAGTCAAACTTTAGAAAATCACATGAAAATTCTGCTGCTTCATTATATTTATCAACCATGTCAACAGATAAACCGAAAGATCTCATCACACTAGTATGTGCTCCCCAACCTCCACCAATATCAAGAACTTTAAAATCCTTATGAAAATTCTCTTTTGATAGAAGAAATTCAACTAATGCGAACCCGCTCCATTCCAACTTTTGAAAAACATTTGTCATATTAGAATTTTTCTGCAAACTAAGTACCATCTAGAAAATTTCTTACAAAAAAACTAATAATTTTTTATATATGATTGTAAAAGTGTAATAAAATAAGATTAAATCTTTGAAATTAAAATATTTAAAATAATTAATAATGCCAATGACTAGATATTCAGATTTTTTTCGTGAGAAAAAATTTTTTCTGATTTTCATATTTATTTTGTTTGTCTATTTAATTTCTTTGTATTCTGGTCCGGTTGTCAATGATGAGAAACAATCCGAATATAATGCCAGAAATATTGTAATAAACGACTATTTAGGATTTTCAATATCATCTGATACAGGAAACTATATGAGGTTAGCTAATAATCCTTCACTTTTGTTTGAAAATGAGCGGTATGTAAAAGACAGAAAATTAACGGCAGGCAATGTTGGATTAAGTAGACCTGCAAGTTTTATAACAGTTTATCTTATTTCAAAACCAATAGAAAAAATGCTTAATCTTTTATCTTTTTCAAATCAAAAAATATTTGATAACATCAAAAATTCTCTAAATTCCTTTTATAGATTAAGTGGAATAGATCAAACTGTTGATGATACCGTAAGTAATCTCGAAAATTTTGTGTCGACCTACTTGGCTTGGATTATTTTTAACATTATTATTATTTTTTTAGCCTTTTTCTTATTCTGCAAATCATTAAAAATTTCTGTATTTAAGATGTCTTCTTATTCACATACAGGCTTATGGCTAGGTGTTTTTTTTATTATAAATGATATAACAAAAATTTATTTTGTATCGCCGAGCCCAGCTATTTTAACTTTGTTAGCAGTTTCTTTAACAATTTTTTCTTGTGAACTTATTAAAGGAAATAGTAGATTAAAAATTTTACTCTGGTTTTCTTTTTTGTTTGGTTTTTTGAATTTGTTTTATGAAATATTTTTTGCTCCATTCATTGTTATGATAATTTTTTATATGAAAATAAAATTTTTTGATAATAAAAAAAAGTTAGCTTTTTTTTTCTCAGAAGCTAAATTTTACTTTTTTTGTATTTTGTTATTTCTTATTCCTTATCTTTTTTGGGTAGGAATCGTAGAAATATTTTTTGGTGGATTTTTTCATTTTGGAGTGCATGATAACCCTGGCTTTAGAATACTAAAAAATGATTTCCTAACAATTTTCACTTATATTATCAATTTTGCAGTATATGGTTATTCACTTGCGGTTTTATCATTATTTCCGATAATTTTTATATTTATTTTCTTATTGTTTTATTATTTTTTCACAAAGAAAGTTATAGAGGTAAATAAGGATTATCTTTTAATAGGCATAATTTATACTTTTACAATTTTATTATTTTTTTCTATTTATGGCCAAATTGGTGTTCGTCATACTCTAGGTACAATTCTCATATTTTTACCCTTAATTTATAGCATTTTACCTTCGTTAGACAAAACGAAAGAGGGAAGATATATTTTTTTTACTGCGGGATTTTTTTTAATATATTCCTTTTTTGTTGCAAGAAAAGTATTCCCTTTTGGAGAGGGTATTTTAAGGAATCCTTTAATTTAATTTGTTATTCTTATGATTTAAAATATGAAAAATATTATTATAAATTAAAGTAAATATTTAATCAAAAAGGAGAAATAGGGAATTAAATACACTATTTTTATCGACTTTTCTTAGTGCTGAATAAATTTCAGGATGAAATTTATATTCATTATTCCTGTCAACTAAAACTAAAGCGCCAAAATATTTTGAAACTTTTTGTATAGCATTAATCATGATTTGATTATCAAGAGTTTTCTTTTTTTCAGAGATGCAACCTATAATTATTAATTTTGAAATTAGAGCGCATAATATTGTTAGATAAAATCTATTTCTACAATTATTAATTTCGTTAGTAAATATTTGAGCATGACCTAACATTTCATTTAAAAAATAATTTCTTAAAATATTGTAATTTTTTTTTTCAAATTTCAAGTAAAGATTTTTCTCAATATTTTTAAAATTCATTATTGATTTTTTACGATCTGAGCTTTTTCCTAATAATGTATTATGAGTTTTTGATAATATTTCATTAAGAGAACAATTAGGGTTTGTAATTGTAAAAAAGGTATTTAAGTCATTTAAAAAATTGAGTTTTATTTCTGATCTATCATAATTTAAAAAATCTAGATTTCTTGTTTCATCGACAATAAAACTAAAAACTAAATCCAACTTTTCTGGATTACTTTCAAGATTTTTTTGTTCATTTAGAATGCTTTCACAAATAAAAATTAAACGGCTTAAATCAAAATTTTCATCCTTAAATAAATAATAAATTCTATTAAATAATTTTTCTCCAATTATCGTGAATGAATTATGTAAATAACTTGGAACAATCCTTAAAAAACTATTCTCTTCATTTTTATCTGATCCCACATCCATAGAATTTTTCTTAGTTAAACATAGTCTTGCTGCTTCAGGGCATGCTAGAGACAATGTTTTTATCTTTATTTCAGCAAAATCAACTGTTCTTCTGGGAAATGTCTTGCATGTATCAGGAAGATAATTTTCACCAAATTTCTTTTGAATACTGCACAATTTACTCTTATCTAGGAATGGACAAAATCCATTTCTTTGCATTTTAATAAATGAAAACTTATGGCTTGTTGGATTTGTATTTATTTTTAGGTATTCACTAATTTTATTATCATCAAATTTGTTACCTAATTCCTCGAACTTTTTGTGACAATTTTGATCAACATCAATTTTCCACCCCTGGCAACATGTTTCCTCACATTCAGACCCTAAACATGAAAATTGATTGTAATAACTGGGGTGTAAATCAGTCATATAAAGTTTACGCAATTAGTATACCAAGTTTGTTTCTTAAAAAAATTAATAGTATGTTTATAAAAATCTTTTAAAATTTTAAGAAAATGTCCCTATCAACAAAACTAAATGAATAAACAAACAAACAAAAACCTTGATCTAGAACTTAAGAAATTTTTTTTTGAAAAAGCTCCTGAATTGCTCACCAGAGCTTCTATGGGTTGGATATACACTTTTAGTTACGAAAAAGATTTTTTAATTGATAATTTTTATTTAAAAGAAACTAATCAAAGTAAGAAAAAAAAAAACATTAAGTACCTAAAAAAAAGAAGTTTCAAACAAAATTTTGATCTTTTTGAGAAACTACAAAGTTTTTTTTCTATTAAAGAAAAATGGAAATTTATGAAAGAAATTAATACCAAAAAAAATTTAGGAGTTTTAAATGATAGTTTTGAGAATGCAACGGACAAAGTTGCTCTTCAGCTTGCAAAAAAATTTCTTTCTTCAAATAAGAAACTTAATGTTTTAGTAATAGGCGCTGGTTGTTGTGGTTTATTTTTTGCTAATAATTTAAAAAAAAAACTTGGTAAGCTTACCAATATTTTAGTTTGTGACAATAGGATTCAGCAACCAGGTGTAAGAGAACCTTATTCACGAAATTGGCTGACAAACCTTCCTAAATTTCTTTTTACTAACAAAGTAGATAAAAGTCTCACAGAGGTTTTTGATTGGTTTTCAAATGGGAATTATATTGGAATTACACTTAATATGATGGAAATATTGTTATTACAGTCATGTAAAAAAAACGATATTAAATTTCTTTTTAAAGATGATCCTTATGATGATCTGATTAAAGAATCTAATGTAGACTTATTAGTTGATGCAACTGGCGGAAAAATATACGAATGTTATCCCAGTCATAAAGAAAAAAATATCTTACTTAAAATTCCTACCAACCAAAATAATAACGAATATTTGTCATTCTTTTTAAAAGAAAAGAATAATTACCACTATCCATTTTTTCTTGATAAGCAAATAATTAATTATCAGTTTAAAATTGTAGGTATTTCAGAGAATCTATCTACTGTGATATCCAAATATATTAATGAAAATAACAATGACAATCTTTTTTATATTTGGGTCGGGAAATTAAATAAAGAATTAAATGAAGTTTTAATTATAGTAAATATAAAGGAACCAGACATAGAAATATTCTATGATTTATTAAAAAAAAGAATTTGCATAAAAGAATTTGAATTTTTTGATAAGAAAACCAAATCAAGAATAGATAATAGGATTGTAGAATTAATAAAAATTATTTTAAATACAAAGACTAATTTAGATCAAATTTATTTAGAGCCTCCTTTCTCATATACTCCTAGAATAAAATTATTTTATAAAAATTTACCAACATATTATGATAAGACAATTATTCCAATTGGCGATTCATATTATACCGGCAATGCCAAAGTGGGTAATGGTCTTGGGATGCATTTACTTTATATTGATGAGTTAACAAAAGCTATGACAAAGTGTTTTTAATAAAATTATTTATCAAGAATATTAATTAATTTTATTTCAAGGTTCTTACTTATTATTTTAATACCCTTTTGATTGGGATGTTTTCCATCATCTAAATTTAATTCGACATTCAAAGCAACACCATCTAATAAAAATGGTAAAAAAGAAATTTGAAATTTTTTTGCAAGTTCAGGATAAATACTGTCAAATTTATTTTTATATTCAATTCCTAATGTTTCTTGAGATAGCATACCAGCTAGAAGAATAGTTATGTTTCTTTCTTGCAAAATTTCTAGAATCTTATTTAAGTTTTTTTTTATTAAAGAAGGTTTTATTCCTCTCAACATATCATTAGCTCCTAGGCACAAAATAACAATGTCTATATCTCTATTTTCAAGCAACCATTTTAATCTATTTAGTCCACCAGATGTAGTATCTCCAGATACACTGGCATTAATAACATTTACATCAAATCCTTTTTCTTTAAGATTTTTTTCTAAAATAGTTGATAGATGAAACTGTTTTTCAAGTCCATAACCAGACATTAAACTATCACCAAACAATGCAATTTTTTGGTTACAATAAACTTTTGTTGGTATAAAGTTTAGACCAATAAAAGATATAAAAAGAAAC
>MDTD01000184.1_pt1 | contig 20571 bp, 21 predicted proteins | sample 811221 | NCBI WGS metagenome assembly MDTD01 (sample SAMN05326646, study PRJNA326480) | marine metagenome | isolation source: seawater | place: Pacific Ocean: South West | collected 2011
ACAACAGCAACATTAAAGAAATGCGACTATAGGTTCAGAATACCAATGTCAAAAGACGTCGATTCTCTTAACGTTGCCACTGCTATGGCTGTTGCCTTACACGCAACCAGAGAGGCACGTCGACGTTAGCTTTCAAGCAGGCCACAGTTATGTTGAGCTCGAGTTAAGGTAGCTGAAGCGACTTCCCGAGCCTTATCTGCTCCAACTTGAAGAAGCCGGCGTGTTTCTGCCGGATCAGATTGAAGGTCAGCAAATCGTTCTTGTATCGGAGATAGAAGCTCAATAACAGCGTCAGCAGTAGCAGCTTTGAGATCTCCGTACCTCTCGAAGGAGGTTGCCACTTCAGATGGGGGTATTCCTTTTGCTGCCCCAAGAATTGAAAGGAGGTTTGAAACACCGGCCTTTTCTTCAAAATCAAAACGAACTTCACCATCGCTATCTGTAACCGCACGTTTGATTTTTTTTCTAACACTGTCAGGGTTTTCCAGAACATTGATCGTGCCATTAACAGAATGTTCTGATTTCGACATTTTCCTCTCAGGGTGTTGTAAATCCATAACACGGGCTCCGGCCTTGGGGATCACGTGTTGAGGCACAACAAAAGTCTCACCGAACCGGTGATTGAATCGTTCCGCAACATCTCGGGTAATTTCGATATGTTGTCGTTGGTCATCACCGACTGGAACTAGGTCAGTGTCGTACAGAAGAATATCAGCCGCCTGAAGGGCTGGGTAGGTAAACAAGCCCGCAGAAATAAATTCACTACGATCAGATTTATCTTTGAACGCAGTCATGCGGCTAAGTTCCCCGAAGCTCACGGTGCACTCCATCAGCCAGGCTAGTTGGGAGTGCTCCTGAACGTGGCTTTGAACAAATAAGGTGCTCTTATTTGGGTCCAGTCCAACTGCCATTAGAAGTTGAGCTAGTTGCAATGTATTTGATCGGAGTTCTTCAGGGTCTTTCGGAAGTGTTAAAGCATGGAGGTCGACTATGCAGTACACAGCGTCATGCTCTTCCTGATGGTTCACCCAGTTCATTAGCGCGCCAAGAAGATTACCGAGATGTAAGTCCCCTGAAGGTTGGATTCCGCTAAATACTCGTGCCATCTTGGCTAAGGTTACGCGAAGAATCGTGATCTGTGCGCTACCCAACAGGTGAAATCTTCCAAATAACGAAATAAGGCTAAGATTTAGCTATGGAAGCTATCAGGAAATCTCCAATAAATTATATTGAGCGGATAACTGCAACTTACTCGGCGCTGGGATATGAGCCGTACGAATGGTATTTCGCTGACAAGGACCCGAACATGGCTCCTATATCTAAGCCTTTATGCGAAAGCAGGCTCGGCGTCATAGCAACAGGCGGAATCTATAAGGTCGGCCAAGTCGCCTTTACATACAAGGACGATGTAACGTACCGAGCTATCCCATCAGATGCTAACTCAGAGGATTTGCGAGCTACGCACTTTGCCTATGATCTCTCAGATGCAAGAGAAGATATCAACGTGGTCTTCCCAATTGAGGCTTTAAGAAAAATAGATAGAGATGGGAAGGTCAAGGAGCTGGCGCCTTTCTTTTTTACCTGCATGGGTGGTATCTACTCACAAAGGCGAGTAAATGAAGAACTTGCGCCGTCTTTAGTGCAACGCTGTTTGGAAGATGAAATTGATGTAGTTCTTCTAATTCCTGTCTGACCTGTTTGCCATCAAACCGTGGGTTTGATCGCTCATCAACTTGAAAGTGCAGGTATCCCAACAATGTCCGTTTCCTCAGCGCGTGATATCACTGAAGCCGCCAAAACTCCAAGATCAGGATTTCTCGATTTTCCTTTGGGGCACACAACTGGAAAGCCGGGCGATATTGACCTTAGCTACAATATTATCTCTGACGTTCTTTCTCTCTTTGAACATAAAGATGCACTCTCTATAAAAGACCTTCCGTATCGCTGGAGTGACTCCGACGATTGGAAAGATCATGTCTTTCCTGCTGGCGGGCCTGAGAAAATTGAAGAGCAAGATGTGGTCGATGACCGTTTAGATCGTGGAGACAAACCCCAATACCAGTCAGCAGACGATGCAGTAGCAGCATCACGAACACATAAAGGTATGGAATGCACAATCTGTAGTGGAGTGGATTATTAGAACGACAAACCAATACATAAGTCGATCACAAAGCATCTGGTGAAAAAATATATTTTGACCCGAGGATTCACTCCTTGAGACCTGTTCGCATCTATTGTTAAACAGTGGCATATGAAGTAGAAACATCCGTTTTCGCAGGGCCATTCGATCTGCTTTTACATCTGATTCTTCAGGATGAAGTCGACTTGTATGAGGTCTCACTTGGATCTATCGTCGACGCCTATTTGCAAGAAATAGAGAAAATGGAAGACGTAGACTTAGGCGTTGCTACAGAATTTCTTCTGATAGCTGCGACTCTTGTTGAGCTCAAAAGCCGACGTCTCCTCCCCAATACTACTGGTTATGACTTAGAGGATGAACTCGCCCTTTGGGAGGAGCGCGACCTTCTTCTCGCAAGACTTCTTGAATGTAAAACCTTTAAAGACGCATCACGCGCATTGGAGAATTTAGCTTACGATGCTGCTTTCTCGTATCCACGCACAGCAGGTATGGAAGAACAATTCTTTGGCCTAGTGCCTGATCTACTGACTGGGGTCAAAGCTCAGGATCTCGCTGAGGCTTACCAGCGAGCAACAGCTCCTAAACCTTCAATCGATTTTTTCCACGTCACTCCAGTGAAATTAACTGTTGCAGAGACTGTAGATAGATTGATTGGCGAAATAGAGAAACGAGGAACTACAACGCTTCGGGAACTGACAAGTAACGCAGTTGACAGAATAGAAATCGTTGTTCACTTTCTTGCTATTCTCGAAATGTACAAGCAAGGCATGATCGAACTAACCCAGTTATCGACGTTCGGCGCACTAACTATTGAATGGGTGGGCGTTAATGACTCCAACGACCTTTCTTCGATCGATGCATATGAGGGGTGATTAAAATAACTAACGAATATCGAAGTGCGATCGAAGCGATTATCCTCGTTTCCGACAATCCCGTTGGTTCTAACGTTATGGCCCAACTACTTGAAATCCCGAAGAAACAAGTCGAGGAGATCTGTGATAATCTGGCAAAAGAATATGAGAGTGACGGTAGGGGATTTATCCTTGCAAAAGTAGCGGGGGGTTACCGGTTCCAAACGCATCCCGATACAGCGCCATATGTCGAGCGTTTCGTCTTAGAAGGTCAGAATGCTCGACTGTCTGCGGCTGCTCTTGAAACGCTGGCTATTATCGCATACAAACAGCCTATTTCTCGGATGCAGATTTCAGCAATCCGAGGAGTTGACGTTGATTCAGTGGTCCGAACACTCCAACAACGCGGTTATGTGTACGAAGTAGGGCGAGATGTAGGGCCGGGTTCCGCAGTTCTCTTTGGGACTACTTCGTTATTTCTTGAAAGAATAGGACTTCACTCTTTAGACGATTTGCCACCACTTGCAGAATTTGTTCCAGGTGCTGATGTAGTAGAGGCTCTGGAAAGCGGGCTTCGCCCTGACGCAACACCTACTGAGCCTAATAAGTCAGATCAGGATCTTTCTGTGCAGTCAGGGGCAGATCAACCTCCGGCGACCTAGAGCTGTGGAAGAAGAAGCAGCCACCACGGAAAAGCTTCAGAAAGTTCTAGCCCGTTTAGGGGTTGCTAGTAGGCGAGCTGCTGAAGAGATGATTTTAGAAGGCCGTGTTCAGGTCAACGAAGAAGTAGCTACTCTTGGGCAGAGGATTACGTCAACTACTGACCTTGTAGTTGTCGATGGAGTGCAAATCAGTATTAAACCGGACCTGGTTTACTATCTTTTATATAAACCTGTTGATGTTATTTCGACTGCGAGTGACCCCCAAGGACGAAAAACAGTGGTGGATCTTGTTCCGGATAAGCCGCGAGTTTTCCCTGTCGGTCGCCTTGACCGAGAAACAGAGGGGCTTTTGTTATTAACCAATGATGGGGACATGACCCACCGCTTAACACACCCCTCTTTCGGGGTTCCAAAAGAATACTTTGTTAGTGTCTCTGGAAAAGTGTCCCGCTCCGCTCTTCGATCACTTCGCGAGGGCGTTGAGCTCGAAGATGGAAAGACGGCTCCAGCGAAAGTTTCTGAAGTGGAAAAAGGCCTACTAAGAATAGTGATTCATGAGGGACGTAATCGTCAGGTTCGTAGAATGTGTGCAAAGGTGGGTCACCCTGTCAATCGATTAATACGAACGCGGATAGGTCCGATTACTGATAGAAAACTGGTAGCAGGGTCATGGCGTGCGTTAACGATGGAAGAAATTCGAAATTTAGAGCGTGCAATCGCCGATTCTGAAACAGAAGCGTTGCCATAAGCACTATTCCCGAGTTAATACTCTCAGCTTTCTTAGTGAACAAGACTAATATCAAGTAGAGAGAGCGTAGGATCAATAAGCAAGGTAGTTGTCGCTCTTTCCCATCGGGGAGGCCGAAATGAGTGGAAAAGCAGGGATCATAGGACTTGGGCTTATTGGGGGCTCAGTTGGGATGGCTCTTCGAGAAGCAGGGTGGTCTGTTGTAGGCCAAGACCTAGATAAAGAACGAGAAGATTTGGCATTGGAGATGGGCGCTATCGACAGGGTCGGGACCATGGATGATGTTGATATAGCCTTTGTCGCTACGCCTGTTAGCAATGTTGTTGCTTCTGTTCGGCAGGCGCTCGATGAAGGGGCTAAAGCCGTTACTGATGTTGGAAGTGTTAAAGGCTCTATAGTCCAAGAGGTCAATAGTCCTCTATTTGTTCCAGGTCACCCCATGGCTGGTAGCGAGCAAGAAGGCATACGAGGGGCGAGAGGCGACCTTTTTAGGGGGGCAGCTTGGGTCCTTACTCCTGCAGAGATTACTGGTGATGATCACTTTGCGAAAGTGAGGGCCGTCATTGTTGAAATTGGAGCGGATGTGGTTGTTATTGATGCAGATTCACACGACGAGCTTGTTGCGGTTGTATCGCATGTTCCTCATTTGACTGCAGGGGCTCTCATGAGGATCGCTGATGATCACTCTCAAGAGCACCGACCGCTTTTACGCTTAGCTGCTGGAGGTTTTCGAGACATGACCCGAATAGCTGCGGGGAACCCAGGTATCTGGCCAGATATTTGCATTGATAATTCTGATGCAATCCTTAGTGTCATCGACGAAGTGATAACTTCCCTCGAACAGACACGAAAGAATATTGCTTCAAGAGACAAGGATGCTCTGCTAAAGGACTTAGAACACGCAAGGTCAGCAAGAGTGAATCTCCCAACTGGTGTTCCAGTCGATATTGACCTTGATGTCGTCAGGATTCCTGTCCTCGACCAGCCGGGTGAACTCGCTAGTCTGACCAGATTAGCTACAGAGATCGATGTCAACATATACGACCTTGAAATAGCGCATTCGTCAGAAGGGGAGCGGGGTGTTGTCATTATGGTTGTTCCAGCAGAGAAAAGCGAACGACTAGTCGGAGGGCTTATGGCAAACGGTTACCGGCCATCTGTTAGGGCTATGGAATAATTATGCTAAGTATTGACCCGCTCGTCGAACCACCAAATGTTCGTCTTTCCCTTCCCGGTTCAAAGAGCATTACAAATAGAGCTCTGGTCGTAGCTGGTTTAGCAAATGGGGAATCGAGCCTATTAGGCGTATTATTCTCTGAAGATACACATGTGATGATGGATTCCTTGCAGAAGATGGGAGTTGAAATCCGTCGGAATTCAAATGATCAATCTGTTTCGATCAGCGGCACAGGAGGTCGTTTACAAAGCCCAGCGGAAACTATCTGGGTCCACCAAAGTGGAACGACTGCACGCTTCTGCTTGCCGTTAGCGGCGCTCTGCGGGCAAGAAGTAACGATAGATGGCGATCAGCAAATAAGGAACCGCCCTCATGAAGGGCTTTGCAAAGCCCTTGAATCATTAGGTGCGCAGATTGAATACCTTGAAGCTGCGAACTCATTCCCGCTCGTAGTAAATGGAAAGAACTTGAAAGGCGGCCGAATCACACTTAATGGGAGTATCTCAAGCCAATTTATTTCAGCTCTTCTTCTAGCCGCCCCGTGTTTTCCAGATCAATTGGAGCTGAATATAGAAGGGGATCTAGTTTCGCGACCATACATTGATATGACAATTTCTGTAATGCAAGCATTCGGAGCACAAGCTGAACGAGTTAACGATCGACGGTATGTAATCTCGCCAACTGGGTATCAAAATTCCAGATATGAAATAGAACCCGATGCTTCCGCAGCATCGTATTTCTTCGCAGCGGCGGCAATCTCTGGTGGCAGCGTCACTGTAGAAGGTATCGGAAATCAATCGATTCAAGGCGATACAGGTTTTGTTGGCATCATAGAAAAAATGGGCGCCAAAGTTACGAGATTGGACCATGCCCTTTCGGTTACTGGAACTGGTTCTCTCGCCGGTATTGATGTCTCTATGAAAGAAATATCTGATACTGTCCCGACCCTTGCTGCTATAGCTCCACTGGCTTCCGGGTCGACATCTATCAGCGATGTCGCCTTTATAGCCAAAAAAGAATCGGATAGGGTAACAGCGCTGATAACTGAACTTCGTAAGATCGGAGTAAAAGCTGAAAAAACAGAAACAGGGATGATCATCTATCCTGGAGAAATCCAGAAAGGGACCATCCATACATACGACGATCATAGGATAGCCATGGCATTCTCCGTTCTTGGACTCGTTGTTCCCGGAATAACTCTTGATTCTCCCCAATGCGTGGCAAAAACTTTTCCTTCATTCTTTGATGTCCTTGATCAACTTCGAGTTGCTGGTGATGCAAAGCTCAGGATACTTGCGATTGATGGGCCCGCTGGCTCAGGAAAATCAACACTTGCCAAGCAGGTAGCGAAGCAACTCGGCCTCGAATATTTGGATACTGGCGCCATGTATAGAAGCGTCGCTGCGGTGGCCTTGGCACAGTCAACGTCATTAGATGATGAAACAGGAATAGCAGAAATCGCTGGGCGTATCAACATCCAATTTACCAATGGGAAAGTCTATGTTGATGACGACGACCTTACGGAGGCTATTCGTAGCCCAGAGGTCAACGCGGCAGTCAGTAAGGTAGCAGCAAATCCTGGTGTGCGTTCAATAATGCGAAGGCAGCAACGCTCATGGGCTAGAGTGCGCGGAGGGGGGGTCCTTGAAGGGCGCGATATAGGGTCAGTCGTTTTCCCTGAAGCCCAACTCAAAGTATATGTAACTGCAACGCCAGAAGAACGAGCGAGGCGACGAAGTTTAGAATCAGGAAGATCGGTTGAAGACATTATGGAAGAAATTCTTCAGCGGGACACCAAAGATAGCACTCGTGACGATTCACCTCTCGTAGCTGATCAAGAAGCTGTAGTGATTGACACGACTGGAAAGACAATTGAGGAAACCTCCGATTACATTGAGGAACTTTTTTTGCAATGACCGCATTCGAAGAGGCTAGAAGGTCAATGAGCTCTGAAGCATCAATCGCTTCCCGATTGCTGTATGTATTCCTCAAAGGTATAGCGAAAATAGCTTTCTTTGTTTACTTTCGCGTGTATGCAAAAAACAGTTCGGGCTTACCGAAAAAAGGACGGGTTATTGTCGCTCCTACCCACCGTTCAAATCTCGATGTTCCTTTGATAAGCGCCACATGTCGACGCAAGCTTTTCTTTCTAGCGAAAGGGTCCCTATTCGTAACAAAATTTTGGGCATGGGCGCTTCCTGGTATGGGGGGTATACCGTTAGATCGTTCATCGAAAGCTGACAAACTAGCATTACACGCCTCGTTGAATGCGCTTAAACGGGGGAAAGCTTTAACCGTCTTTCCTGAAGGCGAACGAAAATCCGGTCCCACGATCTTTCCTATTCTTGATGGTGCCGTCTGGCTTGCTGCGAAGGCTGGTGCGCCTATCCTCCCAGTGGCTATAGGCGGGTCAGAGCGGGCTATGCCAAAGGGAAAGTTTTTTCCCGTGCCTCGTAAGGTAGTGATCCTTTACGGAGAGTTGATCCCACCTCCACAACCTGCAGAAGGAGAAAAAAGGGTTTCACGCCCAGCGCTGAAGGAGTACTCAGATAATCTGCATTCGACACTTCAAGAGTTATTTAATGAAGCCCAAGTAATAGCTGGAGTATAAGAAGACCAGGCTTACAGAAGAGACGTTAGGACGTCCGAAGCGTCGATTGACCTATCATCAATAGTCCTCTCGGCTTCTGGGTCTGAAAAACCTATCTTAGAAAAAAACCCGATTGCGTTAATTAGCGATCGAAGTTCTCGTGGCGGGGGGAAGTATTCTTCTTCGAGAACAAATCGAAATTCCTCCACGCCATCATTTGGGTTGAGTGCTGAAAGGACTGCGTTGACTAGCTCCTCTGGGGCTGACGCTCCAGCCGTGACACCAACAGTTCCAGAGAGGCCCTCGGGGATCTCTGACGCATGGTTGACTCGGTAGACCTCAGGGCAGCCTACTTCGACAGCTAGCCTTTCGAGTGCTCGGGTATTAGATGAATTCGCTGACCCGATTACTATGACGCTGTCACAGCGTTCAGCTATTGCCATCAATGCTCCCTGCCGGTTCGTTGTGGCAAAACACAAATCGCTTCTTCCGGGGACATCAAGCAGGGGGAAGCGATTCTTGGCAGCCTCTAGAATGGATTCCCAATCCCGGTGGCTTAGGGTTGTTTGCGCAAGAAGAGACACATCACCTGCGAAGTCAGGAAGGTCCTCTACAGCTGAGATGGATTCCACTATGTGAGTCTTTTCTGGGGCAACCGCCATCGTTCCTAAGGCTTCTTCGTGGCCTGCGTGGCCGACATAGATAATGTCGTGACCCTTTTTTACTCGGACCTTGACCTCATGATGGACTTTCGTCACTAACGGGCACACAGCGTCTACGACAAATTTGCTCTGCTGGCGAGCAGACTGGACCACCTCAGGCGCAGATCCGTGGGCGCTTAACATGACGGGATAACCGGAAGGTACTTCATCGATATTGTCAACGAAGATTACGCCAAGAGCTTCAAATCGCTCGACCACGACCTTGTTATGGACGATTTCGTGGTAGCAATACACCGGGGAGGGGAAAGCTCGAACCATCCAAGCGAGAGCTTTGATCGCCATTTCTACACCAGCACAAAAGCCACGGGGAGAAGCGAGAACAACTTTATTAACCGCCATATATACAGTGTGGCGTGCAAAAGACACTTATCGTCACTTCTACGAAGAAGTTCCTAATTTTCTTAGCTTCTTTTGTGGTTTCCACTCAAGGCTTGGGTTGGGTAATAACCTAGAGAGTATGTCTTCCCCACGTGTAGTCGATGTTATTCAAGGGTCTCCAGCTGATACTGCGGGGATCCTCGTTAATGACGTGTTGATATCGCTCAATGGAGAAATGCCAAGAGACGTGATCCAATATCAACTTCTAACCGATGAGGCGATCTTAGATTTAGAGGTGCAGCGTGATGGACTTCCATTCGAGCTAGAAATCCATAAAGAGGAAGGAGAGCCATTGGGTCTTACAGTCCATTCGGCTCTTTTTGACCAGATACGTACATGCGACAACCACTGCGAATTCTGTTTCATTTATCAACTTCCACCTGGGATGAGAGAAAGTCTCTATGTCAAAGATGATGATTACCGACTTTCCTTCCTGTATGGAAATTTCACGACACTTACCCGCTTTACGGAAGCTGATCTTGAAAGGGTAGTGACAGAAGGGCTTTCTCCTTTAAACGTGAGCATTCATGCTACAGACCCTGAGGTCCGTAACGAAATGCTACGAAACCGTCGAGGAGGCCCTAGTTTGCGGTGGCTCAAAGCACTCCTAGACCATGGAATTAACGTTCATGGTCAGATAGTAGTATGTCCTGGCATTAATGACGGAGCTGTTCTTGATGACACGATGTGTACAGTTTTTGAACATTACCGTTCGCTCGAATCCTTGTGCATAGTTCCTCTCGGGGTCAGTAAATACTCTAAGGAAGAACGCATGCGCCCGCACACAGTGGGTGAGGCAAACTTAGTTATCGACCTTGTTGAAAAGTGGCAAAAACTTTTTCTCCGCTACACAGGAAAGCGCATCGTCCATGCAGCAGATGAATATTATCTGATGACCGGTCGGGACTTCCCAAGTGTTCAAGAATATGAGGGATTTGGCATGTATGAGGATGGGGTCGGTATATTTCGAACTTTTGAGCAAGAATTTCTCGGGGAAGTGGATACGCCGACAAATCCAGCAGAAGGTTTTTTTGCGTGGGTAGACAGCGCACCAGCGGAGGGCTACCGAGCTGAGAGGATTTCTAGCGGGCTCAGGATTAGAAAGAAATATTCAGGGAACATCGGGATCCTGACTGGTGAATATGGCGCTCAAGTCCTTTCACCGCTTATAGATACTCTTGGAAGGCCAGACGTCAGGGTCATTCCGGTTCCTAACACGTTTTTTGGCGGGAATGTGGCAGTCGCCGGACTTATGGTCGGGGAAGACATTGCTAAAGCGCTATCGAAAGAACCAGAGGAAGATAAGTATCTTATTCCAGATGTATGCCTCTCCCAAGGTAAATTCCTTGATGGCATGACGCCCGACGATCTTCCCCACAGGGTCGAAGTTATCGCAACAGATGGCATAGCTCTTCGCAAAGCACTGGAGCCTGAAAATGTCTAAGAATCCAGTCGTCGCAGTTGTCGGTCGACCAAATGTCGGTAAATCGACACTTGTTAACAGGCTCATAGGAAGCCGGAAAGCTATCGTTGAAGAGAAACCCGGAGTTACCCGTGATCGGAATGACTTTGATGTGGAATGGGGCGGGAAAGATTTTACTCTCGTCGACACCGGTGGCTGGCTTCCAAATACTGGACAAGCAACAGCCTTAGATAACAAGGTAAGCGAGCAGTCAGAACAAGCAATAGAGGATGCAGATCTAGTTCTTTTCGTTGTGGATGTCAGAGTAGGCATTGCTGCTGAAGATGCATTAATTGCTGAGAAACTTCGAAGCCGTAAAAGCCCCAGTTTTGTTGTTGCCAATAAAGTAGATGATCCTGCGCATGAAGCGTCAATGTGGGAGTTTATGTCTTTAGGGTTGGGGGAGCCTAAACCTGTATCAGCCTTACATGGGAGAGGAACAGCTGATCTTCTCGACGCGGTGATCTCTAATTTTTCTACTATTGAAACGCCTGAAAATACCGTTGATGATGTTCAGGAGAGTGAAGAAAACGACGACATGGTAGCAGTGGCAATTGTTGGGCGACCGAATGTAGGAAAGTCCACGTTGTTCAATAAACTTATTGGCTCTGAACGAGCTGTCGTTCACGACCAGGCAGGAACAACCAGAGATGCCATCGATACGGTGATAGACACTGACCTTGGGCCCATACGGTTCGTTGACACAGCGGGGATGCGGCGTAAGGCACGTATCAGTGAGGACACTGAATACTATTCGCTCATACGGGCCTTGGAAGCTATTAATAAGGCAGATATTGCTCTTCTTGTCATTGATGCAACAGTCGGCGTTACGCATCAGGACCAGCGGCTATCTGAACGTATTGACTCAGCAGGCTGCCCCATAGTGGTGGTTCTTAACAAGTGGGAACTGCTCGATACCGATGATAGGGAGCTTCTGGTCGATCAGGTCGAGATCAAGCTAGGTTTCCTCGCTAATCCTCCAATCATGAAAATTTCAGCACTATCAGGGAAAGGAGTCCATCGCCTTTTCCCAATATTGGACGAGACCATTCATGGGTACCATAGGCGTATCCCTACGCGGGATGTAAATCTCGCAATCAGCAAAGCACAGATTGCGCACCCAGCGCCAGGTGGAGCACGTGTTCTTTATGCTACGCAGGGGTCAACTGACCCCCCGACATTTACGTTCTTTGTCAACAAAAAACTTCATAGGACCTACATCCGGTATTTAGAGAATCAACTACGATCACAACTAGATTTAGGGTCGACACCGATAAAAATACGCGTGAGAAATAGAAATTCGTAGCATTCCTGTATTCGCTGACCAGCGCAAATACCAGAAAAGATAGAAAATACCTCTCAGAACCGATTGAAAGCGGTGCGGGCGGTTTTCCGACGCTACGCTTGAGGTGTCATGAAAACTCCATTTTTAGTGGCTTTAGCTGTCGTATCATCGGGAGCGGCGTATGCCTGGAGCAGGTCAGCCCGCCTTCGGCTTCGTCTCCTTGCGCGCCTTGAAGCCGATCTCCACGATTTAAAAGAATTAGATTCTGTTGCTCAACGAAAAGCAATCGCATTGACGCGTGGCGATTACCGCCGGGACCTACATGCTGTCATGACCTACGTGCTCGTTGCGCTCGTATCCTTCATCGTTGCATTTACAAACTCTCTTTCATCGGTAGCTCTCTTTTCCCTTCTTGCGATTCCAGCTATTTTCTCTCTTCTCTACAACCGAAACGCTGTCAGAGAGGCACGACTTAGCGGCGAACGCTTCGAAATGGAAAAACGCGCTGAAGAAGCGCTCAATCAAGAAACTCTCGCGCCCCGAGCTTGGGCAAGCCGTCTAGCACCTGATGAATTACCAAACTTCAGCGGATTCGAAGTGGGCAGAATCTACCAAGCAGGAACTGGGCTCATGGCAGGTGACTTCTTCGACCTCTACAAGGTCTCTGACTCTAGGTTGGTCGCTGTCGTCGGTGACGTTGCAGGGCATGGAATTGAATCGAGTATCACAGCATTTCAAGCAAAGTATCTTCTTAGAGTCTTTCTCGAACAATTTCGGGACCCTGCGCAAGCTTTAGAAGAACTGAACGCTCAAATGGCTGGAAGTGACCGTTTGGAAGAATTTATCTCTCTGGTAGTCGTGGTTTTCGATACTGAGGCTGGAACGTTACGATTTGCAAGCGCTGGACACCCAGCTGCTTTCCTTTGGCACCAGCGCGAAGTCCGGTCACTAATGGCAACAGGGCCACTCTTGATGTTGAACCCCAACGCCACTTACATAAGTCGTGAAATTCCTCTAGAAGAAGGGGACATGATCTTGATGTACACCGATGGATTGGCTGAAGTCCGTAACGGAGAAGACCTTTTTGGTGAGGATCGAATCGCCCAGCACATTATTCGTGACCCTGGGATATCTCCCGACGTGCTTACCAAAACCCTTCTGGAATCAGCGAGAGATTTTTCACGTGAGGCGATAGAGGATGATGTCGCTATTTTGGCCATTCGACGCGAATAGAGTTCATTAATGCCCTGGTGTGCGACGTGCGATAAGTTCCTTAATCCTGCATCTATAGAAAACGTCGGTAGCTGCCCGCAATGTGGGGAAGCTGTTGAAATAGGTGAGTTCATTGAAGATAGCCAAGACGTAGTAAAAGTTCCATGGCATTTCTGGGTAGGTGTAGCTGCAGTTATTGCTTATTTGGGATGGAGGCTCATTCAAGGAGTGGGGCTTCTATTCTGGTAGGAGGCCTTTTAAATGCTTACATGGAACCCAAGGCTTGAGATCTGACTATTAGAAGAAGCGAATTATAAAAATGACAAGACATAAAAATTGGTTTCGTCAGGAACCAAAAGATTTTACAGATAAACCTTTGCGGAACCGAAAATTTTCAAAACGCTATCTCTTTGACGCTGACTTTCGAGAGTTAGACCTTGATGGGGCACTCTTCGATGAAGCGATGTTAGAGGGAGCGCGCTTTGATGAGTCATCATTAGCTCAGGCATCAATACGTAACGCCCACCTTGCGCACGCAAAGTTTCGAAATACTGACCTAACCAATACCGATTTGAGTTACGACCGAGATTTTCCTAGGAAAAAAAATAGCTGTTTCTACGCGGACTTTTCTCATTCCACCATGGAAAATGCGAACTTCTCCCGCTCGCCTTTGACGTACGCCCGTTTCGAACGGTCGATTCTAATTCACGCGAATTTCAATCGAGCAACCTTAGTCGCAGCTGACCTAACTTCTAGCAATATGCAAAATGCTGACCTACGTTTTACCAACCTAAGCAGGGCAAAACTCGTAGGGTGCGATCTCCGTGGAGCGAATTTAAGCTTTACCAATCTCACCGGAGCTAATCTCGAAAACGCTATCTATGACGATACGACTATATGGCGTGGTACTAGATACAACCAGAGAACCAGGTGGGTCGATGGAAAACGTCAACCTCCGCCGCTTCGCGATACACTAGTAGAACTTCCTGACGGCTGAAATCTGACAAAGCCACCCTCCTATATCTTAGTAATCAGTATCTTAGTAGTAAGTAAAATTTCTAGAAGCTTGCGTCTTTCGTTCAATCCAGCTAGTTTAACTACACCATTAAGACCTCGCTTTCACACAATGTGAGTAGGTTATGTGAAAGCACACGGGGGCATTAAACAGATGAGAGGGAAAAATGAAAAAAAGCATGTTTAAGTTGCTAGCGCTCTTAGCTATTTTCAGCTTCGTCGCCATTTCCTGTGGTGATGACGACGACAGTAGTAGTAGTAGTGCTAGTGAAGCTAGTAGTAGTGCTAGTGAAGCTAGTAGTAGTGCTAGTGAAGCTAGTACTAGTAGTAGTGCAAGTGAAGCTAGTAGTAGTGCTAGTGAAGCTAGCAGCAGCGAAGCCGCTGAAGAAGAAGCCGGCCCAGACCCAGCTGACGGATGCGGATATGCAACCGAAGGCGATATGCCTGGAATTGATAAAGAAAATGGAATCTTCAAGATCGGCACATCGCAACCATTTACAGGACGAGCAGCAGTTGCTGGTGAAGCATTGCTAGGTGGTCTCCAAATGGCCGTCGATGAACTCAATGAAAATGGCGGTATAGACGGATGCATGTTCGAACTAGCTTGGGAAGATGACCGTTTCGAAATTGAACAAATGGTTACCAACGTTAGGAAACTCATCGATGTTGACAACGTATGGGGCTTTGTTGGAACAGCCGGATCACAGGCAATTCCTTCAACATACCCAGCGATAGAAGCAGCCGGTACTCCACTATGGGGTCCAGTTTCTCCTGCAAACCAGGACATCTTAGAGGTATACCTAACCAACCCAACGCGAACTGAGCAAGGAAAAATCTGTATTGATTACTTCGTTGAACAGGGAGCCACGAAGATTGCTGCTATTGGACAAGATAACGAGCTAGGCGCCGAGGCATTTGCAGCTATTGAGCTCCAACAACCAGTGCATGGTTATGAGATTGTTGCTGAAGAAGAAATCGAAGTGTTGTCAGATGTTGTTGCACCAGCCGTCCTCGCAGTCATTGACTCAGGGGCAGACGCGGTACTAACCGCATTGGATAATGCTCAGAATGGCCTAGTGCTTGATGGCTTCCATGAAGCCGGATTTAATCCTTTGGTATGTTCAGATGCTGGTTCCTCAGGAGCCGGTGGTGGAAACACTGTTTCTCTCGCTACCCCTGAAGCAGCAGATGGCTACCTAGGTGCACTCCAAGTAGCGCTACCAGACACTGATAGCGAATTTGTTAACGCATGGAGAGATTTATGGGCAGCATATGATGGGCCAGGTAAGGATGGAGCACCTAACTTCAGTCTCCAGACCTATTCAATTGCGCAAGCTTTTTTCCAGCTGATAGACCGGTTGGATGGAAATTACACATATGAGAATTTCCATGCTGTTGCGGAAACGCTTGTTGATGACCCAATCCTGATTCCTTCAATCCCACCAGTTGCGTGTGCTCCACTTCCAGGTGGACACCAATGCGCAGCAGGTGCTGGTGTATCTCAATATGATGCATCTACGGAAACTTGGACACAGGTCAGAGAATTCCAAAGCGCTAAAAGCTAATTAACGAGATTTGGGTGCGGGGTGTGCGCAAGCAGCCCCGCACCTGAAATTCTTTCTATATTTTTAAAAACTTCTATTAATCGAGTGATCCGTGAATAATCTTCTACAACAAATAGTCGCAGGTGCTGAAGCTGGTTCCTATTACGCACTTATCGGCCTAGCCATTGTTGTTGTCATGAAATCCACTGACGTACCTAACTTTGCTCAAGCCGAGATGGGTCTTCTCGCCGCCTACATGTGTTGGTGGCTCGCAGATGGTGATCAGGTCGGATGGCCATTCTGGTTCGCTATCCTTGTCGGCCTTCTCTTCGCAACCGTTTTTGGTGCAGCCGTACAATTCTTTCTGATACGTCCGCTAACCGGATTATCGAACAAGCCTCTAGGTATCCTCGCTTCTTTGAGTCTGGGATGGGTACTTATCGACGGTTTTCAGGACAATGGACTACCAGGTTTCATCGATTGGATACCTGGTTTAGGGGGAGGATACCCATTTGGAGTAGCAATTACTCTCGCTATCCTTTCCGTCCCGCTTACGTATCTCCTTATGACCAAGTGGGTCAAGAAGATGGACGTTGTCGATCATTTCCCTCTGTTGTTACTAACCATCGGCCTTACCTTCGCTTTAGGGTCATTGATTGAAATATTCTTTGGTAATAATCCCCAGAAATTCGAAACCCCATGGTCTGGAGTCAACTTTAACTTAGGAACTACCCGGATCGGGTGGGACCAAGTTGTATCTATTGCAATGGGAATAATCATTGCAGTTGGTTTAGCTATCTTCTTCAGAACAAAGTGGGGAGTTAGAATGCGAGCAATCGCAGAAGATGGAACAACCGCCCGTCTTCTCGGCATTAACGCTGGAGTTATTTCTTTGATTGCTTGGGCAATCGGGGGACTCGTAGCAGGCGCAGCGATGACCTTAAAAGCCGGATCAACTGTTCTTGAGCTTGGAAGCGCAGAAGGGTTAATCCTAAAAGGTTTCATCGCTGCAGTACTTGGCGGCTTTGTCTCCCTACCCGGAACATTCCTAGGAGGGATGGTCGTCGGTATAGCAGAAGCCGTAGCTGGTGGGCAGATCAGTACGAGCCTGCAACCCACCATGGCTCTTCTCATCGTCGTCCTCGTTCTCTTCATCTATCCAGAAGGCTTAACTCGAGAAGCCAAACTTCGAGAGGTTTAGTTGAATGTCTCAAGTTAAAACAAACTCCTCGGGATACCCGCTATACCCGCCGAAACCTTCAGGAATCAAAGGTCAGCAAAAACTCCTTATTGCAATTTTAACTTTCGGGTTTCTCGCATTTCTCCCATGGATCCCAATCTTCGGGTGGATTACGATTTTCGATACTGGAACCAACTATGGGCTCGGCAACCTAGCCTACGTGTTTGCCTATGCCGCAGCGGGAATCGGATTCAACTTCCTGATCGGCTATTCCGGAACGCTAGGCCTTGCGCACGCTGGCCTTTTCGCCATCGGTGCATACGGATCGGCGATCCTCTCTGCGCCACCCGAATGCCTTGAACAAACGTGCGAAACTATTGTACGCCCAGCCGTATCAGGATACGGCTGGCCATTCTTACTAACGATCCCGCTCGTATGCTTTTTCGCAGCCATCATCGGCGTTGTTGTTGGTTTCCCAGCTGCACGCTTAAAAGGCTTCTATCTAGCAATAGCCACACTTGCACTTGGCGAATTGATCGTTAAACTCATCAGCCTTGATGAAAAACTGTGGAGCGGATTGAAGACAAATGGAGGAACCGGAAAACAAGTCCAGATCTTCGAATTCTTCGGTTCTGGACAGCTTAAAAGCGCCTACTTCCTTTCTCTCGCAACTCTACTGATCACCTTTGTGGGCTATGTGATCTATACAGAAAACCGTCTCGGGAGAACCCTGAAATCAGTACGCGACATTGAAATCGCAACTGGGCCGTTGGGAATCTCATCAACGTACTACAAACTCATAGCCTTCGGATTATCTGGCTTTGCCGCAGCCCTCGCCGGGGTCGCATGGGCACAGAACAGCGCTTTCGTAAATCCGTCATCATTCAAAACCCGCCTTCTGGTGTTTCTCCTCGTTGTCCTAATTCTCGGTGGACTCGGAAAGCTCTGGGGGCCACTCATCGGCGCAATAATTTTCGTCTATCTACGTCAAGAATTCCAAGACTCCCAAAAACTCTTATTCTTCCTTATCGGTACCGCCCTGATGGTAGCGATCTTGATCCTCCCCAAAGGTGTCGCATCGCTTCCGGATAGATTCGCGGACAGTCGATGGGTTCAAGACCTCCGACGACGATTCAAGGCAATGAAGGTTTGATATGAATACTGAAACATCAACTTTCCCGCTTTCCTTAGACGACCTCCACGTATCATTCGGAGGAAACAGAGTCCTCGAAGGAGTCGACATCAATTTCGTGCCCGGATTCAACGGGCTCATAGGACCCAACGGTGCTGGGAAGACAACGATCTTCAATGTTCTCTCAGGGTATGTGAAAGCGTCCCGTGGAGCAGCGTTCCTCGAAGGCAAAGACCTATCCGAACTTAAACCTACAGAACGCGTAAGCAATGGAATTTCACGAACATTCCAGTCACCCAAACTCATACTCGATGCGACGGTCATGGAAAACGTGCTTCTCGGTATGCACCACAGGTTTAAACACGGCCATGTCACCGAGTTATTTAGATTGCCCAATCATCGAAACGAAGAAGACCGAGCTCGTGAAATCTGTATGGATATGCTGGAAGAATTCGGTCTCGCCGAAGACGCCCACAAAGAAACCGGCGACCTGTCTCTGGGTTCTCAAAAAATAGTCGAAGTATGCCGGGCGCTTGTCGCAGAACCCAAAGTCCTGTTGCTAGATGAGCCCGCAGCTGGCCTCGGAGCAGACGATGTTACTGTTCTTCTTAAAGGCCTCCGAAAGTTTGTCGATGAACAAAACCTCTGCTTAGTTATTATCGAACATGACTTAGAACTTGTTACATCGATCTGTCCCATAATCTACGTACTGCATTTCGGAAGAATAATCTCTGAAGGTTCAGCTGAAGTCATTACTAGCGACCCTACAGTTATCGAAGCCTACCTTGGAAAGGGTTACGCTCCTGAGAGCAACGATGGTGAAGGAGGCAGCGATGCTGTTTGAAGCTGACTCTGTCGTATCAGGATACGGCGCCTTAGAAGTCCTCCATGGAGTGTCTCTGAGCATCGAAGAAGGCGAAATCGTTTCAGTTCTTGGCGCGAACGGTGCTGGAAAAACAACGTTCTTGCGGACAGTCTCGGGAGTCCTTGATACATGGGAAGGAAAGATCACGTTAGAAGGGGCTGATCTAGGTCCGCTTTCGACGGAGCGGCGGGCAATGGCCGGGTTAGGGCATCTACCTGAAGGGCGAGGAATATTTCAGAACCTAACAGTTAGAGAAAATCTTGATATTGGGCTTGGGCTTCGCAAAGACGGCGCCGGAGAAATTCGACGAGACAGAGATCGCCTGCTCGACCTCCTTCCAGCTCTATCAGAAAAAATTGGTGACGCCGCTTCCTCACTATCAGGCGGCCAGCAACAAATGCTTGCCCTAGCCCGGGCAATGATCACCAGGCCAAAGTTGCTGATGATCGATGAGCTCTCATTTGGGCTCGCACCTAACCTTGTCGAAGACTTGTTCGAACTAGTTACCGAACTACGCGATGAGGGAGGCACTACGTTCCTTCTTGTGGAGCAGAACGCTGGCGTGCTGGATATTTCTGACCGCACATACGTGCTAAAGACTGGAAACAATGACATCAGTGGATTATCGGCAGATCTTAAAGATTCACAAGATCTGGTTCGGAGCTATCTCGGAAACGAATAAGAGCTAGGAGAGCTATGGGGAAGCTAGAGGACGCAATTTCAGGTAGCGGTTTCCCGAACATCATGCCCTCCATTCCTGACATGAGCCTCCGAGAGAAAGTAGCGTGCGCTGCAAGGATTCTGGCTAATAACGGGTACGCCCTTGACATCGCCGGACACATCACAGCGATGCGACCGGATGGGAACATGTGGTGTACCCCTTACGGGCTCTGGTGGAGAGAAGTATCCGCCTCCGACATCATTGTTCTTAGCCCAACCGGAGAGGTGCTAGAAGGAAACTGGGATGTCACTCCCGCTATTTACATTCACACCGAAATACATAAAGCGCGCCCAGACGCAGAAGTCATTATTCACAATCACCCTTACTACGGTTCGCTCCTATCAACAATGCACATAAAGCCCCGAATCATCGATCAGCAAGCATGCATGTTCGATGGCGATATAGCGCTCTTTGATGAATACACCGGAGGCGTTGACGACGCCGAAGGCGGAGCGTACCTAACCGAGAGGATTGGAATGTCGACAGCTGTGATCCTCGCAAACCATGGAGTCCTGATCATTGGCGACACGGTAGAACAAGCGACATGTCGTGCCACGAACTTCGAACGGACATGCCGATTAAATTATGACGCCTTGCAGCTTGGAGATTTAGCGCATGAAGTCCCTCAAGAGCACCGGGAGCTGCTGAAAAAATCTTTGAATACTTTCAGTGTGGATTACTACTGGGGTGGGGAAATACGAGAAATCCTTTCAAAAGATCCATCAATCCTGAATTAATCCGAAGAAAACCAGCTTCTCGAGTGATGGTAGTGGGGGAGCGTGCAGAGTTTGGCTACGATGGTGGTTCAACCAAACGGGCTGTGGCGCAGCTTGGTTAGCGCGTCGGTCTGGGGGACCGAAGGTCGGAGGTTCAAATCCTCTCAGCCCG
>MDTD01029084.1_pt1 | contig 20571 bp, 16 predicted proteins | sample 811221 | NCBI WGS metagenome assembly MDTD01 (sample SAMN05326646, study PRJNA326480) | marine metagenome | isolation source: seawater | place: Pacific Ocean: South West | collected 2011
CGTGGCAGGCCAGGATCTCGTCAGCGACGGCGAGCAAATCAACGCCGTCCCCGCCGACATGGAGATGCTGCAACGCCTGGCCGGCCGCCAGGCCATCAACTGACGGGAGCGCGCCATGGGCCTTGTCGGCGTCGCCATCCGCAATGCGCGGCTGACCATTTCCGTCCTTCTGTTCCTGCTCGTCGCGGGCGCGATGGCCTATGTCTCGATTCCCAAGGAAGCCGAGCCGGATGTCCAGATCCCGATCATCTATGTCTCGCTGCACTACCAGGGCATATCGCCGGAGGATTCCGAGCGCCTGCTGCTGCGCCCAGTCGAGACGCGGCTGAAGAGCATCACCGGCATCAAGGAAATGCGCTCGACCGCCTACCAGGGCGGCGGCAACGTGATCGTCGAGTTCCAGGCCGGCACCGATCTCGACAAGGCGCTCGACGATGTGCGCAACAAGGTTGACGACGCCAAGCCGGACCTGCCCGATGGCGCCGACGAGCCCAGCGTCAACGAAGTCAACATTTCCGAGTTTCCCGTCCTCGTCGTCACCCTGTCGGGTGACGTTCCCGAACGCGCCCTGACCGCCGCCGCGCGCGAATTGCGCGACCGGATCGAGGAGGTCAACGGCGTGCTCGAAGCCGCCTTGCGCGGCGCCCGCGACGATCTCGTCGAGGTGATCATCGATCCCGTCAAGCTGTCGTCCTACGGCCTGCGCCTCGACCAGATGATCGCCGGCGTCAATGCCAACAACTCGCTCGTGGCCGCGGGGCAATTGCAGGGCGACCAGGGCAAGTATGCCGTCAAGGTGCCCTCGCTCATCGAAACGGTGGAGGATGTGGCCAACCTGCCCATCGTCGCCGGGCCGAACGCGGTGGTGCGCGCCCGCGATCTCGCCACCATCCGCTCCACCTTCAAGGACGCCGAGACGATCACGCGCCTCAACGGCAAGCCGGCCATCGCCATCGAGGTATCCAAGCGCACCGGCGCAAACCTTGTCGAAACTGTCGATGCCGTGAAGGCCGTCGCCAGCGAGTTCAAGGCGCTGCTGCCGCCCGGTGCCGAGGTGGCGTTCAGCCAGGACAAGTCGACGACCATCCGCCAGTTGCTCGGCGACCTGCAGAACTCGGTTCTGACCGCCGTCATCCTTGTCTTCATCGTCATCCTCTACGCCCTGTCCGGCCGCGCCTCGCTGCTGATCGGCCTGGCCATCCCCGCATCCTTCCTGATGGGCATACTGGGCCTGTCGCTGGCCGGCCTCACCGTCAACATCGTCGTCCTGTTCAGCCTCATCCTGGCGGTCGGCATGCTGGTCGATGACGCCATCATCGTCACCGAATTCGCCGAGCGGCGCATGAGCGAGGGCATGGACAAGCGCCAGGCCTTTGCGCTGGCCGCCCAGCGCATGGCGGGTCCCGTCATCGCCTCCACCATGACCCGCATCGCCGCCTTCTCGCCCCTGCTGTTCTGGCCCGGCGTGGTCGGCGAATTCATGAAATACATGCCGATCACGCTGATCGCCACGCTTTCGGCCTCGCTGGTCTATGCGTTGATCTTCACGCCCACGCTCGGCGCGCTGTTCGCCAGCCGTCAGATCGCCGAGCCGTCAGGCCGCGACGGGCTCTACATGTGGGTGGCCAAGCGCGCCATCCGCCATCCCTTCATCGTCATGACGGCATCGCTCGGCCTTCTTGTCGCCGTGCCGGTTGCCTATGGCAAGTACGGTTCCGGCGTCGAGTTCTTCCCCGATGTGGAGCCGGAATACGGGCTTCTCTACGTCCATGCCCGCGGCAATCTCTCGCTTGAGGAACAGGATGCGGCGACGCGGCGCGCCGAGGAGCGCATTCTCGGCTGGCCGGGCATCGAGACGGTCTACACACGGGTCGGCTCCGTTCAGGGTGCAGGCGGCGCGCAGGTCGACGAGGACGTCGTCGGCGTGATCCAGTACGAATTCATCGACTGGCGCGAGCGCAAGCCGGCCTCCGAGATCCTGGCAGACCTGCGCGTGGCCATGCGCGGCATTCCCGGCGTGGAAATCGAGGTGTCCGTGCCCCAGGCCGGACCGCCAACCGGCAAGGCGATCCAGCTTCGCCTGTCGAGCGACAATCCGGCCGGCCTCAACGATGCCGCCGGTGACGTGGCCGCGATGCTGGAGACGGTGCCCGACGTCATCGACATTTCCGACGGAATGCCGTCGCCCGGCATCGACTGGGAGCTTCAGGTCGACCGCACGCTGGCCGCGCAATACGGCATCGGCCCGGCGTCTGTCGGCACGGTCGTCCAGCTCGTCACCACCGGCCTGAAACTGTCGGATTACCGGCCTGCCGGCGCCGACGACGCCGTGGACATCCGGCTGCGCCTTCCGGAAGACCGCCGCACGCTCGCCACGCTTGACCAGTTGCGCGTCGAGACGGCCCAGGGATCGGTGCCGATTTCCAACTTCGTCACCCGCAAGCCCGCCCAGCGTACGGGCACGCTCAACCGCATCGACGGCACCCGCACGGTGACCGTCCAGGCAGGCATCACCGAGGGCGTGCAGGCCGACAAGGTGCGCCAGGCCGTCATCGCCAAGATGGAAGGCCTGGACCTTGCCGAGCGCGGCATCCGCTGGAAACTCGCCGGCGAGGACGAGGAGCAGAGGGCGGCCGGGGAGTTCCTGACCAAGGCCTTCGCCGCCGCCATGGCGCTCATCTTCACTGTCCTGCTCGCCCAGTTCAACCGGTTCCTTTCGGTCGCCCTGGTGCTTACCGCCGTCGTCATGTCCACCATCGGCGTGCTGCTCGGCCTGCTGATCATGGGCCAGCCCTTCGGCGTGGTCATGACCGGGATCGGCATCATCGCGCTGGCCGGCGTCGTGGTGAACAACAACATCGTGCTCATCGATACGTTTGACCACCTGCGCCACGAGCAGGGCATGGACAAGGTGGACGCCATCATCCAGACCTGCCGCGAACGCGTCCGCCCGGTCATGCTGACGGCGGTGACCGCCATTCTCGGCGTGCTGCCGATCGCATTCGGCTGGAACCTCGAACTGCTGAACCACGAGACCACGGTCGGCGCGCCCTCGACGCAATGGTGGATCGCGCTGTCATCGGCCATCGTCTTCGGCCTCGCCTTCTCCACCGTGCTGACGCTGATCGTGACGCCCTCCATGCTGATGATCGTCACCCGCTCGCACGATTCCAGCGTCTACCGCTTCTTCCGCCGCATGCGGGGCAGGCCGTGGCGCTTTGCGCTGGCCATGCTGGCCACGCTCGCCATCTGGGGCGCGGCCGCCGCCGCCGGTCTTGCCGCCCTGTCGGCGCTGCAGGGCAATGGCCGCCTTGTTGCGCCCGTCATTGCACTCGCCGCCGCGTTGATGCTCTCCCGCATGGTCTGGAAGAGCACCCGCCTTCGCCGCTGGCTGGGCCTCGACGAACCGGCCCCGGAACCCTCCTCTCAGGACGCTGCCTCCGGAAGGCAGGCTGCGGAAACGGACGGTGAAACGCTGGGCGCACCGGGCGCGGCGGAATAGGCAGGGAACCAACTGCCCCTCAAGACCGTTCCCGTTCCGCCCGACCAACCGGAACAGGATACGTCCATGTCACTCGGCACCATCCTTCTCATCATCCTCATCCTGCTGCTCATCGGCGCGATTCCCGCGCGCGGCCGTTTCGGCAACGCCCCGCTTGGCATCATCGGCACGATCCTGTTGATCGTCCTCATCCTCATGCTGCTCGGTCGCATCTGAGAAGCGGCCGCTGGAGACCAGCCATGGACCGTGTGACCGGCAGTTGTCTTTGCGGCAGCGTACGCATTGAAGCAGAAGGGTCCCCCTATCGGGTGGGTCTGTGCCACTGTCTGGATTGCCGCAAGCATCATGGCGCCCTGTTTCATGCCTCTGCCGTATTCCCGCTACACGCCGTCGCCATCCAGGGCGAGACACGTGACTTCGGCGGCAGGTTCTTCTGTCCGCGTTGCGGCTCCACCCTTTTCGGAATGTCCGGTGACGAAATCGAGATCAATCTTGGCAGCCTCGATGCGCCGGACCGGTTTCGTCCGACCTATGAGTTATGGACCATCCGCCGCGAATCATGGCTGCCGCCATTCCCCCTTGCCAGCCGCTATGAACGCGACCGCACGGGCCAGGGCCGCTCCGAGGATTGATCCTGTCAGGCGGCACGCCGTGCCGGTCCGTCCAGACGCTGGTCCGTGATGGCCTGTCGCAATGCGTCTGCGGGCGGTGTGACATGCAAAGGGCCGACGAGCGCTTCCAGCCGCGCACCGTCCAGCGAATGGGCGGTACGCCAGAGATAGCTCATCTTCACCACTTCCCGCACCACCGGCATGAATAGGCCAACCAGTTTCAGCATGGTCCAGTTGACATTGGCCCGCTTCAGGCGGCGTCCCGACGCCTGTTCCGCGGCTGCGAGCATCTGCTCGCCCGTCAGCGTGTGGCCGGCGAAGTGGAAGCGTTCGAACCGCCCGAGTTCGGCGCGCCGCTCCGCCAATGCCACGAACGCCCGCGCCAGGTCCGGCAGATAGGCAAAGGCATGCGGCAGGATCCACGGCCCCGGCCAGGTGAACTTGCCCTTCTTCAGATCCTTCAGGATCATCAGGTCGAGCCAGGTCCCGCCCTTCGGGCCGCCATAGAAATCGCCGGCGCGAAGGATGATGACCTGGACGCCCTCCTCCCGCGTGGCCCGTTCCAGCCGTTCCTCCATGGCGATGCGGATGCGCGCCTTGTCCGTGGAGGCATGCTGCGGCGCGTCCTCGCCAACGTCCATACCGATCTCGAGACCGAAATTGTAGACATTTCCGGGGATCATCAGCGTCGCCCCATGGGCCTTGGCCGCCGCGATGGCGTTCTCAACCATGGGCAAGACCGTCGTCTCCCATTTGTCATAGGCCGGGTTCGCGGCATGCAGGATGACATTCGCGCCTCTCGTGGCGTCGATCAGGCTGGACGCGTCGAAGGCATCGGCAGCGGCGGGCACGACGCCGGCCGGCATTTCCGAAACCCGCGTGCCGCGCCCGATGCCCTTCACCGTCCACCCGGCCCGCGCAAAGGCCTCGCCCGCCGTGAACCCGATATGCCCTGCCGCTCCGATGATTGCGATGGTCGCCATGGTCAGTCTCCTTTGTCCGTTGATGCCAAGGAGATAAACCTGCTATCTGTGCATGGAAATTGGAATAATATGCAGATTGGCTATTCAGGAATGAATGGATGGACGATTTCGACTGGAATCTGGTCAAGAGTTTCCTCGCCGTCGCCGAGACCGGTTCGCTCTCCGCCGCCGCACGCCGCCTGAAGGCCAGCCAGCCCACGCTTGGCCGCCACATGGCTGAACTGGAAGGCCGCCTCGGCGTCACCCTTTTCGAGCGCCTGCCGCGCGGGATGGCGCTGACAAATGCCGGGACGGCCTTGCTCGACCATGCCCGGCGTATCGCCGCCGATACCGCTGCCCTGTCCATGACGGCGACCGGCGCAGCGCAGGAGGTGGCCGGTGCGGTGCGCATCGCCGCCAGCCAGATCGTGGCGCATTTCCTCCTTCCGGACATCGTCACGGCCCTGCGCCGCGCCGAGCCACGGCTCGAGGTGGAAATCGTCGCCTCCAACGCGATCCAGAACCTGCTGACCCGCGACGCCGATATCGCCATCCGCATGACGCAGCCGTCACAGGGCGAACTGATCGCCCGCAAGGTCGCCGATGTCGCCATGGGCGCCTTCGCCGCGCCGTCCTATCTGGAAACCGCGCCGCCGCTTGAAACCGCAACCGACCTGCTGAACCATACCGTTCTCGGATATGACCGCGATGACCTGATGATACGCGGCTTCAGGCAGATGGGCCACGCCGTCACGCGCGACTTCTTTCCCGTGCGCACCGATGACCAGGTGCTGCATTGGCGGCTGGCCGAAGCCGGTGCGGGAATAGGCTTCAACCAGTTGTATGCCGGCCTGAAATCGCCCCATGTGGTGCGAGTCCTGCCCGACCTGCCGCTTGAGCCGCTGCCGATGTATCTCGCAGTCCACCGGGAATTGCGCACGAGCCTGCGCATCCGCCGCGCCTATGACTTCGTGGCGGAGGCCCTGACCGCCCTGCCGCTGTCGACGGGCCGGTGATCGGCTCGGCTCAACCCTCGAACCGCACCAGCAGGTCCTTGGCGTCGATCTGGTCGCCGGACTGCACCAGCACCTCCGCGACCGTGCCGTCCCGCTCGGCATGAAGCGCCGTTTCCATCTTCATCGCCTCGATGGAGACCAGAACGTCGCCCGCCTTCACCGCCTGCCCGGCGGAAACCGCCACGGTGGAGATGACGCCCGGCATGGGCGCGCCGACATGGGCCTCGTTGGCGGCATCGGCCTTGGGCCGCGACTTGGCCGCCGATGCGCCGTGGATGCGGTCCGGCACCTTCACCCGGCGCGGCTGGCCATTGAGCTCGAAGAAGACCGTACGCATGCCGTTCTCGTCGGTATCGCCGATGGCCAGGCAACGGATGACCAGCGTCTTGCCCTTTTCCAGGTCGACGAAGATTTCCTGTTCCTGCTCGATACCGTAGAAATAGACCGGGGTCGGCAGCACGCTGACCGGGCCGTATTCCTCCTGTGCATTGGCGAAATCGGTAAAGACCTTCGGATACATCAGCCAGGAGGCGAACTCGAACTCGGTGACCTCGCGGCCGAGCTTTTCCTCTAGTTCCGCGCGTTTCGCATCGAGGTCGGCGTCGGCAAGCAGGGCGCCGGGCCGCTCCGTATAGGGTTTCTCGCCCTTCAGCGCCTTCTTTTGCAGCCCTTCCGGCCACCCGGCCGGCGGCTGGCCAAGGTCGCCCTTCAGCATGGCAACCACGGAATCCGGGAAAGCGATGTCCTTCTGCGGATTCTCAACATCGGCAACGCTCAGGTCCTGGCTCACCATCATCAGCGCCATGTCGCCCACCACCTTGGAGGACGGCGTCACCTTGACGATGTCGCCGAACATCAGGTTGGCGTCGTGATAGGCGCGCGCGACGTCGTGCCAGCGCGTTTCCAGCCCCAGCGACCGCGCCTGCTCCTTCAGGTTGGTGAACTGGCCACCGGGCATCTCGTGTAGGTAGACCTCGGAAGCCGGCCCTTTGAGGTCGCTCTCGAAGGCGGCATACTGGTTGCGCACCGCTTCCCAGTAGAACGAGATGCGCCGGATCCATTCCGGATCGAGGCCGGGATCGCGCCCGGACCCCTTGAGCGCTTCCACGATGGAGCCGAGGCAGGGCTGCGACGTGTTGCCCGACAGCGCATCCATGGCCGCGTCCACGGCATCGACCCCGGACTCGACCGCCGCCAGCACCGTCGCCGCCGAGATGCCGGATGTGTCATGCGTGTGGAAATGGATCGGCAGGCCCGGTTCCTCGCGCAGCGCCGTGAAAAGGACGCGTGCGGCCGCCGGCTTCAGCAGGCCCGCCATGTCCTTCACCGCAATGATGTTCGCCCCGGCCTCTTCCAGTTCACGGGCAAGCGACAGGTAGTATTTCAGGTCGTATTGCGGACGGTTGGCGTCGAGAAGATCGCCGGTATAGCAGATCGTCGCTTCGCACAGCTTGCCCTCCTCGCGCACCGCATCCATGGAGACGCGCATGTTCTCCACCCAGTTCAGGCAGTCGAACACGCGGAACAGGTCCACGCCGCCGGCCGCCGCCTGGCGCACGAAATGCTTGACCACATTGTCGGGATAATTGGTGTAGCCGACGCCGTTGGCGCCGCGCAGCAGCATCTGGAGCAGCAGGTTCGGCGCCCCTTCCCGGACCAGCGCGAGGCGCTCCCACGGATCCTCGGTCAGGAAGCGCATCGAGACGTCGAAGGTCGCCCCGCCCCAGCATTCCAGCGACAGCAGTTGCGGCAGCGCGCGGGCATAGGTTCCGGCGATGCGGGCGATGTCATGCGTGCGCATGCGCGTCGCCAGCAGCGACTGGTGACCGTCGCGCATGGTCGTGTCCGTCATCAGGACCCGCGTTTCGGCACGCATCCACGCGGCAAACTTTTCCGGCCCGTCCCGGTCGAGCCGCTGCTTCGTTCCATCAGGAACCTCACCGCCGACGAAGGGCACGACCGGCGGCGCGGCATCGGCCTTCGGCATCGGCCGCCCGCGTGCTTCCGGGTGGCCGTTCACCGACACGTCCGCGATGTAGTTGAGCAGCTTGGTGGCCCGGTCGCGCCGTTTCACCTGGCTGAAGAGTTCCGGCGTCGAATCGATGAACCGCGTCGTGTAGGAGTTGTCGCGGAAATGCGGATGGCCGATGATCGCTTCCAGGAAGGTCAGGTTCGTCGCCACGCCACGAATCCGGAATTCGCGCAGCGCCCGGTCCATGCGCAGGATCGCCTCGTCGGCCGTCGGCGCCCAGGCTGTGACCTTCTCCAGCAGCGGATCGTAATAGCGCGTGATGACCGCGCCCGAATAGGCCGTCCCGCCATCCAGCCGGATGCCGAAGCCGGTCGCGCCGCGATAGGCGGTGATGCGGCCATAGTCGGGAATAAAATTCTGCTCCGGGTCTTCCGTCGTGATCCGGCACTGCAGGGCATGGCCGTTGAGCCAGATGTCCTCCTGCGCTGGGACGCCCGATTCCGGCGTGCCGATGGCCGCGCCCTCGAGAATATGGATCTGCGCCTTGACGATATCGATGCCAGTGACTTCCTCGGTCACCGTATGCTCCACCTGGATGCGCGGATTGACCTCGATGAAATAGAAGGCGCCGGTGTCGGCATCCATCAGGAATTCCACCGTGCCGGCGCCGACATAATCGGTGGCCCTGGCGATCTTCAGCGCATGTTCCGCCAGTTCCTGGCGCCTTGCATCGTCGAGATAGGGCGCCGGCGCCCGTTCCACGACCTTCTGGTTGCGCCGCTGGATGGAGCAGTCGCGCTCGAACAGGTGAACGGCATTGCCATGCGTGTCGCCGAGCACCTGCACCTCAACATGGCGCGCCCGCTCGACCAGCTTTTCCAGATAGACCTCGTCCTTGCCGAAAGCCGCCTTTGCCTCGCGTTTCGCCTCGCGCACCTCGCGCTCCAGGTCTTCCGCCGAACGGATGACGCGCATGCCGCGTCCGCCGCCGCCCCATGAGGCTTTCAGCATGACCGGGAAGCCCACCTCTTCGGCCATGGCGCGCACACGGTCCATGTCGTCGGGCAGCGGTGGCGTGGCCGGAACAACCGGCACGCCGATCTCGACGGCGAGATCGCGCGCAGCGACCTTGTTGCCGAGACGCCGCATCGTCTCCGGCTTCGGGCCGATGAAGACGATGCCGTTGGCCGCGCAGGCCTCGGCGAATTCGGGGCTCTCCGACAACAGGCCATAGCCGGGATGGATGGCGTCGGCGCCCGAAAGGCGCGCGACGCGGATCACCTCGTCGATCGACAGATAGGCCTCGATGGGACCGAGATCGCGGTCCAGGTGCGGCCCGCGCCCGATCTGGTAACTCTCGTCCGCCTTGAACCGGTGCAGCGAATACTTGTCTTCCTCCGCCCAGATCGCGACGGTTTTCAGGCCGAGTTCATTGGCCGCGCGAAAGACGCGGATGGCGATTTCGGATCGGTTCGCAACAAGGATCTTGCGGATGGCCAAGGCGGAATTCTCCGTTTAAATCGTTTGAATTCTGATTTTATAGCGCAGCCCGTGTTGCAATGCAAAACGGTAATGCATTGGTAGGATCGTTTGCCGGACATTTCCAGCGGCAATCGGGCCCGGATGCCCCCGGAAACAGAAGAACCCGGCCCCTCGAAAGGGACCGGGTCCTGTCTGGCCTCGGAAAGGCCGGATCAGTTCATCTGGGTGTACTTGCCGTCCGACCACTCGTAGAAGACGTAGCCCGGCAGCGAGACGTCGCCCTTGTCGTCGAAGGACAGCGAACCGAGAACCGTGTTGAAGTCACCTTCGTTGAGCGCCTTGACGACCGGGTCGAAATCGGTCGAACCGGCCGCCTTGACGGCGTCGGCCCAAGCCTGGATCGCGGCGTAGGTGTAGAGCACGTAGCCTTCGGTGGTCTTGCCGGCAGCTTCCAGCTTGTCCACGACGGCCTTGGCTTCCGGATAGCCGCGCGGATCCGGCGAGAAGGTCATCAGCGTGCCTTCGCCGGCATCGCCGGTGATCGCCCAGTACTCGTCGGTGACGAGGGCGTCACCCGAAACGATCTGGAGGTCCATGCCCTGTTCCTTGGCCTGGCGGGCCATCAGGCCGGCTTCCGTGTGGTAGCCGCCCACGTAGAGGACGCTGACGCCCTCGGCCTTCAGCTTGGAAATGAGCGCCGAGTAGTCCTTTTCACCGGCCGTGTAGGCTTCGTAGAGGGCCGGCTTGCCGCCAGCGGCTTCAAACGCCGCCATCGTGGCGTCGGCAAGGCCCTTGCCGTAAGCGGTCTTGTCATGGACGAAGGCGATCTTCTGGTCGCCGAAATTGTCCTGGAGATACTTGCCGGCTACGTCGCCCTGCTGGTCGTCACGGCCGCAGACGCGGAAGACGCCCGGTCCCGGACGCTCGTCGGTGAACTTCGGGTTGGTGGAGGCCGGCGAGATCTGCACGATGCCTTCGTCGGCATAGACGGCGGAGGCCGGGATCGACGAACCGGAGCAGAAATGGCCGGCCACGAAGACCACGCCCTGACCGGCGAACTGGTTGGCCACCGCAACGGCCTGCTTCGGATCGCAGGCGTCGTCACCGACTTCCAGCTTCAGCATTTCGCCATTGATGCCGCCGGCGGCGTTGATGTCGGCGACGGCCTGTTCGGCGCCGGTCTTCATCTGCTCGCCGAAGGAGGCGTACTGGCCGGTCATCGGACCCGCCGTGGCGATCACGATCTCGGCAAGCGCCGGGGTGGAGAAAGCGAAGCTCAGCGCAACGCCAGCAAGAAGTGCCTTTTTCATGATGACTCCCATTTGCACCCTTAACGGTTTTCAGGCCGGCGCGGCGGGTGGGTATCCAGCTGCCGGCTATGCGGATTTCCGGTCCGCTTGAGCGGTATCAAAGCCCAAAACGAAACGGAAATAAAGCGCCCTGCATCCCTGTTTTTGTTTCTTTTTCCAACAGGCTTAACCGGGATGCGGGCATGCCCTCAACGTCGCTTCCAGGCCAGCGGGCCACTGCGCGAGAAGGCGAAACGGTATTGCTCGGCCATCTGGCCGGCCCTCGTATAGCGGTATCCGGCATAGCCGATGATCACCAGCACCACCAGGTCGACCAGATAATACCAGGGCGCGATCAGGTTGCCCTCGAAGAGCGAGAAATGGATGAAGCGCACCGCAGCTGCCAGCAACACCAGGTAGATGGCAAAGCTTGCCATGGGCCGCCATGTTTGCGCCACCGCGCGGCCGGTCATGAAGGCGGCCCCGCCACCCAGCACGCAGGTGACGACGAAAAACTCGAAGAAGCTGACTTCCCAGAGCAGCGAGGGCGTATGTTCCATCCCGTTCCCCTTCGGCCCGAGGCCTTTTCGTTCGATGCGGGCGCCGCTCAGTGGCGGCCGCCCTCCAGATAGGCAGCGCGCACTTCCTCGCGCTTGAGCAGTTCCTGGCCGGTGCCGGACATGGTGATCACGCCATTGACCATGACATATCCGCGATGCGCCAGCTTCAGCGCGTGGAACGCATTCTGCTCGACGAGAAAGACCGTCAGCCGCTCGTTCCGGTTCAGGTCGCGGATGGCGTCGAAGATCTGCTTGACGATCAGCGGTGCCAGGCCGAGCGACGGTTCGTCGAGGAGAAGCAGTTTCGGCCGGCTCATCAGTGCCCGCGCAATGGCGAGCATCTGCTGTTCGCCGCCCGAAAGCGTGCCACCGCGCTGCGAAATGCGCTCCTTGAGGCGCGGGAACAGCTCGAACACCTTCTTCAGGTCGTCGTCGAAATGCCTGTCGTCGACGAGCGAGGCGCCCATCTGCAGGTTTTCCATCACCGTCATGCGCGGAAAGATGCGCCGTCCCTCCGGCGACTGCGCGATGCCGAGCCGCATGATCTCGTGCGTCGGCATGGTCGTGATGTCCTGCCCGTCGTAGAGGATCTGGCCCGTGCGCGCCTGCGGCTTGCCGCAGATCGTCATCATCAGTGTGGACTTGCCCGCACCATTGGCACCGATCAGGGTCACGATCTCGCCGCGATGGACATCGACATCCACACCCTTGAGCGCGATGATCTTGCCGTAATAGGTCTCCACGCCGCGCACCTGGAGCATCAGGTCGGTCTCGTCGCTCATGCCTTGCCCCCTGTCTTGCCCTTGCCAGCGCGGCTGGTGGACACCTTGCCGGCGTCGACGCGCCGGGAAAATTCGGTATCGCCCCCTTCGGCAAGCTGTTTGGCCTGGCCGATCCAGTCCTCGCGCTCGATACGGCCGGGGAAGGCCAGATAGGCGCCCACCCATTCGGCTTCCGCCGCCGACCAGGCGGCGATCTGGGAGAAGTGGAAGATGCCGAGCGCATTCAGCTTCTTCTCGTTGGCCGGACCGATGCCCTTGATGCGCGTCAGGTTGTCGGCGTCGCCCTGGGCGGCCGCCAGCACCGCCGGTTTGCTGCCCGGCAGGCTGGTTTCGTCCTTCGCCTCGGGCTTTCCGGCAGCCTTGCCCGGCATTTCACCGGTCGCAGCATGGGCGCTCATTGCCGCCACCGGCGATTGCGGCCTTTCCGGTTTGGTCGCCTGCGCATCCTCGGCGTGCCTGGCTTCCTCGATATCCTCCAGGATGTCGGGGTCGTCGATTTCCTCCTCGTCGTCGACGCCCAGATAGGCGGCGATGACCTTCGGATCGTTGCGCACCGCTTCGGCGCTGCCGTCGGAGATCTTCTGGCCGTAGTCGAGCACGATGACATGGTCCGAGATCTCCATGACGACACCCATGTCGTGCTCGATCAGCAGGACAGACGTCTTGTGCTCGCCGCGGATATACTGAAGCAATTCGTTCAGTTCGGCCGATTCACGGGGATTGAGGCCGGCCGCGGGCTCGTCGAGGCACAAAAGGTGCGGCTGGGAGCACATGGCGCGCGCGATTTCCAGGCGCCGCTGGGCGCCATAGGGCAGGTCGCCGGCCGGATCGTCCGCGCGGTCGATGAGCCGGGTGCGCTCGAGCCAGTAGACCGCCTGGTCGATGGCACTCTTTTCCGCCTTCCGGTAACCGGCCAGGCCGAGCAGCCCGCCGATCGTGAAATTGGACGCGTCCATCAGCATGTTGTGCTGTGCGACCAGCAGGTTCTCCAGCACGGTCATGCCGCCGAAAAGCCGGATGTTCTGGAAGGTGCGCGCGACCTTGGCCCGCGCCGAGATCTCGAAATCGGGCATCCGCTCAAGAAGGAACACCGCGCCGTTGTCGGTCTTGTCCCATTGCCGGTTGGTGCCGGTGAGCGCCTCCACGGCTTCCGATTGCCGGCCCGGCCCGTGACGCATCACGATGCGCCCTTCCGTCGGCTTGTAGAAACCGGTCACGCAGTTGAAGACGGTCGTCTTGCCCGCGCCGTTCGGCCCGATCAGCGCGGTGATGTCACCGCGCCCGACATTGAACGACAGGTCGTTGACCGCAACCAGGCCACCGAAGCGCATCGTCAGATGCTCGACCGTCAGCACCGGATCGGCGTCCCAGTTCGCGGCCGCGCCGGCGGCCTTGATGTCCATCGCCTCGGCCATGATCAATGCCCCTCGCCCTGCGCCACCATGTCGGCGCCGATTTTCTTCTTTTCCTTCAGAACGGCCGATGGTTCACGCGACGAGATCAGTCCGCGCGGCTTCCAGACCATGATGCCCACCATCGCCAGCCCGAAGATGAGCATGCGATATTGCGTCGGCTCGAAACCGTCGCCGAAGATGTTCTGCAGGAAGCCCAGGTTGCGCAGCAGTTCGATGCCGCCGATCATGACCACCGAGGCGATGACAACGCCGATCTGCGAGCCCAGACCGCCCAGCACCACGATGGCCAGGATGATGGCCGACTCCAGGAAGGTGAAGCTTTCCGGCGAGATGAAGCCTTGCCGCGTGGCGAAGAACGAACCGGCGAAGCCACCGAACATGGCGCCCAGCGCAAACGCCGTCAGCTTCGTGTTGGTCGTGTTGATGCCGAGCGACCGGCAGGCGATCTCGTCCTCGCGCAGCGCTTCCCAGGCACGCCCGATCGGCATCTTGCGCATCCGCATCGTCACCAGGTTGGTGATGATCGCCAGGATGAAGATGATGTAATAGAGGAAGATGAAGCGCTGGATCGGATCGTAGGCGATGCCGAAGAAGTCGGCGAAACCGCCCTCCCCGCGCTTGAACTCCAGGCCGAACAGCGTCGGCTTGGGAATGCCCGAAATGCCGTCCGGGCCGCCGGTGAACTCGTACCAGTTGAGCAGCACGACACGGATGATCTCGCCGAAAGCCAGCGTGACGATGGCCAGGTAGTCGCCGCGCAGCCTGAGCACCGGGAAGCCGAGGATGAGGCCCCAGAAGGCCGCCAGGACGCCCGCCAGCGGCAAGGCCATCCAGAAGCCGAACTCGAAATACTGCGCCAGCAGCGCGAAGGAATAGGCCCCCACGGCGTAGAAGGCGACATAGCCCAGATCCAGCAGGCCGGCGAGGCCCACCACGATGTTCAGGCCCCAGCCGAGCATGATGTAGGTCATGATCAGGATGGCAAGATCGATGAACTGGCGGTCCTGCTGCGGAAAGAACGTGGTGAAGAAGAACGGCAGCACGAGCGCGAAGGCGAACAGGATGCGCTTGAGCCACCAAGCCACCCGTTCGGCGGTGTCGCCGCCCGGCGCCGCGGTCGCGACGCGCCGCGTCACCGGCTTGTGGGTCTTGAAGACGAAGATGTTGAGCGCAAGGCGGCCGGCGAAAACGATCACGATGGCCGCGATGAACAGCCCCCAGCGCGTGGTGAGCACCAGGCCGCCCGGCGCGATGTCGGTCCGCAGGCCAAGGAAGAAGAAGCCGAGCACACCCGTCAGCAGCGCGGCAAGGAAGGCATCGCGCAAGGATTCCGCCATCGAGTTGGGATCCTTGGCCGGTACGATTTCCGGTGCGTCGCGGCGCTCCTCTTCAAGCCGCTGGGCGCCTTCGGGCGTGGTGGTTTCGGTTGGCTGGTGCACCATCAGACCTTCTCCACTTCCGGTTTGCCAAGCAGGCCCGAGGGCAGGAAGATCAGCACGATCGCCAGGATCGAGAAGGCCGCCACGTCCTTGTACTCCACGGTGAAGTAGCCCGACCAGAACACCTCGATCAGGCCGATCAGCAGGCCGCCGAGCATGGCCCCGGGCAGCGATCCGATACCGCCGAGCACGGCCGCGGTGAAGGCTTTCACCCCGGCCAGGAAGCCGATGTAGAAGTCGATGACCCCGTAGAGCAGCAGGAACATCAGGCCGGCGACGGCTGCCAGCGCCGCGCCCATGACGAAGGTCAGCGAGATCGTCCTGTCGACATTGACCCCGAGCAGCGCGGCCATCTTCTGGTCCTGCTCGCAGGCGCGTTGCGCGCGGCCCAGCGGCGTCTTGGTGATCAGCAGGGTGAAGCCGATCATCAGCGCCGTCGTCAGCACGATGATGAGGATCTGCATGTAGGAAAGCTGCACCACGATGGGCCCGTTTTCCGTCACGCCCTCCATGATGGTGACGCCGCCGGAGACGATCGGCTGCAGCGGCTTCACGCGCGCGCCCTGCGTAACCTGCACGAAGTTCTGCAGCACGATCGACATGCCGATCGCCGTGATCAGCGGCGCCAGGCGGAACGAGCCGCGCAACGGCCGGTAGGCCAGGCGCTCCACCGTCCAGCCCCAGGCCGCCGTGAAGATCATCGAGATGACCAGCACGATGAGCAGGGCCAGGATGATGAAGCCGATGCTCGACGCGGCGGTAAGCCCGATGGCAACGATCAGCGCCAGCGCGATGAACGAGCCGACCATGAAGATGTCGCCATGCGCGAAGTTGATCATGCCGATGATGCCGTACACCATCGTGTAGCCGATCGCGATCAGCCCGTAGATCGAGCCGAGCGTCAGCCCGTTGATGAGCTGCTGGACGAAATATTCCATGCCGTTCCCCTGTTGCCCGGCCGCCTCTGACGGACAGTCCGGAAGCGCCGGCTGGCGCTGGACCATTTTGTTATTCTTAGCGGCTCGCTCCCACAACACAACCGGCTTTGGCAAAGCCGTCGAATTGCGCGGCTACCCCCTCATCCCCGCCGCTTCCTGCGGCATTTTGCGAATTCCTAGCACCGGAATTCCGAAAAGTCTTTGCATCCTTCCTGTTATTTTCCTCGGCGAACTGCTGATTCTTGCAAGAATGAACTCCTTGCCGCGAATTCATTGCAAGAAGGCATGATTCGAACTGTGGCCTCTCCGTTGCGTCAGACGACCGAAAAGCCCCGGCAGAACGGGTCGCGTTCATCGATGAAGATCGTGTTCAGCCCGGTCATGACCGCCCAGCCGGCAATGGACGGCACGATGGCCGCCCGGCCCGCGACCGTCGCCGCTGCCTCGACCCGGCCATGGAAAAGCGAACCGATGATCGATTCGTGCACGAAATCGTCGCCGGGCTTCAGTTCCCCGCGCGCCGCCAGTTGCGCCATGCGCGCCGAAGTGCCGGTTCCGCAGGGACTGCGGTCGATGGCCTTGTCGCCATAGAACACGGCGTTGCGCGCATGCGCGCCCGCCACGGTCGGCTTGCCGGTCCACAAGACGTGGGTCACGCGGTTGATCTCCGGCCTCTCCGGATGGGCCAGCGTGTAGGCCTCGTTGAGCCGCTGCCGGATGACCGGGCTCCAGGCGATGAGGTCGGCCGCCGAATGATCGGCCATGTCGCGGTAATTGGCCTGCGGCTCCACGATCGCGTAGAAATTGCCGCCATAGGCGACATCGACGTTCAGGGTTCCGAGGACAGGGCACTCCACCTCCCAGCCCGTGGCGTGCAGGAAGGCCGGCACGTTGGTCAGCCGGACCTCGCGCACATGGTCCCCGTCCATGCTGTATTCGGCCTTCACGGGCCCCGCCGGCGTGTCCAGCATCAGCACGCCGGGGGTCCTTGGCCGCACGAGCCCGTGCTCCACGGCCATGGTCACCGTGCCGATCGTGCCGTGCCCGCACATTGGCAGGCAGCCCGACGTCTCGATATAGAGCACGCCCACATCGCAGTCGTCGCGCGTCGGCGGGTAGAGGATGGCGCCCGACATCATGTCATGGCCGCGCGGTTCGAACATGAGCCCGGTGCGGATCCAGTCGTGATGGGCAAGGAAATCGGCGCGCCGCTCCATCATGGTCGCGCCTTTCAGCAGCGGTCCGCCACCGGTCACGAGGCGCACCGGATTGCCGCAGGTGTGTCCGTCGATGCAGAAGAAGGAATGACGCGCCATGACGGTCTCTCAGAAGCGTTGCGCGGAAAAGGGCGACAGGTCGATGGCCGGAGCCTGCCCGCAAACGATGTCGCGCACAAGGCGCGCGGTCGCCGCCGCCTGTGTGAGGCCAAGGTGCCCGTGGCCGAAGGCATGGACGATCTGTGGTCCGGCCGCGGACGCGCCGATGACAGGCAGCGAGTCCGGCAGCGACGGACGATAGCCCATCCATTCCCGGCCGCCTCCTGTCTTCAGCGCGGGCAGAAAACGTTTTGCCTTGTCCAGCATGGCGCGGCTGCGGCGATAGTCAGGCGCCAGGCTCAGCCCGCCCAGTTCCACCGCCCCGCCGATGCGGATGCCGGTTTCAAGCGGCGTGGCGACAAAGCCATGGTCGCAGAAGACAAGCTGGCGCTTGAGATCAAAGGCACCGGGCGGAAGCGTCGTGTTGTAGCCGCGTTCGGTCTCCAGCGGAATGCGGTCGCCAAGCGGCCCGGCAAGCCGGTGTGACCATGCGCCGGCGGCGATGACGACGCGATCGGCTTTGAGCCGCTTGCCATCGCCAAGGCGGACAGACGGTCCGTCCGGGGCCATCTCCACGCTCTCGACTCCGGCCTGGACGAAAAGCGCACCGCGCGATTGCGCGAAGGAGAAGAGCGCCTTGCCGAACACCTGCGGGTCGGACACCGTCATCCAGCCGGGAATGAAGACGCCCCTGGCGAAATGATCCGACAGGCCCGGCTGGAAATCGGCCAGATGCGCCTTGTCCACCACCTCGAAGGCAACGCCGTGGCGCTCGCGCGCCGCATAGCCGGCTCCCGCCGCGTTGAAGCTCGCTTCGCTGTCGTAAAGTTCGAGGCAGCCGTCGCGCCGAAGAAACCCCTCCGTACCTGTCAATGCCGTCAGAGAGGCCCATTCGCCGCGCGCCAGTTCCATCAACTGCGCCTGGGCCGACAGCGCCGCCTCGAACCGGCCAGGACGGCCCGCCGTCAGGAAGCGCAGGAGCCAGGGGAGGACCGGCAGGAAATGGCGCGGCGGGATGGAAAGCGGACCCAGCGGATCCATCAACCAGCGCGGCACCTGCCTGAGCATGCCCTTTTGCGCCAGCGGCAGCAGGTCGGAAAAGGCGAAGGCCGCCGCATTGCCGGCACTCGTCTCCTCGCAGATGCCGGAGCGGTCCACCACCGTCACCGCATGGCCCTCGTCCGCCAGGCGCGCGGCGGCCGCGGCGCCGATGATACCGCCGCCGACGATGAGAACGGAGGGCTTGCCTTGCGTCATGGTGAACCTGTCAGAACGTGACCTGTCAGAACTCCGGCAGAACGGGCCGGCTGTCCAGCGCCGAGCGGATCACCGCCTCGACCTGTGCGCGGCGCTCGCCCGACAGCGGCCGGCGCGGCGCGCGCACCCGGTCATTCGTGCCGATGGCATGGACTTCCGCCAGCTTGATGTTCTGCACCAGATAGGTGGAGACGTCGAGATCGAGCAGCGGACGGAACCAGCGGTAGATGGCCAGCGCCTCGGCCTGCCGGCCCTGTTTCATGAGTTGGTATATGGCAACGGTCTCGCGCGGGAAGGCCGTGACCAGGCCCGCCACCCAGCCGACGGCGCCCACGGCCAGCGCCTCGAAGGCCAGGTTGTCGACACCGGTGAAGAGGTCGTAGCGGTCGCCCATCCGGTTGATGATGTCGGTGGAGCGGCGGATGTCGTCGGAGCTCTCCTTGACCGCGACGAAGCGCCAGTCATCGGCCAGTTCCTCCATCATGTCGACAGAGACGTCGACACGGTAAGCGATGCGGTTGGAATAGATCATCACCGGCAGGTCGCCGGCTTCGGCCACCGCCCGCAGGCCGGCCACCGCCTCGTCGCGGTCGGCATGATAGACCATGGACGGCACGACCATCAGGCCATCTGCCCCGGCGGCCTTCGCTTCGCGGGCCCTTCCGCAAGCCTCGCGCGTACCCGCCTCGTTGATCGTCATGAGAACCGGCTTGCCCCCGGAAACTGCCTTTGCCGTCTTGAAGACCGCCAGCTTTTCATCCGGCGACAGCATCGGCCCCTCGCCCAGCGAGCCGCCGACGATGATGCCGTCGCAGCCGGCATCCATCTGCAGGCCGAAACAGCGCTCCATTTCTGCGTGATCGAGTTCATCGGTTTCGGTGAACTTGGTCGTCACCGCCGGAAAAACACCTTGCCACATGCCTTGTCTCCCTGATCGTTGCGTGTGATATATCAGAACGGGAAGCAGCCGGTCAAGTCTGATATATCAGAAACGGAATCGCGATGCCGCAGACTGACACAACCATCGAAATGCACCCTCCAACGCCGGAGAGCCAGGCGGATTCAGCCTACCGGCTTCTGGAAGAAGCACTGGTGACGCTGGATCTCGAACCCGGCAGCCATCTGACGGAAGGCGCGTTGATCGCCCGCGTGGGGCTCGGCCGCACGCCAGTGCGCGAGGCCATCCAGCGCCTTGCCTGGGAAGGCCTGCTGGAGGTCCGCCCGCGGGCGGGGATCCGCGTCGCCCCGCTGGTCGAAAGCGACTGGGTCAAGGTGCTGGAAGCGCGGCGCGGCGTCGAGGCCGCCCTTGCCCGCGCCGCCGCACACAACCTGACGCCTGCCGCCGCGCAAGCCTTCGCGCGCGCCGCCAAGGCCATGCAGCAGGCAGTGGCAGACCGTGATACCCGCGCCTTTCTTGAAGCCGACAAGGCCTTCGACCTGGCCCTCGCGCAAGCGGCGGACAATGTCTATGCAGCCCGCCTGGCCGCACCCTTGCAGTCCCATTCGCGCCGCTTCTGGTTTGCCGCCGCGCGTCCCGACAGCCTAGCCGAGGCTGCCGCCCACCATCTCGACCTGATCAACGCCATCCTGGAGCGCGACGCGGACCTCGCCCATGACGAGGCCCTGCGCCTCATGGCCCTGCTGGAAGCGATGGCGCGGGGGCGTTGAACCGGCAGGGGAATCCTGCTTCGGCTCATCAATACCATCAGCCAGCCTGGCCCGTTGCCGCATATGCGGTTGCGCAGATTCTGACGAAAGCAACGGGAAAGGGGCGGCCCGTGAGAGCCGCCCCTTGAAAGTCTGTGCCTTGAAAAGGCCGCTGGCGGTCAGTCCATTGCCTTGAAGTGGAACTCGCCGCCTTCCTTGATGCCCGAGAACCAGCGCGCCGTCACCGTCTTGGTCTTGGTGTAGAAGCGGAAGGCGTCCGGACCGTACTGGTTCAGGTCGCCAAAGGCCGACTTCTTCCAGCCGCCGAAGGTGAAATAGCTGAGCGGCACGGGGATCGGGAAGTTGATGCCCACCATGCCCAC
>MDTD01103070.1_pt1 | contig 20571 bp, 21 predicted proteins | sample 811221 | NCBI WGS metagenome assembly MDTD01 (sample SAMN05326646, study PRJNA326480) | marine metagenome | isolation source: seawater | place: Pacific Ocean: South West | collected 2011
GCAAACATTGGTGGTACAAAAATAATGGAAGTATTTGCATCCGTAGATTTGACAGCATCTTCTACAGTATTAAAAATTGGAATATCATTTTCGTCTCGATACCCACCTTTGCCTGGTGTAACACCAGCTACAATATTTGTACCATATTCTACCATTTGTCTTGTATGGAAAGCACCTTCTTTACCAGTAATACCTTGAACAACTACCCTAGAATTATTATTTACTAATATGCTCATTATACTATTCCTTTACTTGCTTTAACTACTTTTTCGGCAGCATCCTCAAGGCTTGTTGCTACAATAAATTTCAATGGAGAATTATCAAATAATTCTTTAGCTGTTTCTGCATTAGTACCTTCAAGTCTAACTACAACTGGGACGCTCACATTAATTCTATCCATTGCATCAATAACACCTTGCGCAACTCGATCACAGCGAACAATACCGCCAAATATATTAATTAAAATTGCATTTACATTAGAATCTGCTAAAATTATTTTAAAACCATGCGCTACAGTTTCAGCATTAGCTACGCCACCAACATCCAAAAAATTGGCAGGATCACCGCCATGCAATTTAATAATATCCATGGTACCCATCGCTAAACCTGCACCATTAACCATACAACCAACTTTTCCATCTAATTTAATATAATTTAAATCATACTTTTTCGCTTCAACTTCACTTGGCTCTTCTTCTGATATATCCTGAAGTTTAGAAATATCATTTTGTCGATAAAGTGCATTGCTATCAAAATTTATCTTCGAATCCAATGCAATCACTTCATCCTCATTAGTTAACACTAGTGGATTTATTTCCATCAATGAACAATCTTTATTCTTAAATACCTTCCAAAGGTTCATGAATATACTTACACCACCTTTAACCTGTTTTCCATTTAAACCTAATGCAAAGGCTAGCTGTCTTGCCTGATATGGTTTTAAATTTGTATTTGGTTCTAACCATATTTTAAAAATTTTCTCAGGTGTTTCTTCTGCAACTTTTTCTATTTCCATACCACCTTCTGTTGATACCATGAAACAATACTTACTTAATGATCTATCTAAAACTATCCCAGCATAAAATTCACTTTTAATATTACTTGCTGACTCAATAAGCAATCTTTGAACTAATTTTCCTTCTGGACCAGTTTGATGTGTTTTAAGGTACATTCCTAAGATTTCAGATGCATATTTCTTCACCTCGTCCAAGGATCTTGCTAACTTAACACCTCCTCCTTTTCCTCTACCACCAGCATGGATTTGAGCCTTAACCATAACAGGCAATGAACCAATCTTATTTGCTACTTCTAAAGCTTCGTCCACTGAAAAAGCAGGATAGCCTAAAGGGACAGAAACACCTGCTTCTTTAAAAATTTGTTTCCCTTGATATTCGTGTATATTCATTTAATCATTCCTTATTGTTGTTCCTTTAATTCCATCTATAGCATCTTTTATACAGTTTATTGAGGTAATAACTACTTTATGACCATGATATTTTAGAAAATATAATGCAGCCTCAATTTTTGGCTCCATGGTGCCTCTCTTAAAATGACCCCTAGACAAATAATGTTTTATTTCTGATACAGTAGTATTTATCAATGGTTTTTGATTATACTGTTTAAAGTTTATAAAAATATTATCTACATCTGTTATGATAAATAGCTCCTCTGCTTTCAAGATCCTTCCTAACAATGCAGCAGACATATCTTTATCAATAACGCCATTGATACCCTCCAGATCACCATCAGCATTAAAAAAACATGGGATACCCCCACCACCACTTGCTATAACAATTGTTCCAAAATCAATTAAATTTTTAATCGAGTAGCCATTAAATAAATACTTAGGTTGAGGAGATGGCACAACCCTTCTCCATTCTCCAGGCTCTTGCTCTTTCATATCCCAATTTAGTTCTTTTATAAATCTTTCTGCTTTATTTTTTGGGTATCTTCTACCAACAAACTTAGCTGGACTTTTTAAAGATGGATCGTCTGAATCAACTCTTACTTGGGAAATAAAGCTTACAACTTCTCTTTGAATATTGTGATAATGTAATGCATTTTGTAAAGACTGTTGAATCATATAACCAATTGCACCTTGTGTATTTGCCACCAAAACACCAAGAGGCAAAGAAGGTATTTCACTCGAAGCTACTTCATTTCTTCTTAACTCATCTCCGACCTGCGGACCATTACCATGTGTGATACCAATTTTATAATTCAGATGAACGAAATGCATTATTGCCTTTAAACTTTCTCGCGTGTGTGAAAATTGTTCTTCTATTGTTCCTGCACTATTCTTAGGCGATATTGCATTACCACCAAGAGCTATTAAAACTGTTTTATCCATTTTTTCTTTTTATTGGCATCGTTAAACATCTCATTCCACCTCTACCCCTGACTAATTCAGAACCATCAATAACAATGATGAATTTTTCATCTGTTGATATCCAATAGTCAGAATTATTCAAGAATAAATCAACAGAAATTTGTTTGTAACCTCTCTTTTTTAATTCATTAATTGTTTCATAATTTCTTTTATATCCTATAATTTTACCTGGAGCTAACGCAAAACAGTTTGCACCCTCAGTCCATTGCTCTCGCTTTTGATTTATTTCTTTTTCACCACCACAATTAATGGGAATAACATCTATATCTAATTTTGCTAATAAGTCCAAAAGTGTCTCATCGGAAGGTCTTGTAATTTTATTTTTTTCATCACTCTTAAATAAATAAATATTTAAGTCTTTATTGTAATTATTATTCTTATTAAATAATGGTGGATATAATATACACTCATTGTCGCTTGCACGTGTTAAAACGGTATCTAAATGCATAACCTCACGTTTTTTTGGTAATTCAACACCAATTACAAAGTCAAAACCCTCATGAAATATATAGGATGAAAGTATTTCAACTGACTCTAAAGGTGTTCTTTGACTTATCCCAATAATCACTATTTTATCATTAAATACCATCACATCTCCACCCTCAATACTTAATCCATTTGAGATATTTTTAAAATTAATTTTTTTGTATTTTTTAAATAGCTGGTGGTTCTCAATGAGATACTTAGAAATAATATTTTCACGTTTTCGGACAGGAAAATGTGCATTTGAAATAAGGATTGAATTTCCTAGAACTACTCCTATATCTCTTGTAAACATAAAGTTGGGTAATGGATAGTTAAATACCTCGGTTTCACCACTCCTACCACTAATTAACATATTTACGAACTCAATAGCACTTAGATTTTTTATTAAGTCGGTATTTAATGTAATTGTACTTTTGAACAATTTTTTTTCTAATTTCAAACAATTGTTAATCACCTCTAATCTAGCTAAATTATTAGTAAATAGCTCTAGCAGTAAATCTATCAAATAAAAGCAATTACCGTCCGTCCAAGTATTTAAAATATTCGATAAATCATCATGCTCTTTACCAATTTTTTGATGATCAATAATATCATCAAATAAAATGAAATCAGGATTTTTCTTCATGATATCATTTACAACCAAAATCTCATTTGTTTGACTGGGCAGTATGAACTTATGTTCGACTCCCGGGCGATGAACTAGAACTTTTTCAAGGAAATCTATCTCGGAATGAATTGACATCTTACTGTTATGCTAAATCTGTTCCAAGAAATGGATATCTGTAGTCTTTAGGAGGATCAAATGTTTCTTTTATAGTTCTTTGTGATACCCAGCGCATCAAATTGGCAGCAGATCCAGCCTTATCATTTGTTCCAGACGCTCTACTTCCTCCAAAGGGTTGCTGCCCAACAACAGCTCCAGTAGGTTTGTCGTTTATATAAAAATTACCTGCAGAATGAATTAAGTATTCTCTTGCTTCGTTGATGGCTTTTCTTGAATTTGAAAACACTGCCCCTGTGAGTGCATATTCAGAGGTAGAGTCAACAAGTTTACATATATTTTCCCATGATTTTAATTCATCAGAAGCGTCCCAATCATAGATAAAAATAGTAAGCACAGGCCCAAATATTTCTTCTTCCATTGTCTTAAATAATGGATTTTCAGTAACGACAGCTGTAGGCTCAATAAAGAAACCAACAGATTTGTCATAGCCTCCGCCGTGTAAAATTTCTGCATCCTCTGCATTATCTGCATATTTAATATATTCAACTATATTATCGAAAGCATTCTCGTCAATTACAGCATTAATAAAATTACTAAAATCAGTCACATCCCCCATTTTAACTGTTGATATCTGTTTCAAAAATTCTATTTTTACGTTTTCCCATATTGTTTTTGGTATGTAACACCTAGAGGCAGCTGAGCATTTTTGACCTTGATATTCGTATGCACCCCTTATCATAGCTGTAACTAATGACCTAACTTCAGAAGATGGATGGGCTAATATAAAATCTTTTCCACCAGTCTCACCAACGATACGCGGATACGTTTTATAATTGTGTATGTTTGAACCAATTTTTTTCCACATTCCTTGAAAAACAGATGTTGATCCTGTAAAATGTACACCCGCTAAATGTTCATTTTCAATTACAGGGTTACCAATTTCTGAGCCTGAACCAGGGAGGAAATTAATAACTCCATCGGGTAAACCTGCCTCTTGAAATAATTTCATTAAAAAATATCCAGAATATACTGATGATGATGCTGGTTTCCAAATTACTGTATTTCCCATCAAAGCAGGGGCTGTGGGTAGATTTGCGGCTATTGAAGTAAAATTAAAAGGAGTAACAGCAAAAACAAATCCTTCTAATCCACGATATTCTACTTGATTCCAAGCACCCTCAGGGGAATAAGGTGGTTGTTCTTGATAAATTTGTTGTAAATACTCACAATTGAAATTAAAAAAATCTATCAATTCACATGCAGAGTCTATTTCTGCTTGAAAAGCATTTTTACTTTGTCCTAGCATAGTAGCAGCATTTATTATTTCACGATATGGTCCCTTTAGCAATGTAGCCATTTTTTTAAATATTGCCACTCTGGATTCCCAATGCATGTTCATCCATTTCTTCCTGACAGCCAAAGATGATTGTATAGCTATATCTACTTCTTTTTTACCAGCTTTATGAAATTTACCAAGAATATGGCTATGATTATGGGGCATAACACAGTTATGTGTATTGTTTGTCCTAATCTCTTTACCAGCAATAATAATAGGTATATCATAAAATTTTGATGACATTTCTTTTAATTTTATTTTTAGATTGGTTCTCTCTTCTGATCCTGGAGCAAATGAAGATACTGGCTCATTTACTGCGACTGGTACTTTATAAATTGAATTACCCATTAGGCTTCCTGTTTAATGAATTAAATAATTTGGCACATAGTAAAATTTACCCACTTAAAAAATCCTACTGCAAGATAGAATAAAATTATTTTTAAAAGTCTTTATCTAACTGCTCATTTATCTTTAGTGAAAATGACTTTTTTAGATACCAAGACGATAAATAAAATAATGGTGTATCAATAAATGCAACTAACATTTTAAATAGCCAACCATCAATAATAGCCGATAAAATTTGTGATCGATCCCAAACACCAATAAATAAAATCGAAACAACAAGAGTAGTATCTATCAACTGAGAAAATATAGTTGAAGCATTATTTCTAAGCCACAAATGCTTGCCCTTGGTTAAGTTTTTCCAAAAATGAAAAACTCTAACATCAATTAGTTGAGCTGATAAGTATGCAATCATTGAGGCTAAAATTACACGCCAAGCATTTTGGAAGACTTGATTATATTCAGAATCACCAACAGGAGAGCCTGAGATTGATTGAAACTGTGCACCAATCCAGAGAAATACAACTGTAAATATAGAAGCAATAAAACCACTAACTACAACTCTGTTAGCTTTCTTTCTACCATAAATTTCTGATAATATATCAGTTACAAGAAAAGTGATTGGATATGGTAAGATACCGGCTGAGACAATAAAGGTTTTAAATCCTAAATCTATACTAACAAATTTATTTGCAATTAAATTGCAAGTTACTAAAGATGCAACAAAAATTGCACTTAAAATCATATATAATTGATGATTCCAGACTTTCTTATCTAATAACATAAATAAACAATTTCCTTTTTTGGTTTTTAATCACATTTAATGTTTCGCAGTGTGTTTAAATTTAAAATTAATTTTAATAGTAGAATAGATTATAATTAACTATTTCTGCGCAAATTATTTTTATTTTATATTATAATAATATGGAAAAATTATTTTATGTCAAATAAACTTCTTAAATTAAAATTTTGGGGAACTCGAGGATCAAATCCATCTGCCGCTCAAAATATGTCAACATACGGCGGAGAAACAACCTGTGTTGAGCTTAGGTCCTCAAACAATGATTTAGTCATTTTCGATATGGGAACTGGGATTATTAGGCTTGGAAACTCAATTGTGAATGAGCCAAACCCTGTGAAAAATTTTCACATTCTTCTTAGTCATTTTCATTGGGATCATATTATTGGATTTGCCTCATTCAAGCCAGTTTATATAAAAGGTTTTAACATAACAATATATGCCCAAAAACCAGAAAACGGTACACTCAAAGAAGTCTTTCAAGACATGCTAAATAATAGGTATTGGCCAGTTCCGCTGAATAAACTTGGTGCAAAAATAACGTTTAGAGAGGTTCATCCTTTGATCTTTAAAATAAACGATGACATTGCGGTTGAGGCTAGATACCATCCACATCCTGGTGGAGCACTTGGTTACAGATTATTAGTCGATGGTAAAAAGATAACTTTTATTACAGACATCGAGCATCCGCCAGATAGAACTTTAGAGTCAGTAATTGAGCTTGCTCGAGATTCAGACATTTTAATTCATGAAGGACATTTTTCACCAGAAGACCTACCCAAGCATGCTGGCTGGGGCCACAGTAGCTGGGTAGAGGCTGTTGATGTTGCAAAAAAATCTGATTCTAAAAGATTAATTATGAATCATCATTCACCAGAATACGAAGATACGCAAATAGCAATTTTAGAAGCTAATGCTAAAAGAGAATTTCCTAACTCAAGTTTCTCTAGATCAGAAGAGACAATTTTCCTAAATCTTTAATAATGATATATTTTGATTCTGCCGCCACAACCCCAATGGATAAAAAGGTGGTCAATTACATCACGGAATTAATGAGCAATGTATATGGTAATCCCTCAAGCATTCATCAAATAGGTCAAAATGCCAAGGCAATAATTGAAAAATCAAGATATAAAATCGCCAAATCATTAAATGTAAAAACTAAAGAGATCTTTTTTACAAGTGGAGGGACGGAATCAAACAATTTAGTTTTGAGAAGTGTATTAAGTAAAAATGATCACTTCATCACCTCCAGTATCGAGCATAGTGCGATCCTAAAAACAAAAGATGATTTAGAAAGAAAAGGAGTTTTATCAACGGTTATACATCCAAATAAATATGGACAAATCACACTGGAAAAAATTAAAAGTTCTTTAAAACCTAACACTAAACTCGTCTCAATAATGTATGTAAACAATGAATTAGGTACAATTAATGATATTGAAAAAATTGCAAAATTCTTACACCATAAAAAGATTTTATTTCACACGGATGCTGTTCAAGCTGTAGGTAAAATTGACATAGATTTAAACAAATTAAAAGTGAATTTTTTATCTGCCTCTGCTCATAAATTCCATGGACCCAAAGGTGTGGGTTTTCTATATTGTAAAAATAAAAGTATCATTCACCCGCAGATAACAGGTGGTGGCCAAGAGAGAAATATTAGAGGTGGTACAGAAAATATATCTGGTATTGGTGGTATGGGATTTGCCTTAGAGATGGCAAAAGAAAATATGGGCGCATACACTAAATACATGAAAAAACTTGAGAATAAGCTCTTTAATGAGTTAGAATTAGCTAAAATCCAATTTAGAAGGAACGGAACCAATCACATAATTGGAATCTATAATATAACTTTTTTTGATGTTCCTGGTAACCTACTCATTGTAAATTTAGATCTTGAAAATATTGCCATATCCTACGGTTCGGCATGTTCATCTGGTAGTTTAAAACCATCTCCAGTTCATGAACTAATTGGATTATCAAAATATGAATCTGAATGTACAGTGAGAATATCACTGTCTAAACTTAATACATGTGATGAAATTGTATCATTTACTATTGTATTAAAAAAGGTTATTCGTAAAATAAAAAAAAGAAATATATGTCAAAAGAACGTGTTTTAGTCGCTATGTCCGGCGGTGTTGATAGCTCTGTTGCGTTAGCAAAAGTGATAGAGCAGGGCTATGAAGCTATAGGTATTACGATGAAATTATGGGATAATAATAAATTTGAGGGTTCTCAATTTCAAGAGAGTACTTGTTGTGGTATAGATGAGATAACAGGTGCTAAACTTGTATGTGATCATTATGGAGTACCTCATTACACCATGGATTTTTCTGACTCATTTATTGAAGAGGTTGTGGAGAATTTTGTCGATGAATATATCGCTGGTAGAACGCCCAATCCGTGCGTTAGATGTAATTCATTTGTTAAATGGGATGCCTTCCTGCAAAAAGCGGATGATCTTGGTGCCCATTACATTGCAACAGGACATTATGCACAGATTGAAAAATTACACAATACTCAATACCTCAAAAGAGGCATAGACGACAAAAAAGATCAATCCTACGTTCTATGGGGCATACCGAAAGATACGCTATCAAGGACAATATTTCCATTAGGTAATATGACAAAGAAGGATGTTAGGGAGTACGCTAAACAGAACAATTTAGCAACGGCAAGTGTGCCGGAAAGTATGGAAATATGTTTTGTAGCAAACAATGATTACAAAGCCTTTCTTGATAAATATGCACCTGAAAAAATGAAAAAAATCAAAATAGGTAATATTATTGAGGATGGGAAAATAATTGGTAAGCATAATGGTTATACGAAATATACAATAGGCCAAAGAAAAGGAATAGGCGTTACTTATCCTGAGCCACGATATGTAAAATCAATAGATTCGTCATCAAATACTATAACCATATCAAAAAAAGATGGCTTGTTCTCTAAAGGCTGTACTTTTAAAGAAGCCAATTGGCTCGTGAAAAATATAGATAGTATTAAAAATATTTCTGTTATGGTTAGATACAATAGCACTGCGGTTGATGGCATAATATCTAATGAAAAAACAATGGTAAATTTTCTTTCACCGCAATTATCCATAACGCCCGGACAATCGATAGTATTTTACGATAATGATGTCGTTTTAGGAGGCGCTATAATAAACAAACCAATTAAATAACTATTTCAGGAGAAAACTATTCCAAAATATATTGGAACATTTTAATATATAAACTGTAATATGGGTATGAAAAAGCTTTCAATAATAATTATAATAATAAATCATTTAGGTTTTTGCAACGTATTTGCCTTACCAAATGAAAAAATCATTCCAAACAAGTTAAATGGCATAATTGAACTCAAATCCCTAAACAAACTAAATTTCAATCAACAAATTTCTTTTGGTACCGCCCTGTCAAACAATGACTCGTATTCTTATGGTGTTTTTTCTAATAACTTTGATTACAGTTTTAACAAAAATATTAATTTAAAAGGTGGTATACATCTATTGAAAAATACAAACTTAAATCAAAACAATTACCCGAATCATAACTTTGATGTACTATATAATTTTGAAATAAAATACAAACTCTCAGAAAATACTCATATGCAAATATCAGTAAATAATATCAGTCCACATATAAATACTTTCAAATCTCTTCTAAAGTGATAAAAAGAAAAAGACGTAAGAAGAAAAAATTCAGTTTATCTAACTTTAATCCTCCAAATGCTATTATATTCTGTTTGTCTTTAATAATTGGTTTAGCTCTTTACTCACTAATTGATCATTTCTTTTACTCAAATGATAAGATAAGATTTAATCACAATATTGATATTGTTTCACTTATAACAAAATCAGATTATGAAATAAAATATGGTAATAAAATAACGATACAGCTTTTAAATGGAAATGGAGTGAGAGGACTCGCAGAAAATTATTCCATATATTTAATTCAGGAAGGACATGATGTAATCTCAAAGCAGAATGCAAGTCATCATAATTATAAAGAATCTGAACTAATACTACATAATTCAAATAGAAAAGCAGCAGAAGATATAGCCAACTTAATCGGGATTTCTAAGAAAAAAATTATCATTGATCCTGATCCAAATTTACAATGCGATGTCACTTTTATTTTAGGAGATGATTACAAAAGTTTATACTCGCATAAAAAAATGTTAAGTTCAATACCACATTTTGAACTTTCAAAATAAACAATATGATACTAGATAAACACATCAAATTCATTGGAGATCTACTACTAGAAAAAAAATCAGAGGATATTACAGTTTTAGAAGTAGAAAAAATAACTAGTATTACAGACTTTATAATTATATGTACATCGAATTCTTCAACCCAAACAAAAGCTATTGTCGATCATATTAGATCCCGACTGAAAGAACTTGGATCAATCCCTTTAAATATTGAAGGTTATAGTAATTTAAGTTGGGTTTTAATGGATTATGGAAATATAATTATTCATGTTTTTTTACCAGAATTTAGAAATTTTTATAATTTAGAAAGACTTTGGGGAGATGCAAAATCACATAAAATCGACGATATTCAAAAGGTGATTAATGAAAAATAAAATTATTTCTGAATTAAAAATTGCTCTCAATTATTTAAGTTATCCATCAAATAATATAATTATACAAAATACCAAGAATCCAAAACACGGAGATTATTCAACTAATATTGCAATGATTCTTTCAGCAAAATTAAAAAAAAATCCCTACGATATTGCAGACGAAATTATAGAAAAATTAATAGAGAATAATTCTAAAAATCTTTTCAATAGTATAGATAAAGATGGACCAGGATTTATTAATTTTAAATTAAATAACAACTTATTTTATCATGAAATTTTTGAGATTATGAAGTTAAATAATAATTTCGGAAAGTCAAATATCGGTCAAAATAAATCCGCAAACGTTGAATTTGTTAGTGCAAATCCTACAGGACCTTTAACTGTTGGGCATGGTAGAGGCGCAATGATTGGTGATACGATATCTAATATACTAGAATGGAATGGTTATAATGTCCACAGAGAATACTACTTTAATAACGCAGGAAGACAAATGCGTCTATTGGGTGAATCTGTATACCAAAGATATTTGCAATTATTTGAAAAAGGAAATAATTTTGATGAAGAGTTGTATCAGGGTAATTACATAAAAGATATAGCAAAAATAATTAAAGATGAATATGGAAAATCATTAATATCAGAAAAAAACTCTGATTTTTTTAAAAAAAAAGCAGAAACGTTAATATTCCAAAACATTAAAAATTCACTAAAAAGACTAGGATTAGAATTTAAACATTTTTATAACGAACAAGAGTTATATGATTCATCTAAAATAGAATATTTACTCGAAAAGCTCGAGAATTACAACCTACTATATAAAAAAGATAATGCTACCTGGTTGAAGGCTTCTAATATTGGTAGAGATGATGATAAGGTTTTAATAAAAAGTACAGGAGAGCCAACATATAGACTGCCAGATATGGCTTACCATGAAACAAAATTCAAAAGAGGATATGACTTGTGCGTTGATGTATTTGGAGCAGATCATATTGATACATACCCAGATGTATTAGCAGTCATGAATAGTATTGGATATGATTCAAATAAAATTAAGGTAATAATACACCAATTCGTTACAATATTAAAAAATGGCGAACAAGTAAAAATGTCTACAAGAAAGGCAAATTTCATTACTTTAGATGAACTAATAGATGATGTTGGTGCAGACGTTGTTAGATATTTTTTTATAATGCGGGCTTCCTCTACACATCTAAATTTTGATATAAATATAGCAAAGGATCAATCAGAAAATAATCCAGTTTTCTATCTTCAATATGCTCATGCTAGAATGTGTAATATTCTTAAAAGAGCTGAACAACAAAGTATAACTTATTTAAAAACTAGTGATTTATCCTCATTGGAAGAAGAAATGGAACTACAATTAATCAATCAATTACTGCAGTTCCCTGAATTAGTAAAAAAAACATGTGACACACTAGAACCTCAAAATATCGTTAATTATTTACAAGAATTAGCGGCCAATTTCCATAAATATTATTCTCATCATAAAGTTATAACTAAGGATAAGGATCTTACCAAAGCAAGATTAACATTAGTAAATGCATTAAGGATCGGACTAAGAAATGGTTTATACATACTCGGCATCTCCGCTCCTAGAAAAATGTAACCTAAAAAACTACGATTCCACCTAGCATAGCACTACTAGTATGATTTTCATTGTGATGATTTGTGTGAATGTCAGTCTGGGATTGTAAAATATTAACAGCTTGTTGTATTGCGCCATTATTCGTATTTATTGAATACAAAATACCGTTTCCTCTTCCTGATAGGTAAACATTACTATATTTTTTTGAAATTGAAACGCCATGAGATGTAGAAAACTCTAAACCAGTGTTTGTCCATTTATGAGTAAAATTTGAATTATCAAATAATAAACAAGCTATTCCAGATGAGCCCGTAAAACCATTATCTCCTGCAAGTGAGATGAAAATATCACCATTATTCTCGTTAATGGCCATATGCCAAGGAGATGAATACCAATCAAAATCATATTGAGAAATAATTTGCAGGTCATCTTCGTTTAAAACTAAAACCATTCCATTTATATTTTCTTCTGTTTGTCCATTATAATATTTACCAGCAGAGCAAGTTATAAAAATTTTTTGATTAAAGTATTTTAAATGAATTGGTTTGAAATAGTTAATTTCCACTTCTGGTGGTACTGGATTTGGATTATTGGGGTCAGCAATAAATGTTTCATTTAATATATTACCAGTTTGTGTATCAATTTTATAGATCCAATCTGATGTATTACTTGCAACATATAGAAAGTCACCACTATCTGAGATATCTATACCATGTGGCGAGGGTGCAGGTAATTCAAATTCCTTGTACTTCGTAAAAGTTTTATTTCCATAATCTAAAACCTGAATTGTATTTGATGCTCCGCCAACCATTCCCATCATACCGTTCATCGGCATCATTCTAGAAATATACAATTTGTTATCATTTGAATCGTGAGTCATGAGAGCTGGTGAATCTCCTACAAATATGGAATCTAATAATGTATTATTTTCTAAAGAATACATCATTACCATACCTGAATTTATCAATGAAACAAACCAAATACTGTTTTGCTCATCGATTACTATGTAATGGGGAGTATCCATAATATTTTCCGTATAATTAACGGAAATTATATTTTGGGTAGTATTAATTTCACCATCAACAACATTCAATATATTAACTTGGTCATACCCTTGCGCAGAGACATATATTTTTTCATCAGAAAAAAAACACTCTCCTTCAGTATCAGCATACTGATTATAATTAAATGCCAACGGATTTAAACAACCAAACGTTGCTTTATTTATAGGATTTTTATTACAAGAATAAAAAAAGAATAATAATAAAATAATTACGAATTGTTTTATAAACTGCTTCATTTTGTAATTTCCTAATTAGAAAAGCAATATTCTAATAATTAAACATCTTCTTCGCATCAAGTAAGCCATAAATTAATTTATCAATATCTTTTTGATCATTATACAAATAAAAACTTACCCTTAATGTAGCTGCTACATTTAATTTGTTCATTATTGGTTGCGCGCAATGATGACCAGCTCTAACTGCAACATTATTTTCATCCAATATTTGTGCTAAATCATGAGGATGGACACCTTCTAACTCAAAGCTGATAACAGATCCTCTTTTCTTTGGACTTCCAAAAATTTTTAAACCGTCTACAGATTGAAATTTATCTTTTAAGTATTTTGAAATAAGATTTTCGTGTTTTTGTATATTTCTCATTCCAAAATTATTTAAGTATGTAATTGCTGTACCTAATCCAATAACCTGGGCTATATTAGGAGTACCAGCCTCAAATTTCCATGGCAATTCATTCCATGTAGACTTTTCCATGGTTACTTGTTCAATCATATCACCACCTGACATATAAGGGGGCATTTTATCTAGAATATCTGTTTTACCGACAAGTATACCAACACCAGTAGGTCCCAGCATTTTATGCCCTGAAAATACGATAAAATCAGACTTTAAATTTTTCATATCAATTTTCATATGTGGTACACTTTGAGCTGCATCCAAAATAACAAATGCACCATATGATTTGGCGACTTCTGCTATTCTATTTATTGGATTGATTGTTCCAAAAACATTTGACTGGTGTATTAAAGATACGATTTTTGTTTTTTCATTTATCAAACTATCTAAATCGCTTAAGTCTAATTCACCACAAGAATTTATAGGGATATACTTAAGTTTTGCTTTAAATTTTTTACAAGTGATTTGCCATGGAACAATATTAGAATGATGTTCCATTTCTGTTATTAAAATTTCATCATTTTCTTTAAGACATAATTCAGATAACGAACTAGCGAGCAAGTTTATGGATTCAGTTGTGCCTTTTGTGAATATTGTAGTGTATGTTTGATCACAACCTATGAAATCTAATATTTTTTGTCTGACAGACTCATATTCTAAAGTCGCTTTTTCACCAATATTATATATACCTCTATGAACATTTGCATTATATTCCTTGTAATATTCATTCAATTTTTTAATTACTGGTAATGGTGTTTGAGTAGTCGATGCATTATCCAAAAATGATAAAGTTGGATTTGATTTAAAAATTGGAAAATCATCTTTAACGTTGTTAAATATTTCCATAGCTTACAACATACCTAATTGAAGCTTTGCTGCTTCTGACATCATATCCTTGTTCCATTGCGGTTCCCATACAATATCAACTCCAACCTCTGTAACACCTGGAACAGTACTTACTTTATATTTTACATCACTGGCTATCGATGGTCCCATACCGCATCCAGGAGCAGTTAATGTCATTTTTATCTCGACTCTATTACCAACTGATTTCAGAGGTGATATCTTTAAGTCATACACTAAACCAAGCTCAACAATATTTACAGGTATCTCAGGATCGAAACAGGATTTCATTTTTTCCCATATCAAAGACTCATCAACTTCCTGTTTTGAATGATGCTCTAGATCGGATATTACTTCTTCTGTTGCAGTAAATCCGATGGCATCAGCATCTTTTCCTCTTATCTTTACTAGATTTCCATTCAGTAAAAGTGTATAATTATCACCTAAAGATTGTGTTATGGTGACAATTTCACCTTTAATGAGCTTGATTTTGTCACCGGATGGTATTAGTTCAGCATCGCAATCTCGATTTAACCTGATTGGTTCATTATTTTCTATCATTTATATTTAATCTCTGTATTCACTATTTCAGTATTAGTTTTATCAAAAGTCTGATGCATTGTATGCCAAGCTAAGAGCGCACATTTAACTCTTGCTGGATACTTGTATATACCACTTAGAACTGTAAGTTTCATTGGTAGTTCTTCTGATACTTCCCCACTCTTTGCCATTTCCCTAAATTTATTAAAAACTAAATTTGCTTCACTAATCGTTCTACCAATTAAGGTCTCGGTCATTATTGAAGCAGAGGCTTTTGAAATAGCACAACCAGAACCAATAAATGTCAAATTAGTGATAGTATCTTTTTTTAACTTGATAAATATTTCTAATTGATCACCACAAAGTGGATTATGACCATATTTGTGAAAATCAAAATCTTCAAGTTTTTTAAAATTTCTTGGACTTTGATTATGATCTAAAATTAATTGCTGATATAATTCACGTAAGTCGTTCATTTATTATTTCCAACTATATTCATTATCTTTGTTTCTGCAAACTCGATTATTGCTTTAATTCTTATTTTATCTATTATTTCACCCGCAAAACCCTTGATCAATATTTTTATAGCATCAACCTCTGAAATTCCTCTAGATCTCATGTAAAATAAAGCATCATCATCTATTTGTCCGATGGTTGATCCATGTGTACACTTAACATCATCTGCATAAATTTCTAGTTGTGGATTACTTTTTATTCGTGCATTTTTAGATAACAATAGATTCCTATTAATCTGTTGGGAATTTATCATCTGAGCGTCTTTTTCAACAACAACAATTCCATTAAAGATACCAGAGGACTCATCAGATAAAATACCCTTAAAAGTTTCAGAACTATACGTTTTTGGATGTGAATGAACTATTTTAGTGTGAAAATCTCTATGTGATTTTTTATCGGAAATGTATAATCCTGAGATCTCAGCTTGAGCTCCCTCTTCGTTTAAATCACAATGTAATTCATTTATATTTCTAAAACCTGACAAAGATAGTATATTACTATTAAACGTGCTGTTTTTACCTTGATTTACACCATAAGTGTAAAACAACCAATTTGCATTATTGCCGTTTTGAATACAATAATGATCTAAATGACAATTTTGACCTAGGTTAAATTCCAATACTGAATTTTTGTACGAATTTTCTATTGGATTAATGTAGGATTCTATAACTGTAAGTTGGGAATTTTCTTTACAATTAAAGAATATTCTTGCTGTTTCTTTCTTTGACTTTTGTTCGAAACACAAATGAATGGGTTTTCTAATTACTTGATTTTCTTTTAAAGTAATAATAATAAAATATTCTGTTTCTAAAGCGTTTTTTTCTTCAAAATAATATTTAGCATTTTTTAATGTATTTACGTATTCATCTAAATCTTTAATTGAGCTTAACCGTTTTCTGCTATATTCTTTAATATTTAAATCTTTTGGTATAGAACTTTTATTAATAATCTCACCATTATGAACTTTAATATTGATCGCTCCGTCTATGTATGGTTTATTTATTGAATTTGATATTGCTTTAGTATTATCAAAAAAATCTAACTTCTGAAGATCCTTAATAGGAGAGAAACGCCACCTTTCATTTATAAAATTAAATTCTTTTCCTAAGATAGTTTTATTTTTCGTCAATTTTATGGAGAATCTAGTATGTTTAATTAAATTTTATTTTGTGGAAGGATTTTCATTTTCAAGCCAAGAATAACCCTTTTCTTCCAATTTGATTGCTAATGTTTTATCCCCGGTTTTGACAATTCTACCCCCCATCAAAACGTGAACAAAGTCTGGGTCTAAATAATTTAACATTCTTTGATAATGTGTAATTAGGATAAATGAACGTTTTTTATTCCTATACTCATTAACTCCTTTTGCAACTATTTTTAATGCATCAATATCTAATCCAGAATCTGTTTCATCCAAAATACTTAGTTTAGGCTTCAGTGTGATCATTTGAAGTATTTCATTTCGTTTCTTTTCTCCTCCGGAAAATCCATCATTAACAGGCCTGTGTATGAAGGACTCATCTAAACCAACAGCTCTCAGTTTAGACTTTACTTCATCTAAGAACTCAATAGAATCTAATTCTTTTTTTCCATTATATTTATTCTGTGAATTTAGTGCTTCTTTGAGAAAGTACATATTGTTAACACCTGGAATTGCTACAGGATATTGAAATGACATAAATATTCCATTGCAAGCTCTTTCTTCTGGTGCGGAATCATTTATAATTTTATTTTCAAAGAGTATCTCTCCTGAGTCAACTTGAAATTTTTCCTTACCAGTCAAAACACTGCCAAGAGTACTCTTACCTGCTCCATTAGGCCCCATGACAACATGAAGTTCTCCTGGATTTACATTTAAGTTGACACCTTTTAAAATTTGATTATTCTCAACCGATGAAAACAAGTTCTTAATTTCTAACATTATCTATCCTACGCTACCTTCCAAGCTAATTTCAAGTAATTTCTGTGCTTCAACTGCAAACTCCATAGGTAACTCCTTAAAGACTTCTTTACAAAATCCATTCACAATCATGGATATTGCATCTTCAGTAGAAATACCTCTTTGATTGCAATAAAACAATTGATCTTCTCCAATGTTGGATGTGGTTGCCTCGTGTTCCATTTTTGCCGTTGAATTTCTGACGTCAATGTATGGGAATGTATGGGCTCCACAACTATCACCAATTAAAATAGAATCACACTGTGAAAAATTTCTGGAATTAAAAGCTTTTTTATTAATTCGAACTTGTCCTCTATATGTTTGCTGTCCATATCCAGCCGATATACCTTTGGATATAATGGTACTATTGGTATTTTTACCTATGTGTATCATTTTGGTACCGGTATCTGCTTGTTGTCTGTTATTAGTCAAAGCAACAGAATAGAATTCACCTTTGGAACCGTGTCCTTTTAAAATACAACTGGGATATTTCCAAGTGATGGCAGATCCTGTTTCTACCTGAGTCCATGATATTTTTGAATTAGATCCTTCACACAATCCTCTTTTAGTCACAAAATTATATATTCCACCCACACCATTTTTATCTCCAGGATACCAGTTTTGAACAGTGGAATATTTTATCTCCGCTCTATCTAACGCTACCAACTCCACTACTGCTGCGTGAAGCTGATTTTCGTCTCTTCTTGGTGCCGTACATCCCTCAAGATAACTAACATACGAATCTTCATCTGCAATTAGTAAAGTTCTTTCAAATTGACCAGTATTTGAGGCATTTATCCTAAAGTAAGTGGATAGTTCCATCGGACAACGAGTACCTTTTGGAATATAACAAAAAGATCCATCACTAAAAACTGCAGAATTAAGTGCTGCGAAGTAATTATCCGTATAGGGAATGACAGTACCAATATATTTTTTAACTAGATCAGGATATTCTTGCACTGCTTCAGAGAAAGAACAAAATATTATACCTTGTTTCTTGAGGTCCTCCTTAAAAGTAGTTGCAACAGATACACTATCAAATACAGCATCGACAGCAACGCCTGCTAACATTTTTTGTTCTTGTATCGGGATTCCTAGTTTGTTGTATGTATCTAATAATTCAGGATCAACTTCATCAAGGCTTTTAAGTTTCTTTTTAGGAGCAGCAAAATAACTAATATCATCATAGTTTATCTTAGGATAACCAACTTTTGCCCATTTAGGCTCGATCATCTTAAGCCAATGCCTATAGGCTTTTAAACGCCATTGATAAAGCCAATTTGGTTCATTTTTCTTATCAGAAATTATTTTTATTACCTGTTCATTTAAACCAGGAGGAATTTTTTCTTGTTCAATATCAGTGACAAAGCCATATTTATAATCTTGATTTATTGATTCTTTAATTACTTTTTCAGTCATGAGATTTTAAATTTATATTTTATGCAGAAAAACTTGTACCACATCCGCAAGTCCTTGATGCGTTTGGATTATTTATTTTAAATCCTCCTGTGAGCATGTCATCTGAGTAATCAACTTCTGTTCCTTTTAAGTATAACCAACTTTTGAGATCACAGTATATTTTCACTCCCTGACTCTCATATACTTTGTCAAATTCGCCTTGTTTATCATCGAAGGACATGTTGTAAGTCATACCTGAACATCCACCTCCAACAACAGACATTCTTAAAGCATGATTTGGTTTTCCTTCAGACTTCATTACGGCTTTAAGCCTAATTGCAGCTTTTGGTGCAATTGATATAATTTCGTTACTTTCCATTAGGATGTCCTATATCTTGAGAAAATTGTAATTATTATACATGTAAATTTAAAAATTCACCACAAGATGGAACAAGATAATTACAACTTGTTAAACTTACTCAATTTTTAGGTAAAATGATATTTAATACTGACTTAATTGTGTAAAATGTGGAGTTTAAATTTGGTTCATGAATTTTCAATAATTTTTTTATTGATTTAATTTTTTTTAGAGATTTTTTGATTGAATATCTTCCTCCTAAAGAGGAGGATACTTTGTGCCAAATCACTGCAGTTGGGATAAAAACAGATTTTATTTCATGTTTTTTAGCGCGCAAACATAAATCAACATCTTCTGCATACATATTAAATCTAGAATCAAATCCATTTAGTTTTTGGAAATTCTCGGTAGAAATCAACAAACAACAACCAGTAACATAATTAGTAAATTCCTCTTTGATTAATATTCTATTATCTTTTTTGCCCAAATTCTTATGAAAAATAAGCCCTTTCTTTAAATCAACTATTCCACCTCCATACCAAATTATTTTTGATGGATATTCGAAAAATATTTTAGGGCCATATATATTATTTTCACCGTATTTATCAATAGCTACTCTAAAATTCGAAATGAAGTTGTGCGAAACAACAACATCATTATTTAAAAAACAAACAAAATCGCAATCATCTTTTATATACTCAAATCCAATATTATTACCTAAAGAATAACCATAGTTTTTATTAAGCTCTAAATATTCAAAATCGGGAAACTTAATTTTTAAATAATCAGTTGGTTTAATCTTTGAATTATTGTCTACAACTAAAACGTTAAAATTATTATCTTCTATTTTTTCTAAACTATCAAGGCATTTTATCGTGTCTTCTCCTCCATTCCAATCTAAAACAATAATTGTTATTTTATACGTCATAAAGACTCGATATATTCAAACATATCATTCACAAAAGTATTCCATGAAAATCTTTCTTTGTAAGAATTAATAAAATTA
>MDTD01165417.1_pt1 | contig 20564 bp, 15 predicted proteins | sample 811221 | NCBI WGS metagenome assembly MDTD01 (sample SAMN05326646, study PRJNA326480) | marine metagenome | isolation source: seawater | place: Pacific Ocean: South West | collected 2011
CGCTCGGCTCCGGCGCCATCCTCGGCGTGACCATGATGGCGCTGCAAGGCCCGGCCCTGCGCATCCGGGACCAGGCCGACGAGCTCTACAACACCGAACGCAAATCGACCCCGGACGGCCTTGCCGCGCTGCCCGGCGATTACAGCCAGGTCAAGCCGGAAATGCCGCAACTCGGTCCGCCGCTGCCGGGCGATCTCGGCCGGCCGATCCTTGAACGCCAGCGGCAGCTTGGCATCGCGCCGGGAGGATCGGAATTGTCCGCCGAGGAGCAGCGCCTCGCCCAACAGGCCATTCAGGCGAAGGAGGCCGGCGTCTTCTTCCGTATCGAGAACCGGCCGCGGCAGGACACGCCGGCAGTGACGGGCCAGTCCCAGCAAATGGCAGCGACGGAGACCGGTTCGCCCGATGCTGACCGCCTGGCGCTCGACCCGGAGCGCGACCAGAACAACCAGCAGCGCAAACTGGATTTTCTGAGCCAGCGCGACAGCGGCGGCATCTACAATCCCCATGCTCTGCAGACGCCGGTCTCGCCCTATCAGGTGATGGCCGGCAGCGTGATCGCCGCGAGCCTGATCACCGGCATCAATTCCGACCTGCCGGGCCTCGTCGTCGCTCAGGTTACGGAGAACGTCTACGATACGGTGACCGGCCGCACGCTGCTGATCCCGCAGGGCTCGCGCCTGATCGGCACCTATGACAGCGTGATCGCCTTCGGCCAGTCGCGTGCGCTGCTTGTCTGGCAGCGCATCATCCTGCCTGACGGCTCCTCTTTTCGTGTCGACAATCTGCCCGCCACCGACACCGCCGGCTATGCCGGGCTCGAGGACGAGGTCGACTACCACACGTGGCGGCTCATCAAGGGCATCGCGCTCGCCACCCTGCTCGGCGTCGGCACGGAGTTGAGCCTTGGCAGCGACGAGAGCGACCTGGTCCGGGCGATCCGCGAATCCACCCAGCAGAACGTCAGCCGGGCCGGCCAGCGCATCACCGAGAAGAACCTCAACATCCAGCCGACCATCACAGTCCGTCCAGGCTGGCCGCTCAGGATCATCGTCCACAGGGATCTCGTATTGCGCCCCTACCAGGGCTGAAAGGATCGATCATGGCCAATCTGAAACTCGGAAAACTCCCCGACCGCACGCCGGCGAAGATCACCATCACGGTCGGCGCCGACCTCAACCAGGCGCTCCGGGACTATGCCGCCCTCTATCGCGCCACCTACGGCGAGGCCGAATCCGTCGCCGAGCTCATTCCCTTCATGCTGGAGGCGTTCCTCGACAGCGACCGCGCCTTCGCCAAGGCGCGCAAGGAGGGGTTGCCGGAGACGGACACCGACAAACCGGCCCGCCGCGCCCGCTCAGCCCGCGCGGGCGATCCTGCGGCGGCGTCGCCCGCTGTCTCATCCCCATCGCAGTTCGAGGAGTGACCCATGCAAATCGGCAGCTTCACTTTGTCCAATGACGGCGGCTGGACCGGTTCCATCCGCACGCTCACCATCGACGCCAAGGTCCGGCTCGTTCCCAACGACGACCGGACCCATGACAACGCCCCGGCATTCCGCGTCCTCGTCGGCAACGCCCGCATCGGCGACGCCTGGGATGCCCGGACGACGGGCGATAACCCGAAATACTATCTCCGCGTCCGTCTCGACGACCCGAGCCTTTCCGAGTCCTTCACCGCCGCGCTGTTCCCCTCCGAGGAGGGAGACCGGGCGCAGCTCGTCTGGAACAGGCGGCGGGAGTAGAGGATATTGACGAACTGCCTTTCTTTAGCGCGGCAAAGGAGCCGAGCCAAAACCTTCTCGCGTGATGCGGAAGGGTGGCCGGCGGCCGGATCGGCATTTCGAGTTTTGCTCATTTTGATGGCTCCAAACCATCAATTAGGAACTCGTCCGAAATCGGACTTGGCGGGAGCGCCGGTTGCCGGAGCTTTTCGAATGCGCCAGGATGTGATAGAAGGTCGGCATATACATGGAAAAGCCGACAGATCATCACATGCCCGCGCATCGTGCCGAATCTCAGAAAGAAACAGCCGTCAGACTCCTTGGCGAGCAGGGCATCATGCGGTTGTCAGAGCTGAAGGCGGCCGGGGTCCACTATCAGACGCTGGCCCGGATGACGGAAGACGGCTCCGTCCTGCGTGTCGGCCGCGGCCTCTATCAGCTTCCCGAGGCCGATTACTCCCTGACCCACAGCCTTGCAGAGGTGGCCAAGGCCGTGCCGAAAGGGGTGATCTGCCTCATCTCCGCTCTCCAGTTCCACGAGCTCACGCTTCAGGCGCCGCCCCATGTCTGGGTCGCCATAGGGCGCAAGGAGCGGATGCCTCGCATCAGCTATCCACCGGTCCGGGCCATCCGGTTCGGCGAAAAGGCCATGTCGGCCGGCGTCGAGCGCCATGTGATCGACAAGGTCGAGACGCCGATCTTCGATCCAGCCAAGACCATCGTCGACTGCTTCCGCTATCGCAAGGAGATCGGCGTCGACGTCGCCCTCGAAGGACTCCGCAATGGGATCCGCAGACGCAAGGCGCATCCCGACCGGATCGCCGCCTATGCCAGGGAGCTTCATATCTGGTCGGTTCTCAAGCCCTATCTCGACGCGACGGTGGCCGATGAAGGGTAAGCGCAAGAACATCGCCCAATCGGTGCGCGACCGGCTCCGGACGGTCACCGTCCGACTGCGCCTGGACTACAACCTCGTTTTGACCCGCTACGTGCTTGAACGCTTGCTGTATCGCCTGAGTGTGTCGTCGCAGCGAGATCGCTTCGCGCTCAAAGGCGCCATGCTATTCGTCGTCTGGACGACGGACATCATTCGTCCGACGCAGGATCTCGACCTGCTTGGTTTCGGTGATTCCGACGTCGATGCGCTACGAGATGCGTTTCGCGACATCGTGGGCACATCTGTCGTCGATGACGGCGTCGTGTTCGATCTCGACTCGGTGCGCGCTGAACCGATTCGGGCGGAGCAGCTCTACGACGGCGTTCGGGTCAGCGCGCTGTCATTCATTGGTACTGCGCGCGTGCCGATCCAGATCGATATCGGTTTTGGCGATGCAGTTACGCCAGGCCTGGAGGAGCAGGAGTATCCGGTGCTGCTCGATGCCCCGGCACCGCGGCTCAGGATCTATCCGCGCGAAACGGTCATTGCCGAGAAACTCGAAGCGATCGTCGATATCGGCACCCGCACCAGCCGGATGAAGGACTATTACGATCTGCTGTCCATGGCCCGCCTCTTTGCTTTTGACGGACAGACGCTCTCGCAGGCCATTCGGGCCACGTTCGAGCGCCGCGAGACAGAACTGCCGGATACGGTGCCGCCGGCGCTATCGCAAGACTTCGCCGCTGACATGGACGCCATGGAGCGCTGGAATGCGTTCGTCAAGCGAACGCCGCTGCTGATCGATCCGCCGAACCTGACCGGGGTCGTCGAGGAGATCACAAGGTTCGTCATGCCGCCGACAATTGCGGCGGTATCGGGAAAGTCGTTCGCGCAGAATTGGCGGCCGTCCGAGGGATGGACGGCAGAAGTGTCAGAAGAGCGTACATAAGGGCCATTAGAGTAATCCGCGCCTCGGGCGATCCTTTTCCGGTGTGTACAAATACTGGAAAGGTTCGACCCATGAAGGAAAAGGAGGGCCAGGCGACAGCGGTCATCCCGCCCCCGGCGAACGACAACGGCCCCGAGCAAGGGGCGGGGGAAGAAGCGGAGCGGCACCTGGACACCATTGCGCGGGCCATCGGTCGCCATATCGCCCGCGAACACATCAGGGCCTGGGAGGGGGGCCGGCGGAAGCGGGCGGCCAACGACAACCGGCCAAAGGAAGAGGGGCGGGAACCGGACGGGTGAAATCCGCCCTTGAGAGAAAGGAAAGTCTTATGACCCGCGTTGCGCTATACGCCCGCTATTCCTCGGACAATCAGAGCGTTTCCTCAATCGAGGACCAGTTCCGCATTTGCCGGGACGAGGCGGCGCGGGAGAAGTGGAAGGTGGTGGGCGCTTTCAAGGACGCCGCCATTTCGGGGGCGAGCGTCACCTTGCGGCCGGGCATTCAGGCGCTCTTGCAGGACGCGCAGGCAGGCAAGTTCGAGGTTGTGCTGGCGGAAGCGCTGGACCGTATCAGCCGCGACCAGGCCGATGTCGCCATCCTCTACAAGCATTTCAAGTTTGCCGGCGTGACGCTCGTGACGCTCGCCGAGGGCGAGATCTCCGAGCTTCATGTCGGTCTCAAGGGCACGATGAACGCTCTGTTCCTGAAGGACCTCGCCGCCAAGACCCACCGTGGCCTGCGTGGCCGGGTCGAGAAGGGAAAGGCGGGCGGCGGCCTCTGCTACGGCTACGACGTCGTGAAACGTCTCAACGGCGATGGCGAGCAGGTGCGCGGCGAACGCAAGATCGACGAGGCCGAGGCTGAGATCATCCGCCGCATCTTTCGCGAATTCGCCGCCGGCAAGAGCCCCAAGGCCATCGCCGCCGATCTCAACCGCGACGGCATTCCCGGCCCCAATGGTAAGGCCTGGGGAGACACCACCATTCGCGGCCATGTCTGCCGGGGCACAGGCATCGTCAACAACGAGCTTTATGCCGGCGTGCTGGTCTGGAACCGGCTGCGTTACGTCAAGAACCCGGCGACGGGAAAGCGCGTGTCGCGCGTCAACCCGGAGTCCGAGTGGATCAGAACCGAGGTGCCGGACCTGCGCATCGTCGACGAAGACCTATGGCAGGCGGCGCGGCGGCGGCAGGAGGAGATCTCCAGGCAGTTCGAGAATGTCACCAAGGGCGTGCGCGCCTATCGCGCCAAGCACGTCAACGAGTTGCGCCGTCCGGCCTTTCTGTTCTCCGGCCTACTCAAATGCGGTTGCTGCGGCGGCAACTACGGCATCATCACCCGTGACCGCTATGGCTGTCTCAACCGTTATCGGCGGGGTACCTGCGACAACGGCCATACCATCCGTCGCGACGACATCGAGCAGCGTATTCTCTCCGGCCTCACCGAACGGCTGGTTTCGGCCGACCGGGTCGCCAAGGCTGTGCGCGCCTATGCCGAAGCGCTCAACAGTCAGAACCGTGAACGCCGGGCGCAGGCGGAGTTTGACCGCAAGGCGCTGGAGAAGGTCGAACGCGGCATCGCCGGCATCATGGCAGCGATCGAGGACGGCATGTATCAGCCGGCTATGAAGGATCGGATGGAGGAGCTGGAACGCCAGAAGGCCGAACTCCTGGCGCGCATGGAGCAAGCGCCAGAGGATATTCCGGACATCCACCCCACCATCGCCGAAATCTACAAGGCCAAGGCGACGCAGTTGAGCGAGGCTCTGGCCGATCCCGAACTACGCGATCAGGCCGCTGAGGCAATCCGCGCTCTGGTTGAGGAAGTGGTGCTTGAGCCCGGCGACAAGCGTGGCGAGGTCAACGCCACCTTACGCGGCGAGGTGATGAACATCCTCGACATCGTTTCCGGGCGCAGAACCCGAAACAGATCCCAAGTTATAACAAAAGACGTTGCGGGCCCCCGCAACCAGCCATCAAGCCCCTCGGCAGATCCTGCCGCAGGGGCTTTTTGCTGTCGCACCCGGTGTTGGCCGCAGGCGCCAGGCCGCCTGCCCCCTGCAGCATTGGGGCAGGGCCCGTTTCCCGGTCCTGTCTGCGACCGCCTCTGGCAGATCTCTGACAGTACAGGCACGAACGACGGCACAGGCACGAACGACGGACCTGCATCGACGAAGGCGTCGCGCGGGTGCTTCTGCCGCTCTCCTCCACGTGACGATTCGGTGAGCGGCCTTGAAATGACCGCCCGCCGTTCAAGTTCACGCGTCAGATGGATCGACCCGGAACCGGAGGCCCTGATGCGTCAGACTTGGCTGATCGTTTTCCTTATCGCCCTGGGCCTGCCCGGCATCCAAATCGCAAGCGCTGCGGAGCGCACGCCGATCGTCATGGGGACGGCGACGCCGGGCGGCGGGTTCGAACTCTATGGCGGTGTCCTTGCCGAGGTCGTCAACGAGACGGACCACTCGCTCAATCTGCTGGCCCGCAACACCCGCGGCAGCCGCCAGAACATCCCGCTTCTGGAGCAGGGCACCCTCGATGTGGCGCTGGTCGCCAGCCTGCCCGCGCGGGAAGCCTTCGAAGGAATCGATCGGGACGCTCCCACCGACCTGAAGATCGTCACGGCGATCTATCCGACCTTCGGCGCGTTCGCCGTGCGGGGCGACAGCCCGGCCACGACATTCTCCGACCTTGTCGGAAAGAAGGTCTCATGGGGAACGAAGTCGTCCGGCCTGACCCTGCTCGGGCGCTATGTCACGGAAGCCTTGGACCTGGATGCGGACAGGGACTTCGAGGCGGTCTACCTGGCGAAGGCGGGGAGCGGTGCGCCGATGGTCCTGAACGGCGAGGTCGCGGCGCAATGGGGCGGTGGCGTCGGCTGGCCGAATTTCACCCGGATCATGGCAGCGGATGGCCGGCTCGTCGGCCTGACCGATGAGCAGATCGCCAGGGTCACCGGGAGATTCCCCTTCCTGCAGCCCTTGGAGATTCCGGCCGGATCCTATCCGGGGCAGGAAACGGCCCTGAAGACCGTCGGATCCTACAGTTTCCTGCTGGCACGCGCCGACCTGCCGGACGCGCTCGCCTATCGCCTTGCCAAGGCGATCCACGAAGCGCAGACGGCACTGGAGGATCGTCTGAAACAGGGGCGCGATACGCTGCCGTCCAACACCTGGCGGGCGGCCGGCAGTCCCGATCGCATCCATCCCGGTGCGCGGCGCTATCTGGCGGAGCTGGGCTTCAAGTAGGAGCTGTCGGCCCGTCTCAAGGAGACCCCTTCCCGGGGGCCCTCAGGCAGCCGGTCTATGGCGGCGGCGGTTGCCCATCGGGCACCCGGCAGGCGGCCGGGAACCACACTGTCACCGTCGTGCCCTCGCCCTCGCGGCTGTCGAACCGCAGCTCGCCCTGCAGGTTGTCGACATGCGACTTCACGATCGCCAGGCCCAGGCCGACCCCGGAATGGGCGCGGACCAGCGCGCCCTGGCGCTGCCAGAACGGCTGCGTCAGCTGGTCGATGAGGTCGGCGGGGATGCCGATTCCCTGGTCGCGGACCGATAGGCCGGGCCGGCCGTCACCGTCGACGAAGCTGCGGGTGACCACCGCGCTGCCGGGCCGGGCGAACTTGATCGCGTTGGAGACCAGGTTCTGCAGGATCTGGTAGAGCACCGAGGCATCGACCCGGAGGGTCGCCGGGCCGTCGTCCAGCTCGGCCTTCAGCTCGATCGCCTGTTCCAGGGCGGTGGTGTGCAGGTCGCGCCGCACCGTGTCGATCACGTCCGCCGTCCGGCATTGCGCGCCCGGGGTGGCGAAGGGCTTCTGTTCCGCGCGGGAGAATTCCAGGATCGCCTCGATCATGCCGAGCAGCTTCGTGCCGCTGCCGACGATGTCGCCGACATAGCTGCGGTACTGGTCGCTGCCCAGCGGTCCGAACAGTTCCTGCTTCATGATGTCGGCGAAGCCGATCACCGCGTTAAGCGGCGTGCGCAGTTCGTGGCTCATATTGGCCAAGAAGGCGGATTTCGCGGCGCTCGCCGTTTCCGCCCGGCGCATCGCCTCCAGCATCTCCATCTCGTGCAGCTTCAGCTCGGTGATGTCGGAATAGATCGTCACCAGGCCGCCCTCTGCGGTCGGCCGTTCGTCGACCCGGAACCAGCGGCCGTCGAGATGTTCCTGGATTCGCGGCGGCCGGCCGGCGCTGAACGCTGCCATGCGGTCCGCCAGCCAGTCGTCCGGCCGCCCGCCGGCATCGACCGGCGCGACCGGGGAGCGTGCATAGCGGCCCATCAGTTCGTCATAGCCGATGCCGGGGCTGGCCAGGCTGCCGGCAGGGCCGAGCAGGGCGGCGAAGCGGCTGTTGCAGATCACCAGGCGACGGTCAGGCCCGAACAGCGCGAAGCCGTCGGTGATCCGGCCGACACCGTCGCGCAGGCGCTCGGCGGCCCGACGGGCCGCCTCCTCGGCACCGACCCGGGCGCTTATGTCGCGCAGCACGATGACGAAGACCGGCTGCTCCATCTCCGCCCGGGCGATGGTCATCTCGGCCGGTATGGCATGGCCGTCCGCATGGGCCGCGTCGATCGACAGAACCTGCTCACCGCGCACCGTCGCGTCCAGCTGCCGGCCGGAATGACCCTCGTCCGGGCGTTCCCCCATCGCCGCCTGCCAGAAGCCTGGCAGCAGGTCGCCGAGCTGCCGTCCGGGCAGCGCCCGGGCTGCGATACCGAACAGGCGCTCCGCGCCGGCATTGGCGGTGAGGATCGCCGCACCGGCGTCGACGGTCACGATGGCGTCGAAGCTGGCATCCACCACCCGGCGCATATAGGCGTCCTGCCGCGCCAGGGCAGCGGCCTGCCGGCGCCGGATCAGGACCTGCTCCCGCATCCGCACCAGCGCCACCTGGCCGGCCAGGAGCAGCCCGGCCAGGATCGGGAAGCTGGCGTCGACCAGCAGGCCGGCCCCCAGCGACAGGCCGCCGGCGATGGCGGCCAGCGCCAGGGTCAGGGCCGCGGCGAGCAGTCCGAGCAGGGGCAGGGTCAGCCAGGGTGAGGCCAGGATGATGGCCAGGCCGACCGCCATCGCCACGCCGGCCTCGGCGAGCCGCAGGGCCGGGGGCCGCGCCATCACGCGCCCGGACAGGATGGAATCGATTGCCATCGCCTGGAACAGGGTGCCGGTGACGACATGGCCGGACGCGGTCTTCAGTGCTGCAGCGACACCGGCGGCAGAGACGCCCAGGACGATCACCCGGCCCGCCAGCGCCGGCATTGCCGCATTGCCGGTCAGCAGCCGATGGGCGGGCAGGACGGGGATCCGCTCCGGGCTGCGCGGGTCGATCCAGATCCGGCCATGCGAGTCCGTGGGGATCAGGTGCCCGCCGATCGCAATGCCCTCTGCCCCAAGCCCGCTGGGCACCTCCAGCATCAGGTTGGCGGCGCCGGCGGCGACGCGCACACCCTCCACCGCGAGGCCCGGGAACAGCCGTCCGCCGACGACGATGGCACCGGGCACCGTGCGGACCGCGCCGTCGAAGTCGGGGTAGAGGTTCAGCAGGCCGATCCCGTCAGCCGCCGCCTCCAGCAGCGGCAGGGCCGGGACCAGGGCATCCGCGTGCGGCAGGCCGTCGAGCTCGGGCACCCCTCGGGTGGCGAACCGGCCGACCAGCGGTTCCGCCGGTGCCGCGGGCGCGCGGCTTGCGGGCACCGCCGCGCCGGCCACCGTCGGCAGGGCCGCCAGGGCGGAGGCCAGGGCCATGTCGTGCCGGTCCAGGCGGTCGGGCTCCGCCAGCAGCAGGTCGAGGATCACGACCGCCGCCCCCTGGTCGGCCAGCCGTGCCACCGCATGTGCCAGCAGGTCGCGCGGCCAGGGCCATTGGCCGATGCGGGCCAGGCTCTCGTCATCGATATCGACCACGACCACGGCCGATGGGCCGGCGGCTTCCGGCCGCAGCGTTTCGGCAAGGTCGAAGCCCCAGAGTCGCAGCGCGTTGATCGGCGTGAGATCCGCGAGCCAGCCCAGCAGCAGCAGCGCCAGCAGGGCCGCCCCGATCAGCGGGGTCCGCCGCGGCGCGATCTCTGTCGGCGGCCCGGGGACGAACGTCGCAGGGCCGGCGTCCGTCGCGGCTGGCGCTCCGTCGGTCCGGACAGGCCGTTGCGGCTGTCCCCCCACGTCAGCCCGTCACCGCACGGTGATCTCGACCCGCCGGTTGCGCGGCTCGTCGACGCCGTCCGCCGTGGGCACGACCGGGTCGTTCTCGCCGAACGAGTCGACACGTATCAGGCGCGGCGGGACCCCCAGTTCCAGCAGCATCTGCTCGATCACCCGGGCCCGCTGCAACGCCAGGCGGGCATTGACCGGCGCCGCGCCGACCCGGTCGGTATGGCCGGCAATCTCGACACCCGGCACGACCCGGCTCTCGATCATTTCGCGCACCGAAGGCAGCGCCGCCTCCGATTCCGGCGTCAGCTGGTTGGTGCCGGTCTGGAAATACAGCCGGATGGTGGTCGGCGCCTCGGGCTGGGCTGCCAGCGCGGTGCCGAAGATCTCCTGCACGTCCTGCTCGGGCAGCCGGCCGGTGGCATCGGGGGCGGCATCGTCGTCGGGCACCACCGCGCTTTCGCGCAGGGCGGACAGGGTGACCGAGCCCTTGTCGTTGCTCAGGTCCACGGCACCCACCTCGCCGTCGGGATCGGCCAGCAGGACGACGACCGCACCCTTCAGGGCGCGCTCGACCTCGACCATCGCCGCTTCGAAGCGGTCGCGGCAGGCGGCGATGTCGTCGGGCTGCAGATCCTCCTCCTGCTCCTGCAGCCAGCAGTCGAAACCGGCCTGGGCCCTGGCCGCCGCCTCCGGCGTGAGGGCGCGGGCGCCGGCGGCGAGGGCATCCACCAGGCGCTTGCGCGCCGCGGCGAGGGTGGGCACAGCCGCTTCCGGCAGCTTCCGCAGGTCGAGCGCTTCCGGTTCGACGCGCTCGCCCGCCGCAACCATGTCGGCGCGGCGGTAGAAGCCGGCCGCATCGCGCCAGTCGTATTCCGCCCGCTCCGCATCGCCCAACATCACATAGGCGTCGAACAGGGCGGCGTCGAAGGGCGCCGCGGGCCGCGGCGCGGCCGGCGGATCGGTGTCCAACGGCGCGATCGCGCAGCCGGCGAGCGCCAGGGCGAGGGCTGCGGTGCAGATGAGCTTTCCGAGGGGGCCGGCCATGGCTCAGTCCTCCATCGCTTCGGGCAGGCGCAGCGCGAAGCGCGTGCCGCGGACCGCGATGACCGAGAGCGGCGTGCGGATCCGGGTATTGGCCGGCGCCAGCTTGCCGACCTTGCCCGAGGTATAGACCATGGTGCCGCCCAGGGCCGAGCCCAGGAAGCCGAAGGCGCCGCGGCGCGGCGCATATTCGAAGGCGCTGAACTCGAACAGCGAGTTCGGGCCGAGCGAGATCAGGGTGCCGTCCTCCAGGGTCACGCCGACGGCACCGTCCGCCCCCGTGCGCAGCCGGTCCAGGACGAGGACGTCGCTGCCGACCCTTGCCGTCACCGGGCCGCCGGCGCGCACCAGTTCCACCCTGCCCTCCAGCGACTTGACCACGCCGATGGCCTGCCCGTCGGCCCGCCCATCGGCTTGGGCACCGGCCGGACCGGAGGTCCAGAGCAGGCAGGCGAGGGCGAGAAGCACCACCAGGGCGGCGCCGGACTGTCTGGGGGTATTCTGCATGGCGGACAATCTGCACGGCTTTGTTGCGGGTCAGTCGCAAGCTGCCACCGACCGCTCCGCTTGCCAAGCCGGTTCCGTCGGACGACTGCCGGTGGCAATGTCGCAGGCACACCCTGCAGGCCGGCCCGACGGGCCGGCGCGGCCCGGCGAACGGAGAGACGCAATGAACGAAAGCCGCATGACCGCTGCGGTTCCGGTGCTCCCCGTGCGGGAGACGGAAGCCGCCGCGGCCTTCTATGCCGGGAAGCTGGGGTTCCGGGTGGCTCATATCGACACCGGCTACGCGATCCTTGCCCGCGACGGGGTGCAGGTCCATCTCTGGGCGGCGACGGACGAGGACTGGCGGGCGCGCGGCGGCGGGCGACCGGTGCAGAGCGGCGCCGAGAGCTTTCTTGCCGGCACGGCGAGCTGCCGGATCGCCACCGAAGGCATTGCCGCGCTGCACGATGCCTGCCGGCAGTCGGGCATCGTCCATCCCAACGGCCCGCTTGCCGACAAGCCCTACGGCCTGCGGGAGTTCGCCGTGCTCGACCTCGACGGCAACCTGATCACCTTCTTCCAGCCCCTGCCGGCCGGCTGAAGGCGGCGCCGGGCTGGCGGCGCCTGCCGTCCTCCGCCAGACTCTGCCGCTGCCCTGCAGGAGGCGACCGCATGACCCGTGACTCCCGGAACCGCCCACCGCCGCCGGCGGACGCGGCCGCGCGCCGCGCCGCACCGCCGGTCGTCTGCTATCCGGTGGCGGGGCTGCCACCCGTCGATCCGGGGTTCTGCGCGGCGGTCGTCCACGGCGCAACCGTGGTGGAGGCGGTGACCGTGCCGCCGCGCGACGGCCGCGCGTTCCGCGTACCGGCCGGCCATCTGTTCCGGATCCGCTGCGTGGAGGGCCCGCTGGTCGGCGACCTGAACCTGTGGCATGCGCACGATCTGACGGAACGCTTCTACAGCGGCAAGACGCGGCAGCTGCATGCCAGTCATCTGACCACCGGCGACCGGCTGTGGAGCAGCCTGCCGCACCTGCGGCCGATGGCGACGATCGTCGCCGACAGCCTGGGCTGGTACGGTTGGGACGATGACGGGGCGGGGGTGCATGACGTGATCGGCACCCGCTGCGATCCGCACACCAACCGCCTGCTGACCGGGGCCGACTATCACCATTGCTGCCATTCCAACCTGGCCCGGGCCCTGGCGGCGGCGACCGGCCTGTCGCCGGCGGAGGCGGAGGGGCATGTGCATGACGTGATGAACGTCTTCATGTGCACCGGCTTCGCCCGCGACAGCCACCAGTACTTCATGAAGGCGAGCCCGGTGCGGCCGGGCGACGCCATTACCTTCCTGGCCGAGATCGACTTGCTGGGCGCGCTCTCCGCCTGCCCGGGCGGCGATTGCGGGGCCAGCCATTCCGACGACCGCGCCGCCTGCTTCCCGCTGCAGGTGGAGATCCTTCGGCCCCGGGCGGAGGCGCTGCAGGGCTGGGCAGCGCCGGTGCGCAGCGGCTACTCGGTGCCGGCACGGCGAAAGGCCTGAGACCCGGGCGGACGATCAGCTACAGGTCCAGGCCGCGGGCGATCAGGTTGCGCTGGATCTCGCTGGTGCCTTCGCCGATCACGTAGACCAGCGCATCGCGATGAAACCGGCCGACCGGGTATTCGCGCATGATGCCGGCGCCGCCATGGATCCGGATTGCCTGTTCCGTGACCCGCACCGCGGTTTCCGAGGCGATCAGCTTCACCTTGGCGGCCAGCGCCGGCTCCAGCCGGCCCTGGTCCACCGCCCAGGCGCCGTGCATCACCAGCCAGCGCGCCGCCTCGATCTCTGCCGCCATGTCGGCCAGCTTGTGCCGGATCGCCTGGAAATCGGCGACCCGGGAGCGGCCCACCTGGCGGTCGCGGGCGAAGGCCAGGGCGGCGTCGAGGGCGGCGCGGGCGATGCCCAGCGCATTGGCCGAGACGCCGACCCGGTTCTCGCTGAGCGAGTCGAGGATCACCGGATAGGTTCCGGTGCGGCCGCCCAGCAGGTTCTCCTCCGGCACGAAGGCGTCGGCGATGTGGATCAGCCCGGTCTCCGAGGCGCGGATCCCCTCCTTCTTCAGCTTCTCGACCGCCATGCCCGGATTGGGCATTTCCACGATGAACAGGCTGATCGCCTCCGTCGTGAGGGCGGGATCGGTGCGCGCCGCGACAAGGATGAAGTCGGCGATCGGCGCATTGGTGATGTAGAGCTTGGCGCCGTTCAGCCGCCAGCCGCCCGTCACCTTCTCCGCCCGGGTCTTCAGCGCCCGCACGTTGGAGCCGACGTCCGGCTCGCTGAGGCCGAAGGCGGCGATCTTCCGCCCGGCCAGTGCCGGCCGGAAGAAGCGTGCCTTCTGGTCCTCGGTGCCGGCCCGCCAGATCGGCCAGACTCCCAGATGCGCCTGCGCCGACCAGCTGGCGGCGAAGGACTGGCAGACATAGCTCATCTCCTCGCGGATCAGGCAGTCGGCGACCTTGTCCATGCCCGACCCGCCATCGGCCTCCGGATAGCGCACGCCGATCAGGCCCAGCTCCCCCCATTTCGCGAACAGGGCGCGCGGGAAGACCTCTGTCTCCTCCGCCTCCGCGACCAGCGGCGCGACTTCGGTGGCGCAGAAGCGCCGCACCATGTCGCGCACCTGCGCCTGTTCCTCCGTCAGCGCGAAATCCATCCTTCCCCCCTTCAGGTGGTCTGCGTCCCGGCCCCCGTGGCTGCCCCCGTCGCTGCCCCCTGTCTGTACCCCTGTCCGCCGCGTGCTACTCGGCGGAGGGGACGGCGGCCTGCAGGTCGGCGGCATGATGCTCCGCCGCCTGGACCTCGATAAAGACGCGGGTGACCTTTGGGAAGCGGTGCTTGATGGCGCGTTCCAGGCGGGCGACGGTCGCCTCGATGTCGGCGAGGCTGGAGCTGTCGGCGAAGTCCAGGCTGAGCACCGCAAGGATGTCGTTGGGCCCGAAATGCAGGGTACGCAGTTCGTTGACCGCACGCACCGCGGGCTCCGCGAGTGCCATCCGGTTCAGCGCGGCGACGGTGGATCCACGCGCGGCCTCGCCGGTCAGCAGGCTCTTGGTCTCGTAGGCCAACGCCACCGCGGTGCAGGCCAGGATCGCCGCGATCACCAGGGACGCGGCGGCATCCGCCCAGGCCAGGCCCAGGAACTGCGACGCCAGCAGGCCGGCGAAGGCGGCGACGAGCCCCAGCATGGCGGCGCTGTCCTCGAACAGCACGGTGAAGACGGTCGGGTCCTTCGACTGCCGGACCTCGTCCAGCAGGCTGCGCTTGCCGCGGATCCGGTTGAACTCGCGGAACGCCAGGAACCAGGCGACACCTTCGAAGACCATCGCCGCGCCCAGCACGGCATAGTTGATGCCGTAGTTTGTGACCGGATGCGGGTCGGAAATCTTCGCCAGGCCCTCGTAGAAGGAGATCCCGGCGCCCAGCCCGAAGATCAGGATCGCCACCACGAAGGCCCAGAAGTACAGCTCCATGCCATAGCCGAAGGGATGCTCGTCATCCGCCGGCCGGCGGGCGCGGGCGATGCCGAACAGCAGCAGCCCCTGGTTGCCGGTATCGACCAGGGAATGGATCGCCTCCGACAGCATGGCCGACGAGCCGGTATAGGCGCCGGCGGCGAACTTCGTCGCCGCGATCAGCGCATTGCCGGCAAGGGCAGCGTAGATGACCGTCTTCGACGCGCTCTGTGCGGCCATGGGGCCTCCTTCCTGCTTGGATCGGCGGGCCCGGCTAGCCCATTGCGGTGCGGATCGCCTGTGCCAGTTCGAAGTCGCGGTAGGGTTTGCGCAGGAAGGCGGCGTCGACCGGGGCCTCCGCCTCCGCCGTGACGTCGCCGCCATAGGCGGAGGTGAAGAGGACCTTCAGCCCGGGCTGCCGGCGCTGCGCCTCCCTGGCCAGCTGGTAGCCGTTGGCGGAGCCCGGCATGACGATGTCGGTGAACAGCAGGCAGATGCCCCTGCTTCCCGCCAGGATCTGCAGCGCGGCGTCGGCCGTACCGGCTTCCTTCACCTTGTAGCCCAGTTCCTGCAGGGTGCCGACGGCGCTCTGGCGTACCGCTTCCTCGTCCTCCACCACCAGGATGCACTCGCCCGGCCGCGCGCGCGGCAGGGGCGTCTCCTCGCCGCCCTGCGCCGCCGGGTCGCGCCGCTGCGCCGCGGCATCCGCGTCGCGCGGGAAGTACAGCCGCACGCTGGTGCCCGCGCCCTCGCGGCTGCGGATCGTCAGGTCGCCGCCGGCGCGCCGCACGAAGCCGTGGATCGTGCTCAGCCCCAGGCCCGTGCCGTGCCCCGCCTCCTTGGTGGTGAAGAAGGCCTCGGTGGCGCGCGCCAGGACCTCCGGCGCCATGCCGACGCCGCTGTCGGCCACCTCGATCATCACATGCGGCCCCTCCCGCAGGTCCGGTGCGGGCTCGATCCTGTCCCGGCCGACGGTCACGTTCGCGGTCCGGATCGTCACATCGCCGCCACCGGGCATCGCGTCGCGGGCATTGACCAGCAGGTTCAGCAGGGCGGATTCGATCTGGCCCGGGTCGCTGCGCACCGGCCAGAGCCCCTCGGCCAGGTCGGTCTCGATCGTCACCCGCTCGCCCAGGGTCCGCGCGACAAGGTCGGACAGGCCGCGGATCTGGGCGTTCAGGTCCAGCACCTGCGGCGCCAGGTTCTGCGCCCGTGCGAAGCCCAGCAGGCGCTGGGTGAAGTCGCGGCAGTGCAGCGCCCCCTGCAGGGCGCGGCCGACCCGGCGCGCCGCCTTCGCTTCCAGGCCGTCGTTCCGTTGCAGGGCGTCCAGGTTGCCGATCACCACCGTCAGCATGTTGTTGAAGTCGTGCGCAATGCCGCCGGTGAGCTTGCCGATCGTGTCGATCTTCTGGGCGTGCGCCAGCTGCTGCTCCAGCATCCGCCGGTCATGCACGTCCAGCAGGGTGCCGTAGATCCGTGCCGGCTCCTCGCGGTCGGGCACTTCGACCATGACGCCCTGGTCCAGGAAGGTGCGGTATGCCTCGTCCGCGCAGCGCCAGCGATATTCCACCGAATAGCCGTCCCCGGGGGCGAGGCCCTGCATCGCCCCGATGGCGCGGTCGCGGTCGTCTTCGTGCATCCGCTCCGTCCACAGCGCAGGGTCGGTGGCCAGGTCCAGGGCGGTGAAGCCCAGCAGGCGCATCGCGCTGTCGCTGTGCAGGAACGTCCGCGCGGGAACGGAGCCGCCCGGCACCGCCTCGTAGACGGCGATCGGCAGCAGGCGCAGGATCGTCGCCTCCCGCGCCTCGGTGGAACGCAGCTGCCGTTCCGCGGCGATCTGCTCGCTGCGGATCCGCATGTTCTCGCCCAGCAGGCGCCGCTCCTGCTCCGCCTTGGCGCGGATCTCCGCCGACTGCCGGTACAGCTCGACGAAGACCGAGACCTTGGCCTGCAGGACCACCGGCTCGACCGGCTTGAAGACATAGTCCACCGCGCCTTCGGAATAGCCGCGATAGACCTGGGCATTGTCGCGGTCATAGGCGGTCAGGAAGATCACCGGGATGCGCCGCGACCGCTCCCTCTGCCGGATGAAGGCGATGGTCTCGTAGCCGTCCATTTCCGGCATCCGCACGTCCATCAGGATCGCGCAGAATTCCCGCTGCAGGACCTGGCGCAGCGCCGCCTGGCCCGAATCCACGGTCACGATGTCGGCGTCCAGCACCGCCAGGATCTCGCGGAAGGCGATCAGGTTCGAGGGCTCGTCGTCGACCACCAGAACGGCCGGGCGCGCGACCGCCGGCGGTGGCACGGCGCTGTCCGGTTCTGCCGTCATCGTCATCGGCCGCCCGACCCTGCATCGTCCTTCCGGCCGCCCGCCGGACGGGGCGGTGCCGACTTGTAGAGCCAGGTCCGTACGGTGGAGACGAGCTGTTCCGGGTCGACCGGCTTGGCCAGATAGTCCGAGGCGCCGGCGTCCAGGCATTTCTGCCGGTCCTCCGCCATTGCCTTCGCCGTCACCGCGATCAGCGGCAGGGCGCCGAACGGCTCTCCCAGCCGGCGCAGCCGCCGCAATGTCTCATAGCCGTCCATCTCCGGCATCATGATGTCCACAAGCACCATGTCCAGGTCCGGCGTCTCCCGAACCAGCGCGATGCCGGCCTCGCCGTCCTCGGCGTGGAAGACCTCCACGCCGTGCTGCTCCAGCACGCTGGTCAGCGAGAAGATGTTGCGGATGTCGTCGTCGACGATGGCGATGCGCGCGCCGGTCAGCGCCGCATCGGCGCGGGAGACCCGGTCGATCGCCGCCTGCGCCGCATCGCCCAGCTGCGCCACCGGCAGGTGAAGGTTCTTCGCCACCTCGTCGATCAGGGCGTCGCGATGGGCGGTGATCCGCCGCACGATCCACGGCATCGGCGCGCGCAGCGCCCCGGCCGTCTTCGCACTGATACCTGTGCCCGTATGCACGATCACCGGCAGATCATCCGGCAGGCCGGCATCGCGCAGCGCGGTCAGGAACTTCAGCCCCTGTGCCGGGGCGGCGGTCAGATCCAGAACGATGCCGTCCACCGGTCCGGCCTCCACGGCAGACAGCGCCTTGCCGCGGGGCAGGGCCCGGACCTCAAGCCGTTCGCCGGCCTCCAGCACGTCTGCCAGCCCCATATCGTCGCCGCCGCCGACCACCAGCAGCTGCCGCGCCGGCCGCCTGACGAATTCGCGCAGCCGCGCGAAGGATGCGGCGAGGACCTCGCGCTCCGCCGGCTTGGCGGTGAAACCGAACGCGCCCATCTCCAGGCCGCGCGGCCGCTGCTCCTGGACGGAGATGATGTGGATCGGGATGTGGCGGGTGGCCATGTCGTGCTTCAGCCGGTCGAACAGGGCCCAGCCGTGCATGTCGGGCAGGCCGATGTCGAAGGAGATCGCGTCGATGCGCTGCTCGCGGGCCATCGACAGCACCTCGCGGCCGCGGCCGATCACGACCCCTTTCATGTCGGTCTCCCGCACGATGTCCAGCAGGATGTTGGCGAAGCCGACATCGTCCTCGACGATCAGCACGGCCGGTGCGCTGCCGTCCAGCCTGCGGCGGTCGTCGATCGCGGCGCTGGGCGCCGGCAGCGCGGCGGCCTGCGGCGTTTGCGCCTCCGCATCCGTCCGGGTCGGGGCCGGCAGGGTGCGGGTCGACAGGGTGCGGGTCGGGGCCGGCTCGCTGCCCGACAGGCTGTCGGCGGGGTCCAGGTCGATCGGCATGTACAGGGTGAAGGTGCTGCCTTTGCCCGCTTCGCTGCGCAGGGTGATCTCCGCGCCCAGCAGCTTGGCGATCTCACGGCTGATCGACAGGCCCAGGCCGGTGCCGCCGTATTTCCGGCTGGTCGAGCCGTCGCCCTGCTGGAACGCCTCGAAGATGATCTTCTGGTGGTCTTCGGAAATGCCGATCCCGGTATCGGAGATGGTGAAGGCGATCACCTGGGCGGAGGTCGACAGGACCGGATGGTCCGGGCTCCAGCCGTCCTCCGCCACCTGGGCGGTCAGCGCGACCTCGCCCTCGTGGGTGAACTTGAAGGCGTTCGACAGCAGGTTGAACAGCACCTGCTGCAGCCGCATCGCGTCGGTGTAGATCTGCTTCGGCAGGCCCTTGTCGAAATCGATCCTGAAGTCCAGGCCGCGCTCGGCGGCGACCTGGTCGAAGGTCCGCCGCAGATGCTCCTCCAGACCCTCGAAGCGCAGCTCCCGCACATCGACCTGCATCGCCCCGGACTCGATCTTGGACAGGTCCAGGATCTCGTTGATCAGCGACAGCAGGTCGTTGCCGGAGGAATAGATCGTCCGCGCGAACTCGATCTGCTTGTCGCTGAGGTTGCGGTTGGCGTTGTCGGCCAGCAGCTTCGACAGCACCAGCATGGAGTTCAGCGGGGTGCGCAGCTCGTGGCTCATATTGGCGAGGAATTCGGACTTGTAGCGCGAGGTCAGGGCCAGTTGCTCCGCCTTCTCCTCCACCGCCTGCTTGGCGCGCTCCACCTCCATGTTGGTGGCCTCCACCTGGCGCTTCTCCGCCGCCAGCAGCTGCGCCTTCTCCTGCAGCTCGTCGTTCTTGCGGCGCAGTTCCTCCTGCTGCGACTTCAACAAATCCTCCGACTGGCGCAGGGTGGCGGCCTGCTGCTCCAGCCGGTCGTTGGTGGTGCGCAGCTCCTCCTGCTGGCTCTGCAGCTCCGCGGTCAACCGCTGCGACTGCTTCAGCAGGTCCTCGGTGCGCATGTTGGTGGCGATCGTGTTCAGCACGATGCCGATGCTTTCCATCAACTGGTCCAGGAAGGAGAGGTGCGCCTCGTTGAAGCGGTTGAAGGAGGCCAGTTCCAGCACCGCCTGCACCTCGCCCTCGAACAGCACCGGCAGCACGACGATGTTCAGCGGCTTGGCCTCGCCCAGGCCGGAATTGATCTGCACATAGTCGTGCGGCACCTCGGTCAGCAGGATGCGGCTCTTCTCGAAGGCGCATTGCCCGACCAGCCCCTCGCGCAGGTGGTAGCGGTTGGAGAGCGACTTGCGCTGCCGGAAGGCATAGCTGGCCAGCAGGTCCAGCACCGTGCCCTCCTCGCGGCCGCGCTCCTCCTCGTCCTCCGACCGCGCCATGTAGAAGACGCCGTGCTGGGCGTTGACCAGCGGCGCCAGCTCCGACAGCACCAGGTTGGAGACGGTGACCAGGTCGCGCTCGCCCTGCAGGCGGCGGGTGAAGCGTGCCAGGTTGGTCTTCAGCCAGTCCTGCTCGGTGTTCTTGAGGGTCGTGTCCTCGAGGTTGCGGATCATCTCGTTGATATTGTCCTTCAGCGCCGCGACTTCGCCGGAGGCCTCGACGGTGATGGACCGGGTCAGGTCGCCGGTGGTCACCGCGGTGGCGACCTCGGCGATGGCGCGGACCTGGGTGGTCAGGTTGGCGGCCAGCTGGTTCACATTGTCGGTCAGGTCGCGCCACAGGCCGGCGGCGCCGGGCACCCGTGCCTGGCCGCCCAGCTTGCCCTCGATCCCCACCTCGCGCGCGACGTTGGTGACCTGGTCGCCGAAGGTGGCCAGGGTGATGATCATGCCGTTGATGGTGTCGGCGAGCGCCGCGATCTCGCCCTTGGCGTCCACCGTCAGCTTGCGGGTCAGGTCGCCCTTGGCGACCGCGGTGACGACGTCGGCGATGCCGCGCACCTGGTTGGTCAGGTTCGTCGCCATCATGTTCACGTTGTCGGTCAGGTCCTTCCAGGTGCCGGCGACCCCCTTCACGTCGGCCTGGCCGCCCAGCTTGCCCTCGGTACCCACCTCGCGGGCGACCCGGGTCACCTCGGAGGCGAAGGAG
>MDTD01117879.1_pt1 | contig 20556 bp, 13 predicted proteins | sample 811221 | NCBI WGS metagenome assembly MDTD01 (sample SAMN05326646, study PRJNA326480) | marine metagenome | isolation source: seawater | place: Pacific Ocean: South West | collected 2011
TCGGTCGTCTCGGTCGTCTCGGTCGTCTCGGTCGTCTCGGTCGCGCGCGAGGGAGGAATGGAGACGCGTCGACAGAGTGCGTCGATCGGTCGACGGGCGTTCGTCGGTGTCGGTCGACTCGAGAACCGCGTCGCGCACCGCGTCGTGCATCGATCGATTCATCATTCATTCATTCGTTGATTCGGATTGCGTTCGGATTCGGATGCGATGACATCTTCGACGACGATGACGCGCGCGAGCGAGCGGTGGTTCGGCGCGGACGCCGGTGGAAGGTATTTCGAGGACGCGTTCGTGTTGTTGGACGAGGAGGCGGCGAGGTGCGCGCACGGATCGATCGGTGGGGGGGTCGCGGGACGCGCGGGACGCGCGACGGCGTCGCTGGAGACGTACGCGGCGACGATTCGTCGAGGGCGAGGACGCGTGAGGGGTGGTGCGAGTGAGGATTCGAGCGTGGGTGAGGATGAGGGTGTGTACGGGATGGATGGAGACTCGGTGCCGAGAGACGCGCCGGTGGTGATGTGCGTCGGACGAAGGTTGCGGGACGCGGCGGAGGACGTGCGCGCGAGCGTCGAGGGAAGGCGCGCGGCGTCGAGGGTCGTGGTTTTCGTCGGGTGCGATGAGGGGGATGAGGAACACGCGATATGTGCGCGCGAGTTGACGGAGGCGTGCGAACGCGAGCTCGCGCGAGGAAGAGCCGGGGTGGTGGAGAACGCCGAGGCGGCGGGAACGACGGCGACGGCGAACGAGGAAGTCGCGGACGACGATTCGGATTGGGGGAGTTGGGGAGACGAGGACGAGGACGATGGGGTTAAGGATTCGTCGAGCGCGCCCGATGCGAGAGGTGGGAACGGCGTGACCGACGATGGGTGGGGCGGCGAGCGTGAGGGTCGCGCGGACGCGGACGCGAACGCGGCGAGCGGTCGATTCGTCATCAAGTTTTTCCCTCTGCTGATGTATCGAGCGTTCGGTGAGGGCGCGTTCACGCTTCCGAGCGCGCGCGTGACAAACATTACGAAACACGCCGTGGATGCGCTCACGGGTGAGTCCAGGGAACATCGCGTCGTCGGTCAACACCTCGCCGAGATTGCCGCGCACTGGGCGTTGGCTCCGGATTATTTCGCCCTCGGCCCGAACGCCGAGTCCGTGTCGCGCGTCGCCGCGCGAGCGAAGACCGATCCCGTGGGCGTGGACACGATGGAAAATCCACGCTCGGCGGCGGTGATAGTGATGGATAGAGAAATAGATTTAATGACTCCGAGCGCGAGTCGAGACGCGTGGCTGGAACGTGCGGCGGACGGCGACGGCGACGGCGCGGCGTTGATGTTGGCGCCGCTGTCGGGCGCACCGGAGGCGCGCGCGTTAGACGAGGCGCTGTGTTCGAAATCGGCGCGCGATGGATCGATGCATGTGCGAAAATTATTGCGCGAGGCGGCGCGAGTGGAGGCGGTGGACGCGCCCGAGTTGGACGAGCGAAACAGTCGCTCCGTCACCGCGGATCAACTCAACGAACTCGTCGCCGCGCTCGAGGTCGATCCGAGCGTGGCGTTGCGCCATCGCGCGCTGATTCAGCGCGCAAAGCTCTCGGCGGCGGGCTTGACGAACGAAAAAGATATGAAGGCGAACAGACAAATCATCGCCATGCAGCGTCTCACCGCCGCGGCGCTCGAAAACAAAGCCTCGGGCGTCTGCGCGACGTTGGTGGAAATCTTAAAGGTGATGTACGCCGCGGGAGGAACCGCGGTCGGTCATCCCAAGGAGGCTTTCGCGCTCGTCCTCGCCGCGTACACGATCGCGATGGACGCCAACGCGTGCGAGGGAAGACGCCCGCGAGCCGGCGACGACGCGTCGCCGTTTGCTCCGAACGACGAGCTCGCCCTTCGCGAGGCGTTTCTCGGCGTTCTCCTCGCGAGTCAGCGGGAACAGGTGCGATCAGAAATTCCGAGTCTAGGTGCGAGCGCGTTGGACGCGCTGGACGCCATCAGAGGTCGAGGCGGCGCCGTCGCGGACGCCGCGCCTCCGACGCCAGTCAAGGACGAAGAAGGTTGGGGCGACGACGATTGGGGTGAAGACGATTGGGGTGAATCTCCGGCACCTCCGAGCAAACCGACCGAAGTGACGAGCGCGACCGCGATGGATGATCCCGAGGTGGCGGCCGCCGCGCTCGAGGCTCGCGACGCCGTGGACGCCGCGCTTCGACGCCTGTCTCGAGCTGCCGCCGCCGGTCGAGCCTCGCTCCAGCACAACGTCCCGGACGCCCTCTCTCTCTACGCCAACGGTCTCCCCAACCCGACTTTACTCGAGATCATCTCTCGCATCAAGTCATCCACCGACGATCGAGGCGTGTGCGCCGATTTCGTCCACGTCGCCGCCTCGCTCGGCGGTTTACTTAAACACGCCGCCGCCTCCGCGGGAGCCTCCATCGTCACCGGCGCCATGGGTCGACTCGGTAACCTCATCAACAAAGTCGCTGCCGCCCCCAAGCCCTCCGACCACGACGTCGTCCTCGTCTTCGTCCTCGGATCGATGTCTTTCGGAGAATTATCCGCCGCGCTCGCCGAGCGCGCGCCGAGCGCCGCCTCGGCGCTTCGTCGTCGAGACGCCAAACGCGAATTCATCTTCGGCGCCGTCCACCACGCGCGCGCCGGCGAGTCGATGAAAATCATAGCCTAGCCTCGGATGTGCGTCCACGACGTTTCACGCGTCTTCGCGCCCCGCATCGCCTCGAACGCTCCGTCCCGCGCGAAAGCCCTCTCCCGTCCCGCCGAGACACAGATTTCAAACTCGCCCACCTCAGAGCTCCCACTCTCGAGCGTCAAACCCCGCCTCGAGCGCGTCGATCGCGAAGTTCGCGCGCACGAGCGTCTTCGAGCGCCGTTTGCGACGCGCGCGCGCGGTGGTGCGCGGTCGAGCGACGAGAGAACCATGAGCGCCGACCTGGCGGCGGTGCTCGATCCGAACTCGATCGACGCCTTCGCGTCCCTGCTCGCCGGGCTCTCGAGCCCAGATAACGCCCACCGATCGCGGTGCGAGGGTGTGTTCGATCAGTGCAAGAAGTCGCCGGATCAGCTGGCGACGCAGTTGCTGCGCACGCTTCGCACTTCGAGCGATGGGCGAGCGAGAGAGGTGAGCGCGGTGTTGGCTCGACGGCTCTTTACGTCGGATGACGGCGCGCTGTACGTCAAGTTGGCGGAGGGAACGAAGATGACGTTGAAGAATGAGCTGTTGACGGCGCTCAAGGAGGAGGGAGAGCCGAAGATTGCGCGAAAGACGTGCGATTTGGTGTGTGAAATCGCCGCCGGCGCCATGGAGAGAGAAGAGGCGTGGCCGGAACTGATGCCGTTCATGTTCGGTGCGGTGCAAGAGGGCGGCGATAGGTTGAAGGAGAGTGCGTTGAGCATCTTCGCGATGTTGGCGCCGTTCATGAGCGATGGGCTCGTAGCGCAGATTCCGACGTTGCACGCGGTGTTGAGCGCGTGCTTGACGTCGGCGGACACGCAGGTGCAGTTGGCGTCGCTTCGAGCGTCGTGCGCGTTCGTGGACGCGTTGGAGAACCAGAGCGATCGCATCAAGTTTCAAGACTTGTTGCCGGCGATGCTCAACACGCTCGGCTCTGCGTTGCAAGGTCAAGACGAGACATCGGCGCAAGAGGCGCTCGGTTTGTTCATCGAGCTCGCCGAGGCCGATCCGCGATTCGTGCGGAATCACCTCACGCAACTCGTCGAGGCGATGTTGAGCGTGGCCGAACACGCCGATTTGGAAGACGGTACGCGCACGCTCGCCACGGAGTTCTTGGTGACGCTCACCGAGGCGAGAGACAGAGCGCCGGGTATGATGCGTAAAGTGCCGAACTTTGTGCAGCGCTTGTACAACTGCCTCGTGTCCTTCTTGGTGACCGACATCGAGGACGACGAGGACTGGTACACGTGCGAAAACGAAGAGGACGAAGGTTTAGGACAAGGCGATTTGTACGATGTCGGCCAAGAGTGCTTGGATCGCATTGCCATCGCTCTGGGCCCGAACTCGATGTTACCAGTGTGCGCGGCCACCATGCCGTCCCTCATCGGTGACGCCGACTGGAAGAAACGTCACGCCGCCCTCATCGCGCTCTCGCAAATCGCTGAAGGTTGCGCGAAGGGCATGAAGAAGGATGTCGTCAGCGCTATTCAGCCGTGCTTGCACGCCCTCGCCACGGACCCGCACCCGCGCGTCCGCTGGGCCGCCATCAACGGCTTGGGTCAGATGTGCACCGATCTCGGCCCGCGATTGCAAGAAAAGGCGCATGCGAACGTGTTGCCGCTGCTCTTGAACGCCATGGACGATTCGAAGAACCCACGCTGCCAAGCGCACGCCGCCGCCGCCACCGTCAACTTCAGCGAAGACTGCCCGCCCGAGTGCATGGCTCCGTACTTGGATCCGCTCATGAACAAGCTTTTGACGTTGTTGCAATCTGGTAACAAGTCCGTGCAAGAAGCTGCTCTCACCGCGCTCGCTTCCACCGCGGACAACGCGCAAGAGTCCTTCGTCAAGTACTACGACACCGTGCTCCCGTACCTCAAGTCGATTTTGGTGAACGCCAACGGCAAGGAGTACCGCATGTTGCGCGCCAAGGCGGTGGAGTGCATTTCGCTCGTCGGTATGGCCGTCGGCCGAGCTCGCTTCGCCGCGGACGCTCGCGAAGTGATGGACATGCTCATGCGACTTCAATCTGGCGGTTTCGAGGACGACGACCCCACGGTGCAGTACATGCTCCAAGCGTGGACTCGTTTGTGCAAGTGCTTGGGCGAAGAGTTCATCCCGTACCTCGAAGTCGTCATGCAACCGTTGCTTAAATCTGCAAACTTGAAGGCTGACGTCATCGTCACGGATAAGGATGACGACGAAGAGGATGAAGAGGACGAGAACGAAGAGTACGAACGCGTGGATTACGGCGACAAGCGCGTGTCCATTCGCACAGCTGCTCTCGAAGAAAAGGCAACCGCGTGCAACATGTTGTGCTGCTACGTCGACGAACTCAAGGATGGCATCTTGCCGTACCTGGAACAAATTCTTCAGACGATGATTCCTTCGCTCGAGTTTTATTTCCATGAAGACGTTCGCCGTGCAGCCGTGGCGTCCCTTCCGGATATTCTCAGATCTGGTAAGATCGCCGTGACCAAGGGTGCGAAGGACCAAGTTTGGTTCCAACAGTTGGTGAACCACATCATTCCACCGCTCATTCAAGCGATGGCCAAGGAACCCGATATCGAAATTTCGGTGCGTACTTTTTCAAATCGAGCGCGTCGCGTACGAAACAGATGACGAAACTTATGGATTCCCCTTCAAGACGCCTCACGGCGATGGTGATAAATCCGTTTAACAGTCTCCCGATGTTTCAGACTTTTTCAATGTTTTTTCAGATTTTTCTTCGACGTTCTCGCGACGTGTTCGACTGACGACATTACTTGCTTCTCGATGCAGGCGCGCATGCTCGAGTCTCTCGCGGAATCCGCCGGTGAAGCCGGAGAGCTCGTCCGCGATCATTTGCCCGCGATGTTGGAAACGTTCAAGGTGTTGTTGACGGAATCCCTTGAACGACGCGCGGAGCGCAACAAGCGCGCGGGGACGGATGATTTCGACGAGGAAGAAATGCAAGCGTTGGAGGAGGAACAAGAAGCCGAGGACGAAGTGTTTGATCAATTCGCTGAATGCGTCGGATCTCTCCTCAAGAGCTTCCACGGCGCCATCCTTCCGTCGTTGCAGCCTCTCTTAAGTTTTATCGTCCCGCTCTTGGACAAGAACAGAAGTGCCGCCGAACGTCGCATCGCCATTTGCGTGTTCGACGACATTTTTGAACATGCGAGCGACGACGGAGCGGCGTTGCAATACCTCGAAGGTTTCGTCGTCCCGTGCATCGCCGGGTGCGGCGACAACGACGCCGACGTGCGTCAAGCGTCCGTGTACGGCATTGGTGTCATGGCGGAACACTGCGGCGACAAGTTTGCCCCGCACGTTTCCAACGCGCTCGCCGCGCTTGCCGCGGTGATTCAAGCGCCGGGCGCTCGAGATGACGAAAACATTTACGCCTTTGAGAACGCCGTCGCGGCGCTCGGAAAGATGTGCGAATTTCAAAACGGGGCGTTGGACGCGAGCGTCATCTTACCGTCGTGGTTGGCGAACTTGCCTCTGACTGAGGACAAGGTGGAGGCGAGAAACGTGCACGCGCAGCTCATGCGCTTGCTCGAATCCAACGGAGGCGCGCTCATGGGCGCCTCCTACGAGCACGTCCCGCGCGTCGTGAGCGTGCTCGCGGACGTGTTACCCACGTCCACGCTCAGCACCAAGCTTCGACTCGTCGATCCGGAGGTTGCGGCGAAGATGAAGGCGTTCCTCGTGCAAATGCAAGCGAGCCTCCCGCAAGACAAGCTCGCCGCGGCGTGGGGCGTCTTGACGCCGGAGAAACAAGCGGCGCTCCAAGCCGTTCTGCAGGGTTAGATACAGCAATTAACAACACTAGTCGATGTAACGCCCACTTTTGGGATGAATCGTGACCGATTTTTTAGTATTCAGGCGGGGATTATTCAATCGCGCGGGGGCGAATCGCGTCAACCGCGGCGGCGTTCGCGTCACTTCCACTCGTCGCGCACTTCCTGCACCCAATCGTATCTCCCGTCGTACTTGGAGTGATCCCAATCCGGCAGATCCGTCACCGAACCCGCACCGAGATCGTTCAGTTCGTGCGCGCGAAGTAATCGAGGTTCAAACACCGCTTTCGACGCGCCCCAGTTACCCACGCGTAATCTATCGCCGTACGCTCCCGCGACGAACGCGAGCACCTCCCCGAACCCACCGAGTCGAATCTTGAGCTTTGAAAACGGCGCCCCCGTGGCCAACGCGATCGCTTTGCGCACGTCCATCTTATTATCTCTCTCATCGATGTCCACGTCGACGTACCACACCTTGAACGCACCGAATTTGCTCTCCGGGACGTGCTCCACGGGAAAGTAACACGTCACGCGCGTGCGCGTCATGGATGGGTCCTCGTCACCGTCCCTCTCGTCTCCCGTCGTCCGACGTCCGAATCAATCCGTCGCGCGCGTCTCTTCTCTCGCGTCCGACCTCGTTCGTTCGAGCCTTCCTCTCGCCTCGCGTCGACGTGTGCGCGCGAGCGTCTCGCCGCGGGTCCGCGTCGAACGAGGCGTTTCGTGCGTTTTTTCGTGAGGGTTTAGGCTAGGGTTTAGACACAGGTCCGCGACCGCCCGACGAATGGTCCATCCGTCGCCAAATCACGCCGTGTCCTCGCGCGCGCGCCGTCATGCGCGTCTTCGACGCGCCCGAACCGCGCGCGGGACGCGCGTCGACGTCCCGCGTCGTGCCCGCGCGCGTCATCGCGTACCCGCGCGCGAGAACGGCGCGTGATTCCGACGCCTCGTCAGCCTCCTCCTCCTCGGGCGAAGACGTCTCGGACGACGACGAGGAGGAGGAGGAGGAGGCCTCGGACGCGGTCGCGCGCGCGGCGAATCTCGTCTCCGTCGTCGGCGCCGGGGATGGGAAACAGTGCGTCGTCGTCGGCGCGGACGGTGTCCCCAGAGGCGTGTGGCGCGCGCTTCTCTTCTCCGAGGAAGACGCCGACGAGGGACGGGAAGACGCGCACGAGGCGTTTCGCGCGCTCGTTCGCGAGAAACACAGACCGTGGGTGGTGGTATTAGCGCGAGGGGGGCATTTCGCGGTGAGCGCGTTCGATGCGCGGGTGATGGATGGGGACGGGGACGCGCCGAAGGCGGCGGTGACGCGACACGCGACGGCGAGACGGTACGTCGTGCGCGCCAAGGCTGGAGGTCGGCAGGTACACAAGGACGGCGGGGGGAAGAATATAAAGAGCGCGGGGAGTTCGATGCGTCGAGCGAATGAGGCGGCGTTGGAGGAGGATATGCGGAAGACGTTTAGGGAGTGGCGGGACGTGTTGGAGGTGCGCCGCGAGAGTTTTTCTTCTTTTTCTTCGCGCGATCCGGGTGATGTAAACTTTGATCCCGAGACGAACGGTGTGAATCGTTCGAGTGGCTGCGGTGCGCGCGCGCGGACTCGACCGCGAGAGTGGACGCGATCGGTATTCACGCGAGAGACGTTCGGCGAAGGTCGGCGCGTTCGCCGACGTTCGCGCGGACGTTTCGACCACGGGTGTCGGTCACGTCGTCACGCTCTCGCGCGAGAGGACGCGCGTCGTGCATCGCGCGAAGGCCGTCCGTGAGGTCTTTTATGCTATGAGAGCTGACGGATCGCGCGTTTTTTAACGTATTTTCATTTCTTCGCTCGTTCGACGCTGACCGATCGACTGACTGAACGTCTCTACACAGAGCGCGAGTTTAATCTTCATAAGCGTGAGTAAAGTCGATGCGAAGACCATATTCAACGAGAAGAATCCCATGCTCGATAGGAAAGATCCGCGCGTGCGACGCGTGCCGTTCATGACGGGGCGACCGACGTTTAACGAGACGCGTCGGGTCGCGGGACGACTCGCCACGGTGAACTTGAACGTCGTCGAGGAGGAAGAATCCTCGCGACCGAGCGTCGATGAAGATGCATTATCCGCGCTCGTGGACACGAATTTCATCATCGCGAACAAGACGATGCCCGCGCGCGAGATTCAGGAACCGGAGGAACCGGAGATTATCGTCCCGGAACCGGCGTTGCACGCGGCGGCGAGAGACGGCAACGCGGACGCCGTCTTCGCTCTTCTCATCGACTCACGCGCCGATCCGACCGAAGTGTACAAGGGCAAGGTGGCGTACACGGTGAGCAAGGATAAAGAGACGCGCGACGCGTTCCGGCGCGCGATGGCGCGTATACCGGACGCGTGGGATTGGATGCAGGGCGCGCGAGTGCCGAGCGCGTTGACGCCCGAGTTGGAGGCGAAACAGGCAGCCAAGGAGGCTGAGTACGAGGCCGCGAAGAAGGAAAAGGAAAAGGAGCGCAAGAAGGCACAAAAGAAGAAGAAGAAATCAGCGGCCGCCGCGTTGTTGGCGAAAGCGGCGGAACAGACGACGACTGCGAAGACGACGACTGCGAACGCCGAAAAGAAATCCGCGGCGTTGCTCGGTCAGGCGAACAAGGCGGTGAACGATCGTCGAGAACAAATGGTACGTCTCGACACACGCGCAACGCGCGTTTTTTCTCTCTTGATCTCGCTCGCTCCCTCGCACCTCGTGACTCGACGACTCATGCGGCACACGACTTTACTTTACTAACGCAGGCTCGCGCGGCAGAAGCACGACTCGCCGCGCAAGACGCGGCGCGGCGGTCCAACGTCGGCGCTCTCGGCGGTGCGACGTTTCGCGACTCGACTTCCATCGGCGGTGGTTCGAACTCGACGTAATCTCGCGCGCGCGTATCGAAACCATCGCGAGATTTTGTCGCAGATGGCGTTCGGCGCGGCATGCGGTTTGGCGCTCGCCGTCTCTTTCGCGTCCGCGCGCGACGAACGATGTACGACTCGACGCCGCGCGCGACGACGCCTCTAGTAACTCGTAGCGCAAAACAAAAAAAGAATAGCTATTCATTTCATTAAAAGCTCTCACGCGCGCGACGACGCGTCTTCGATCGCGACGAGACACTCCGTCACCGACGCCCCCTCGATCATCTTCTCGGTCAGCGCGTCCCACGCCGCCGCGTTCTCCTTTAAAATCGTCGCCGCCTGAAACACCGCCCACCGCGTCGTCGACTGCTGCGCCGCGTCCGACAGTTTCGGCGATACTCTGTTCAAAATTCGCTGCAAATCGTATAAATCCGCGTTCTGTCCCATCACGTCGTCAAACGTCAACGCCTCGCCCGCCACGCCCGCCATTGAAATCACCGCCAACGGCAAAACCTCCTCCTCCGTCAATTTCGCCCCCGAAAAAATCTTCCGCTCCAGCTTTGACTCCATAAAATTCACGTGCGAACTATCGATCCCCAAATCATACGACGCCACGGGAACACCGAGCGCGAATCCAACCAAAAAATGCCCCGCCTCGTGTCTCGCCACGCGTCTTCTGTACTCGGGATTTGCGCGCGCCAACCGATCGACGCCGACGCGCAACAACCCGGGCGCGGTCGAACCGATCGCCAGGACGACCAACGACACGCCTCCGATGAGATAACTCCCGAACGCACCCCAATCTCCGGGTAAGACGACGCCGACGACCGTCGCGAGCGCGCTCGTGCTCAGCGTCACGGCGACTATAAAGTTGAAGTCATTCGAGTCGCTCGGGGACGCGATTCGTCCCGGGTCGCATCGCACCAATCTCTTGAGCTCGTTCGGGAAAACGTCGCGTCGTATCGTCGGGGAGATTGAGTTCCACAGCGTCGCGCTCCCGTTCGCCTTGGCGTCGCGCAGGGACGACCTGACGACGTCGGACGCGCGCTCGAGCGCCTCGGGACGTTCGCTCGGTGGACGCGACGATGCGTCGTCGAGCGCGCGTTCGATGGCGGTGTACGCGTCGTGAACGGTGCGTCGAGCGCGCGCGCGAACGGTGCGTCGAGAGTGAGGCGTTGGGGCGACGGCGCGCGCGAGGGAGACCGTCGTCCACGTCATGGCGGCGAGTGGAGAGGCGGCGAGTGACGTCGCGCGGGGACTTTTGGCGCGATGTCGACGCGGTGGACGCGCGATCGCGAGTGCCGATCGCGCGGGATGGTGTGGAATATATATTTGTTTCGTTTCATGACGCGACGCGTCGTCGAATTCACGCTGTGTACTCGACCTCGTTGACGAGAATTTGGTCGAGCGTCTGTTTGCGACGAATGAGCGCGAAGTCGCCGCCGACGCGCTTCATCACCTCGGGCGCCTCCGGGAACGAGTTGTAGTTCTTGGAGCTCATGCCGGCGCAGTACGCGCCGGAACCCTCGATGACGACGTAATCGCCGATGGAGACGTCGCCCATGAGACGCTCGGCGATGGTTTCGGGCTCGTCGGGCGCCGGCGTGAGCAAATCGCCGGATTCGCAACAGTGTCCGACGACGACGTACTCAGCCTGCGTGCTCGGGAGTTCACCGTCGGCGCCGACGGAGACGAGAGGGTGTTGAGAACCGTAGAGACTCGGTCGGAGGACCTCGGTCATGCCCATGTCGAGCTTTAAAAAGGTGTGACCCTCGGCGGTGCCCGTGGTCACCTTGTCTTGCACCGAGGTGACGACGGCGCACGAGTTGGCCAATAAAAACGTCCCCGGTTCAATCTCGAGCTTCAACTCGCGTCCAGTCTCCGCGGCGAACGACTCGAACGCGTCCTTGACCGGGGCGCCGACGACGGCGAGGTCGGTGGAGCTTTCGTACGACATGCGTCCCACCTTGTACCCGCCGCCGAGGTTGAGCGTCGTCACCGTCGGAAACTCGCGGCACAGATCGAGCGACATCCCGCTCACTTTTTGCCACACCGCCGGGTCGCTCCCACTTCCGATGTGCGTGTGAATGCGAACCACCCTGAGGTTATGCCTCTCGACGATCTCCTTCACTTTGGGTAGCGACTCGTACCAAATGCCAAAGGACGAGCTCGGACCGCCGACGTTCGTCTTCCCCGTCCCACCGCTTCCCAATCCCGGGTTAAATCGCACGCCAATCTCCCCGCCCGGAAACTGCGTCCCGAATCGATCCAACTGATCCAACGAACACGCGTTCACCTTGACCCCGCGCCTGACCAATTCCGGGAAAAACGTCGGAAGCTCTTGCGTCGACAGAGAAATCTCCTCCCCCGCGAACCCCGCGAGCATCGCCCGCTCGCACTCGTACCCGCTCGACGCGTCGATGTTCAATCCAGCCTTTTTAAAAGTCTTCAAAATCGCCGCGTTCGGGCTCGCTTTCATCGCGTATCGAACCGTGAGACCGTACGCGTTCGGAAACGCGGTCGCCGTCTTCGCCTGCGCTTCGAGCGACGCCTCGTCGTACACGTACGTCGGCGTGCCGTGCGTCTCCGCCACGCGCTTGACGTCCGCGGGCGTCAAGAAACGAAGCGTTTCGAAGTGTCCGTCCAGCGCGCGAGTTCGCAGACGCGACGCGCGAGGCGTCGCGGCGACGCGACGGTGATGATGGTGACGATGACCTCCCGCGCATCGATCGACGACGAACGCGCGCGAGGACGACGCGAGAGCGCGCGGCATGGCGCGAATCGGTGTGGAACGGTGCGTTCGAACGCACGGCGGCCGGTGAGTGCGCGCGCGCGGTGCGAACGGCGCGACGAGACGTCGCGAAGTGTCGAGGTTTCCGTGTGAGAATCATCGACATCGACACACCCGCGCGCGACGCGTCGTCGCGCCACCGACGACGCCGCCATGCGCGCGTCCGCGCGAGCGACGACGCGCGCGTCGACGTCGTCGGCGCGCGCGACGAGAGCGACGCGAGCGAGGAGAGCGACGAGAGCGATACATCGTCCCGGGGACGATGATGATGTTGACATCGAAGACGACGACGCGCGCGAGCCTCGACGCTCGCGACGCGTCGCGGTGACGACGGTGATCGCGACGCACGCGTGCGTCGCGCTCGCGAGCGAGGACCGCGCGAGGGCGACGACGGAGGTGATGTACGAGGGCGAGAGAAGGAACGCGTACGCGTTCGACGCGCCGTTGCGAGTGACGGCGCTTCGACAGAGCGTGCCGCAGAGCGCGAGCGGTGAGTTCGTGAAGACGCAGACGAAGCGAGTGAAATTTTCGATGACGATGTGCGCGAGCGTGGCGGAGGTGTACTCGAATCTAGCGAAAAATGGGAAGAAGACGCGAGGCGCGGATTGCGCGACGCTCGGCGACGAGTGGTTGGCGCCGGCGATCGTGAATGGGTTGATACGACCGGTTCCGAACGCGGAATCGTCGCTGTGGTATAGGAGTTTACCACCGGTGTGGCGCGCGCTCGTGCGGAGAGATCCGAGGACGGGAGGGGTGAGTTCGAGCGGGTTGATTTACGGCGCGCCGTATAGATTTGGATGCGCGACGTTGGCGTACAGAAAAGATAAACTCCCGAAAGGGGTGCCGCCACCGAGAGATTGGGAGGATTTATTCGATCCTCGTCTGAAAGGTTTGATCGGGATGCCGAATGCGCCGAGATTGTTGTTGAGCGCGGCGCTCAAGGCGGAGGGATTATCGGCGAACGCGACGGACGTCGGAGGCGTCGACGGACGCGTGAGCGCTCGCGTGCGCGCGCTTCGTGAAAACGTCAAAGTGTTCGACGATTTGCAGTATTTACAAGCCATCGCATGCGGAGATTGCGCCGTGGTCGTCGGGCCGTCGGAGGATGTCTTTTCCGTCGCGCGACGATCGACGTTGATCGGGTTGGCGGTGCCGCGCTCGGGGACGACGCTGTGGAGCGATTGTTGGGTCGTCCCCACGGCGGCGTCGAGCAACAAGGGAGGCGTGCCGTCGCCTCTCGTGGAGCAATGGATCGATTATACGCTATCGCCTGGACGAATCAACATGCGCGTCGGGTTGAAAGGGGGCGTGTCGCCGCTCATGTTTGACGGTGACGGCGTGCAGAGCGGATTCCTGAGGTACCCGACGGTGTCCCGTCCGGTGCTCGGAAAGGACGAGGGCGACATGCTCAAGGGCTGGATACCGGACGATACTGTGTGGGCGGCGAGCGAGTTTCAGCTTCCCTTGAGCGCGCGCGCGCGATCGCAATACATCGCCATGTCCCGAAGAGCCGTCGCGTAGAGGGCGGTTGAATTCGATTACAGTAGAGGTGCAGTTTACATCACTAGCGTCAAATTAAATCGTCACGTCGTCTCCGTCGCCAACACGCGCGCGGATAGAGACTCCTCTTGCGCGAGAAGGGAGCGAAACCTGTCGACGCGCGCGCGGAGACGCGCGACATCCTCGGCGCGTTCCGCGAGGATGGCGTCCAACTCGTCCACGTAGACGTCCACCGCGGATCCCGGTTTATCCACGTTGGCGAGGAAATCCATCTCGTGTTTCACCGTCTCCATCGATCGCTCTATGTGTTCGCGATGAGCGGCGATTATGACGTCCTCTTCGCTCAGGATGACGTCTATGAGGGCGTCGTGCGCGCGCTCGGCTTCGTCTCGCGACATGGACGCGGACGATATTTTTCGCGTCGGTGTCGACACCGCGCTCGTGCGTTGCGTCGTCGTCCCGGGCGCGCTCGTCGATCGCGATTTCGTTGACATCGTCGTTTCGTCTTGAGACGCGTGCGCCGTCGGTGCTCTGGACGTCGACGCGCGGCGAGATGCCGTCGAACGGGACTCTCTGTGCATGCTCGCCGACGTGGACGACTCGATCTGACCACCCCCGGATTTCGATATCTCTTTCACGCGATCGGCGTATCGAAGTGTGTTGAGTGTGTGTTCGCACGAACGCTCCGCCGGGGAGATGTTGGCGATCATCACCGTTCGCGAGTCGCCGAGGAAAGAGTCCCTGAGCACCTCGGTCAATTTGGATCCACGAAACGGGACGTGCGACGCGCCGGAATCGAGCGCTCGTATGCACTCTTTGAGCGCCAAGAGCGACTTATTGATCTCCGCGCCCTCGATTCGGGTCTGACGATCGTTATCTGTCGTGTCCGCGCCGCGTTCGCTTCCGGCTAAATCGATGAACGAGAGCTTGCCGTAAATCTCCGCGCTCGGTTCGCCGTGTGTCTCAAGCGCAGCGAGCTGCGCGTTCGCCGTCTCCACGGGTTTCTTCAGGACGAGCTGAAGTATCGCGTGCGAGCGAGACGACTCAGAGTTTGCACCCGTGCTCCCGACGCACCTCGCCCTGGCGCTGTGCTCGACGAGTCGATCGAACGAGTCGCCGTCGGAGACGCAAAACTCTTTCAATCCCACGATGCAAATTTGCGACTTTGAATCCTCGAGCACGCGCAGTTTGCGTCGACCGTTGAGGAGGTCGAACACGCGACCGCCGTAAATTTCAAACGCGCTCACCCAGAGTTGTAATCGCGAGCGTTCGTCGTCATCGCCGGTGGATGGACGAGTGAGCGCGGCGAGCACGTCCCTCGCCGCGCGTCCCGGCAGAGGCTGCATCGTGTACGTCTTCCCGCTCCCCGTTTGGCCGTACGCGAAACACGTCGCGTTCGTGCGATTCAATAAAAACTCCACCAACGGCGCCACCTCGCTCGCGTACACCTCATCGTTCGTGGACGATTCGTCAAAGACGGCGTCGAACGCGAACGCGTGCTTCTCCACGAATCGCGTCAAATCCACCTTCACCTTTGGTTCCCACACCGTCAGTTTGCGCGTCTCACCGTCCGTCGTGCATATATCCCTCTCTTTTCGCGACGTCTCCTTCACGTTTAAGGGTCGTTTACGCACGGACACGCGTATTTTGGATTGCGTCGTCGTCGTCGTCGTCGTCGTCGTCGTCGACGCTCTCGGCGTTGACTTCCCCGCGCGCCGCGCCGAGACGGCGATATCCTCTCCCTCACCACCCTCTATCGTCTCATCCTCCACCCCCCCGATCGTCTCCACCCGCGCGTCTCCCGCCTCCTCCCCCTCCCCCCCGTCCTCCGTCTCGCGTTCGCTCTCCGAGACCCCCTCGTTTCCGGTTCTCGCGTCTCGCCGCGCCTCTCGCGCCATGCGCATCGCCCTGTCCCCGTCCGCGACGTCCCTGATCCCGAGCGCGTGCAGATCCTCCCGTCGAAGCGCGCCCATGGTCTCCACGTCCAAGTGTCGCAGATTATCCCTGTACTTGGCCAATCCGTGCGCGCGAACGTACCTGCGCGCGTCGGCGTCGGCGTCGGCGTTCGCGTTCGCGTTCGCGATACGGCCCAGTCGGGTCAGTCTGGGTGTCTCTTCGTATCGACGACCCTCGATCGAATCCATCCATCCATCCATCGTCGTCGCGACCTCGCGAACGACCTCGCGTCCTCCTCGACGGCGCGCGAGAATATTCTCTCCCGCGTTCCACCGTCGCGGCGCGTCGTCTCGCGCGTACCATCGCGCGTCGCGCGTCGTCGCGCGCGATTTCATCGGCATCGGCATCCACCGCGCGCGTCGACGAATCGTCTCGCGCGCGTCGCGTCGCGTCGACTCGCGTCGATTCGTCTCGCGCGGACGAGAGAGTCTTTTTTCTCCACCGTTTTCGCGCGAGCGTTTTCGCGCGCGGCGCTCGCGCGCGGCGTCGCGCGCGGCGATGTCGCGGTGGGGCGATGTCGCGCGCGCGTCGCAATGGGCGTTGACTGTGTCGATCGCGACATCGACGCGCGCGACCGACGCGCGCGACGCGACCGACGCGAACGACGCGAACGACGCGAAACGTGTCGCGCCGAGTCGCGTCGTCGCGCGCGACGTTCCGCGGTCGCGCGCGACGATCGAGACATGTCATCGACCGCGCGCGACTCGGCGCCCACCGACCGAACGACGACGACGACGAACGCGGAGGCCACCGCGGAGACGCCGCGCGAGGAGGACGGCGCGTATGAATCCGCGCTTCGACGCGTGATGAGTAATCTCACCGACGAGGGGTCGTTGGAGGCGGCGCTGAGGGACGCGGCGAGCGCGGTGGCGCGCGGCCGCGGACGCGCGCGCGACGGCGACCGATTCGCGACGACGACGACGGCGGCGACGATGGGAGACGACGTCGAACGCGATGGAGAGACCGAAGGGATGGTGTCGTCGTCGCCGAGAACGACGACGGCGACGACGGGGACGCGGGCGCTGTTGGAGGAGATGGACGCGGATGAAGAAACGCGCGCGGCGGAACAGAGTCGATTGGCGAGCGCGTTGAGCGCGGCGGAGCGCGGGACGCCGATGGTGGCGTTGTTTTTAATGATTTTTGTGTATAAGAATTTTGCCGCGTTGGCGTTCGCGGGGTGGTTGGTGTACGTGTTGATGAGGGTGAACGCGAAGTTGGTGAGGTGCGTGAGCGAACGGGAGGAGAGGAAGACGTACGACGTCGCCGTCGCGGCGGGGACGTCGACGACGCACGCGGCGGTGATTTGGTTATTTTCGCCGACGGGTCGACGCGCGAGACGTTTGTTTCAACCGTCGGCGACGGGGGTCGGCGGTGGGTTCGTGGAGAGTCTGTGGGACGTGATCATCTTAGACTTGTGGATGCGGTTCGCGTTCGTCTCGCTCAAAATCGCCGTGGTGGCGCTGCCGTTTTCGGTTTTACAACGCGCGGTGAAAAGGAGTCACGCGTCGACGACGAAACTGTCCCTGACGCGCGTCTACCGCCGCCGCGCGTCTTTTTTGAGCGCGGTCGAGTACGCGAATCTCATCTTCCGAAGTTGCGTTCCCGTACCGATTTGGTTGGCGTACTTTAAGCGCGAGTTGCCGAGTTTCCTCGCCTCCTTCGTCACGGGTCTGTACGTCGTCTTCAAGGTCAAGGGCCTCGCCCATCGCGGTTCGGACTTTTTCAAGGCGTCGGCGGCGTGGATGGGATGGCAAAAGCACGCTCTCGCGCACGGTGAGGCCGCCACGCGCGAGGATCTCATGGAATCCGGCGACGTGTGCGCGATTTGTCAAGAGGAGTGCGTCGACGCGACCAAACTGCGGTGTTCGCACATTTTTTGTCAAGATTGCATAGGAGAGTGGTTCGACAGGCAACCGGCGCGAGGGACGGCGCGCGCGGGGACGAAGACGTGTCCGGTGTGTCGAGCGGTGGTGCAAAACGGCGTGCAGAGATCGTACGGGAACGGCGAGACGGCGATGATGCCGATTGTGTTTTAACTCGGCGAGAGACGCGGGGCGTACGAATGAGAAACATTTGAAATGCGTTAGAATTCACACGAGCTCACAAACAATACTTAGAGCTTTTCTTCGCCGTCCGCCGCGCGAAGCGCACCGAGTTCGGTCGGCGCTTGCGTGCCGCAAATGGTCGACTTGCCGAACGCGGCGGCGGTGTCGACGCCCTTGCTTGCCTCTTCGGCGATTTTGGACGAGATCCAGTCAAACGTCACCTTCAAACCGTCGGCGAGCTTGACGGACGGCGCCCAGCCGAGTTTTTCCTTGATGAGATCGTTGTTAGAGTTGCGACCGCGCACGCCCTCCGGACCCGGGATGTGCTTGATCGGGATATCCTTGCCCGCGAACTTCAACGCCATGCCTTGCATCTCATTCATGGATACCATCTCGTCGGAACCGATGTTGACCGGTTCGGCGAAATCGCTCTTGGTGAGACGCAAGATGCCCTCGACGCAGTCATCGATGTAGGTGAACGAGCGCGTTTGCTTACCGTCGCCCCACATCTCGACCTCGCCGACCGCGGTGGCAGCCTTGCGGCAAAACGCCGCCGGCGCCTTTTCACGACCACCCTTCCACGTTCCGTACGGTCCGTAAATGTTGTGGAATCGACCGATGCGCGTTTGAATGTTGAAATCGGATTGGTAGTGCTTGTACACTTCCTCAGACGCCAACTTTTCCAAACCGTACGCATCCTGCGGCTGCGCCGGCCACGCGCTCGCCTCCTTCAAACCGTCTTGCATCTCCGTGCTCAACTGCGTCCCCTCCGGGTAGATGCACGCGCTCGACGCGTAAAAGCATCGAGTCACGCCGCACACGCGCATCGCCTCCATCATGTTGAAGGAGATCATGACGTTGTTGTAAAAGATGACCGAGTGGTTGGACTGAATGAATCCCATCCCACCCATGTCCGCCGCGAGGTTAAAGCAGTGGTCGCACCCTTCGAGCACTTTTTTGCAGTTTTCGAACAAGCGCAAATCCGCCAAGATGAATTCATCGCAGAACATGTCCTCCTGCGCGCGGACGTGGATTCGATCGCGACAGCGCGAGAAACGATTCGTCAGTATTCATTTTACGTTTCTACGACTCCCGCGCGCTCGCACTCGCGTCGCGCGCGTCACCTCGCGCGTCCGAAAAGTCATTTTTCCGGGTTCAGCAAAACGTCACCATCGCGCCGAGACCACGTCTTCTCGCATCCACCGCGCGCGCATCGCTCGCGCGCCCACATCTCGCGACACCTCACGATGCACCGTTTTCCATTTCATCGATGCAGCGTCTTCACGCGCGCCAGTCTCGATCGCACCTCCATGTGTTCGTTCCGTTTCCAATCGCACGCCACCACGTGATGCCCCTCCTCCTTGAGACGCTTGGCGAGGTGACTTCCGATGAATCCGCCCGCACCGGTGACGCATATCTTCAATTTCTTCTCCGGCCAGTACGGTTCGGTGCCGTAAACGCCTCGCAATTCGTATCCCGCCGCCGCCATGGTGCGCGACCGTCGCGTCGCGCTGTGTCGTCGCCATTCGAGGCGTCGGTCCGCTCGGTCGACCGCGGCGGTGCCGCTCACGCGGGTGACGTCGGCGGTATGTATTGTCACCGACTCGAGGACCCGTTTCACGTATTCAAGTAGTTCTATAGACTATGTACTCACACACACGTGCGTGCGTGACATCGTTCGTATTTATTACACAGGATCCGATCCACGAGTTCACTATTGTGAACATCTGTAATCTATATGTATACTCGCGCGCGTGTACTTTTCCAGGAACCCGAAAAACGTTTCCGGCGGCGGCCCGAGCGAATTCCATTCCGCGCCTCGCGTCGACGACGGACGCGTCGCACGCTCGAACGCACCGAGGCTCGCGCGCGCGTTCTCCCTCTCTCTCTCTCTCTCGCTCCCTCGCGTCTCGAGTCTCCGTTTCGAAGACACTCGACCACGAAAGATGGGGAAAACGTCGCCGCCGCCATCGTCGACCGCGCTGGACGACGCGCGTTTGGGCGCGCTCTTGATCCCGGTCGAGGGCTATCTGCGCGCGTGTGGACTCGTCAAGACGGCGGCAGCGTTGCGCGCGGAGCGTAAACTGCGCGCGCACCGAGATTTGGTGGCGGCGAGCGACGCGGCGGGTGAAGGGGCGATGGCGGCGAAGGGCGAGACCGCGGCGGCGGCGCTCGTCGACGCGTGGGAGAATAAGAGGAAACGCGACGATGCGGACGAGCACGGGGGGAAGAAAAAACGGGCGAAACCGGCGGAGAGCGATTCGTCGTCGTCGTCGTCGAATTCGTCTTCGAGCTCGTCGTCGAGCTCGTCGAAATCGAAATCGAACTCCAAGTCTGGAGGGTCTTCGTCTTCGAGCGACAGCGACTCGAAGGAGAAGAAGAAGAGCAAAGAGGCGTCTTTGAGCTCTTCTTCGAGCTCTTCTTCGAGCTCTTCTTCGAGCAGTTCGTCCGAGAAGAAGGATACGCCGATGAAGGATGCGTCTTCGTCGAGCAGTAGCTCGTCGTCGTCGAGCAGTAGCTCGTCGTCGTCGAGCAGCTCGTCGTCTTCCGAAAAGAAGGCTGAACCGGCGAAGAGCGCGTCGTCCAGCGACAGTGAATCGGATAAGAGCGCTGAGAAGAAGGCAGATTCCTCCTCCTCGAGCTCGTCGAGCAGCAGCAGCAGCAGCAGCAGCTCGTCCTCGGAAAAGAAGGAGGCGGCGAAGAAGGATGACTCCTCGTCCTCGTCCTCGTCCTCGAGCTCTTCGTCCTCGAGCTCGAGCTCCTCTTCCTCTTCTTCCGAAAAGAAGAAGGAGGAGGCGTCGTCCTCGTCTTCGTCCTCATCCTCGAGCTCGAGCTCGAGCTCGAGCTCAAGCTCCTCTTCCTCTTCTTCCGAAAAGAAGGAGGAGGAGGAGGCGTCCTCGTCTTCGTCCTCGTCCTCGAGCTCGAGCTCGAGCTCA
>MDTD01088428.1_pt1 | contig 20549 bp, 24 predicted proteins | sample 811221 | NCBI WGS metagenome assembly MDTD01 (sample SAMN05326646, study PRJNA326480) | marine metagenome | isolation source: seawater | place: Pacific Ocean: South West | collected 2011
AACTTGTACTTGGTGCATAAAGCACTGTCATGACGGGATTAAATGACTCAGGTAATTCCGAAGTCCGCAAGACACTCGGAGGAATAGAAGTACCTATCATAGCTACTAAAAAATGGTCTGAAGATATGGGGTCTACAGCGGATGAGAATTTGACAGCTGGTGAAACTCCGTATACTAGGGGAATACATGAAAAAATGTACAGAACTAGGACTTGGACAATGAGGCAATATGCAGGTTTTTCCTCGGCCGAAGAAACAAATAAACGTTTTAGAATGCTTATGGAGCTAGGACAAAATGGTCTGTCAGTTGCTTTTGATTTACCAACACAATTGGGTTTAGACTCAGATGATCCAATGTCCGAGGGTGAGGTTGGAAAAGTTGGAGTAGCGATAGATTCTGTTGAAGATATGAAAAAACTATTTGACGAAATACCTTTAGATTTGGTTTCAACCTCAATGACAATTAACTCACCTGCTATTGTTTTGTTGGCTATGTATATAGTTTGTGCAGAAGAGAAAAATATCGAAACTAGGGGATTAAGAGGTACTATTCAAAATGATATTTTAAAAGAATATATTGCTAGGGGTACTCATATTTTTCCACCATCACCTAGTATTCGCTTGATAACGGACATTTTTGAATATTGTACAATGAATTTACCTAACTGGAATACTATTAGTGTTAGTGGATACCATATAAGAGAAGCAGGTTCTACAGCAGTTCAAGAGGTCGCTTATACATTATCCAATGCTTTAGCATATATAGATGCAGCAATTAGTAAAGGTTTGGACATTGATGAATTTGCACCACAGATTTCATTTTTTTTCAATTGTCATAATGATTTCTTTGAAGAGGTTTCTAAGTTTAGAGCCTCCAGAAAATTGTGGTATGATTTAGTTAATGAGAGATATAGTCCAAAGAATAAAAAAAGTTGCCTACTAAGATTTCATACACAAGTCGCAGGGGTTTCATTAACAGCACAACAACCTCAAAATAATATTTCAAGAGTGACTATTCAGGCGCTTGCTTCTGTTTGTGGAGGCACACAGTCATTACATACAAATTCATTCGACGAAGCTATTGGATTGCCAACTGAGAAGAGTGCAACAATCGCACTCAGAACTCAGCAAATCATTGCAGAGGAATCAGGAGTTGCTAACGTTGCTGACCCGCTAGGAGGTTCATATCTGGTTGAAGGTCTGACATCTAAGATATATGATTTAGCAAGGGAAGAAATTTTGAAGATTGATAAACTTGGAGGTAGTATGAAAGCGATTGAGGCAGGATACCAACAGAGAGAGATTCATAAAGCAGCTTTTCGATTTCAGAAAGAAGTTGAATCTGGAATAAGAAAAATTATCGGTGTTAATTATGGGAAAAATGAAGAAGAAAATGACGAATATTCTATTCAATCTATTAACTCAAAAATTAGAGAACATCAAATTAAAAAAATTAAGGATTTAAAATCCAATAGAAATGAAAAAATATGTCAATCAATTTTAAGGGAAATTAATAAAATTTCTTCTACCGATGAAAATATTTTTCCAATTGTTTTAGAGGCTGTTAGAGCTAGATGTACGTTGGGTGAAATAATTAATTCTATGAAAGAAGAATTTGGCACATATCGGCCACCAAGTGGTTTTTAAGGTGAGAATATGAATGAAAAGAACGTAGAAATAGACCATATTGGGATTGCGACAAAAGATATTGATCAATCAAGTTTTTTTTGGGAGAAAATTGGATTTATTAAGGATTATGAAGACGAAATTGTCGAAGAACAAGGTGTTAAGGTTAGATATTTTTCATCTACAAATAAAAAGAGTAGCGCAAAAATAGAGCTTTTAGAGCCCACTGGTGAAGAAACTCCCATAGGAAAATTTTTGTCTAAATATGGTCCTGGAATACAACAATTATGTTTGAAAGTGAATAATTTAGAAGAACTTTTAGCTGATTTAATTGAATCAGGAGTAGAGTTAATCGATGAAGTACCTAAAATTGGTTCACATGGTTCCAAAATAGCTTTTGTCCATCCTAGAAGTACTGGTGGAGTATTGGTTGAATTAACAGAATATTGAGATTGTGATTTAGAAAATCATTTGAAATAGATTTTTTAGTTTGAAAATTATAAGCGTTATTATAAATGTTAATTATTAGGGCCAATAAAGGTGGATGATGTATGTTTAACGCCATTGTTGAAGAAGAAGAAGAAAAATCTGAAGTTGTAATAGATGATGACAAAAGTAAGGAATTAAAAGATAAGTTAGCACAAAGTATTGAAGATTTTTCTTCTGAGTTAAAGGAAAAACTAAGTCAGAGCCTTGAAGAAATTTCTTCAGCACCAGAGAAAGTGAAAATTAAAAAACCAATATGGAGTTTAAATTTATTCGGAAAAGCGATTTCCGTAAGTCTGTTATTTTCAGCATTGCTATCAATTATTGTATATTTCAATGCGATCTTAGGAATCTTCCCAGGGGGTTTATTAGGTGAGAGTAATTTCGGTGATAAATTCTATTATTATGTATTTTTTGAAAAATTAATAGGAACCTATCCTGAGAGTTCCTCTGCAGTTAGACCAACTTGGGAATTTGCTGGAAGTATCAGTCTACAAGATGTGATTTTACTTGCTTTATCAGGATTATTTTTGTTTTTAACATTTATAAAATTACAGATAAGAGGGTTCAAGTTGTTTTCTCAAGGTGTCGCAGTAGAGAATGCCAGTGAGGGTACAGATGAGATATTTAAATCCTCAAAGATACTTGTATTTTTGACATTGCTTATGTATATCTTAACAGTGATAGGGGCTGTAGTAATAGATAATAGGTTTGAAGATTCTGAAACAGTAACATTAGTAGGCGATGAAAGTCATTTAGTAAAACTTGATAGTGTTCATACAATTTCATGGCAGACTAAAGTTATCGAATCTGGGGAAAACTCATCTTATTCTGTCTTATTCTTAGACTCTTTCAATTGCGAGAAATTTGAAGACAAACTTTCTTTTACAGAGTCAGAAATGCTATCTAAGACAGATTTGAATAAGAGCTCATTTTTCGATCCAAAAAGAGTTTCTAGAGATAACTATTGTATTGCAATTACATCCACTAACTCAACCACTGAATTTCCAATGGTAGTTAAGTACTTAATTGAAGCAAGTTAAATTATTAAAAATTAACTTGTTATTGTATTCCAGTCATGGATTCAAACATTAAAAAGGGTATATTATTTTCATTTATTTTGGGAATGATTTCTTACTTGATAAACAGCTATTTGAGAAGTAATAATTTTTTTAGTCCAGGTGCTGGAACAATTGCCTTTTTACTGGGGGTAATATCTGGGCCATTCTTTATCGGTTTAAAATCAGGAGGTAAATACACTATTGAACGCGTATTACCAGTTTCAATTATATTAATTGGATTTGGTCTTAATTTAGAGGTATTATTTAATCCAAATGTAGGATTACTTGGAATTTTATTGATTTTTGCATCTACAACAATTAGTTTTGTACTATCTATTTTTATCGGAAGATTATTTAAAATGGATTCCAAATCTTCGCTAGCATTAGGGGCAGGTTGTGCGATTTGTGGAAATAGTGCTGTTATGGCCGTATCACCATCACTGAAATTGAAGGAAGATCAAGTTGCAGTAATTATAGCTACAATAAATATTCTCGGATTTTTAAGTTTTATTTTAATTCCAATTTTATCTGATGTAATTGGAATGACACAGCAGGAAGCAGGTATCTGGATAGGTACTGTGGTACATGCGGTTCCTCAAACTATTGCAGCTGGAGAATCGATAGGTTCAGAGGCATTAATCATTGCAACATTATTGAAATTATCTCGGGTTACGCTGCTAGTATTAGTGGTGCCTCTCTGTGCAATAATCGGCAATGCTGGTATTGAAAAGAAATCTAGTGGGCGGCCAAATTATAACATCCCCATTTTCATATATGGGTTTGTTATTTCTTCTGTTGCATGTACTTTTTTATTTCCATCAGAAATTTCCGAATTATTATTTTCATTTGGAAAAATACTCCTAATTCCAGTTATGGTTTCAGTAGGGTTCTTCACGAATTGGAGTAGTTTCAAAAATTCAGCACCATCAGCAATTTACGTAGGAACAATTACAACTTTAACCGTAATCGTTACGACATTTATTATTATCAGTGTATTTTAATCATAATTTATATGAAAGCATGATATTAGTCAACCTTTTGGACTGCACGTGTCAGGTTTACTTTTAAGCGTAAAAAATGTTACCAAGTCATTTGGTAAGATTAATGCATTAGAAAACTTAAGTATCGATATTCAGAAAGGAGCGGTAATTGGTCTTGTTGGAAGTAACGGCGCTGGAAAAACAACATTTCTTAGATTACTTTGTGGATTATATCGTCCGAACAGTGGAAATGTTGTTTTTATTAAGGATGGAATTGAAGACGATATTGAAAAATTTAGAAAGTCTATTGGGGTATTACCTGAATCTACGGGTTTATATCACAGATTAACAGCATGGGAAAATATTAGGTATCATTCTAGATTACACGGAATAGACGATACAATTTCATGGAATCGCACATTACGTTTTTCCAAAGCTCTATCCATAAATGAGGATTTAATGAGACACACTAGAGGATTTAGTAGGGGTATGCGACAAAAAACTGCATTACTTAGAGCCTTAGCTCATGGGCCTGAGATTTTATTGTTAGACGAACCTACTGCAGGTCTCGATGTAACTAGTGCTAGACTAGTTAGAAAATTAGTACTTCAACTAAAGGAAGAAGGGGGAACCGTAATTTATTCAACACACAATTTATCAGAAGCTGAGAAAGTATGTGATAGGATAATTATAATGCATAATGGGCAATTAAGATTTGATGGTACTAATGAAGATCTATTGTCTGAAACAGACACAAAATCTCTTGAGGACGCTTATGTTAAATTAACAAATGATGATGCTAGGATTAAGGATAAAGTTGAGCAGGAGGGGTGGTTTGCAAAAACATGGAGGCAGATTTTTACTAGGAATATAGAATATGCATTTCAGGAGGATGAATAATGAATCTGTCTTCCAAATTTAAGAATATTTTAACAATTTCTAATAAAGAGCTCGTTGACTATATTAGGGATTGGAGGACTTTACTTGCAGTCGTATTGGTTCCTTTACTAATGTTTCCGACTATATTTTTTGTTTTACCAATTGTGTTACAATCAGAACTTGATGAACGTCAATCTTTACACTTAGATATTAGAGTGGAAACAAATCAAGATTCTTCTGAGATTCAATTTTTATTAGATGGTTTTTCAGAGAATTTACTAAATTACTCAATTTTTGAGTTGGATGAAAATATCAATATTAATGATACTTCAATGTTGATGGAGGGAATTAAAAATTTAAATTATAGTTCAGTATTAAGGCTTACTTATGATTCAAATACTACGATATGGGAATATTACATAGTATACGATTCAACTAAAGAAAGTTCAGGTGAAGCGTACCTTAGAATTTCAAAAATTCTTTCTGACTGGGAGGAAAATCTAACTTCAGAACGAATTTCTAACGAAGGTCTCAATGAAGAAGCAATATTAAATCCAGTCAAACCTTGGGAAATTTCTCAAGGAGATATTGCAACCGCTGGTGAACAAGCAGGATTTGTTTTTAGTTTCATAATACCACTTTTTGTGTCTATTTGGACGGCCACATCTGGAGTTCAACCTTCCATTGACATGACCGCAGGTGAAAGAGAAAGGGGAACCTTGGAATCTTTACTTTGCTCTCCTTGTACAAGATTTGAATTATTATTAGGTAAATGGTTAGCAGTGACTTGTATAGTTGGTGTAAGTATTTTTCTTCAATTAACTGGATTAGTTTTTGCTATTTCATTTTTAATGAGCGGCACTTTCTTAGAACCTCCTGAATTATCATTAACATCTATTCTTCTTTTCTTGGTTGCCGTTTCCGTATTTGGTATTATGGTCGTAGCATTAGAGATGGCTGTTTCTATGAGGTCTCGTAGTGTGAAAGAAGCCGGATCAATTCTGGGACCAATGATGATTTTTTTCTTTTTACCTGCAATTTTCGCTCAATTTATTAATTTAGAGGGAGTTGAGCTATTCTGGTTTGCGGTTCCTGCCGTAAATGTTCTATTGGCTATGAGGGAGCTTCTTCAAAATGAAATTTATTTTATGCATGTTTTAGTATGGATTGTATCGAGTTTATTTTATGCAGGATGTGCAACATGGTATGCCTCGAGACAATTTTTAAGAGAAGATTTGGTTGAATCTATTAGTTAGTCTTAATTAAGATTATAACTAACTTATCCTAGGGACAAATGTGATTAAAATTTACGAAGCAAATTTTATCTTCTACATTATCTGTATTTATAATCTTGAATTTTTGAAAAACATATTTTCAAATAATTGAGTGATGATTATGGGTTTGATGATTGTTCATGCTAGACTGCTTTTTGTAGCATTTGTTTGGGGTTTAGGTTGGACTGCTGGTAGAGTAATTGCGACCAATTTCCCTCCAATTACTGCGGCATGGCTGCGCTATATTCTAGCTGTGTCAATCTTTCTGATTTGGATTAATTACTCTAAAAATTACAGATTCCCAACTTTTGGGGAGTGGAAAAGACTATTCTACATAGGTTTATGTTCGACTTTTTTTTATCAGTTATTCTTTATGTTTGGGATGATGTTCACTGCTGCAGGAGACGCATCTTTGATGATAACATTTAATCCAATTATTACTGCGTTATTGGCAATTCCATTATTGGGTGAAAAAATGACTAAAAAACTAGGTTTTGGTCTTTTTCTTGCTTTATGTGGTGTTACGGTATTGTTTATTTATTCTCCAAATGTTAGTATTCCAACTCCAGAAAGAATATTTGGAAATATATTAATAATCCTTGCAGCTTTGTCATGGGCATCATCTACAATTTTAAAGAAAAAGGCCATGACTTCAACAACAATTGATTCAAAAGAACCCCTCTCGCCACTCCAGCTAACAGTTTGGTCGTCTGTAATAGGGTTACTAATTTTAACTCCTTGGGCTGGGATAGAATTGATTACCACAGGATGGCCTAAATTCAGCATAGAGGTAGTATCATCAATAGTATTCCTGGCTGTATTTTCCACAGTATTGTCATATGTTTGGTTTGCTGAAGGGGTAAAAATAATTGGAGCTAATCGTGCAGCTTTATACGTATATTTGGTACCACCTTTCGGTATTTTTGCTGGTTGGTTATTAATTGGGGAGCAACTTGGTTATTCGTTATTAGTTGCTTTTGTACTAATTGTGGGTGGTGTTTCATTAGCACAAAGTTCTGAATAACAAAGTTATAAATGATGTAAAAATTTAAAAATTCTTAAAATAATAATATTTAATTATTTCACAATTTAAGACATAATAAAACCATTTTATTCACATATAATAGCAGAGTAATACTCAGGTAATATTATAAATATTGTTTGTTAGGCTAAATCATGCCTAAAGTAAGTTTGGATATGCCTGCGGAATTACTTTCTGATCTCAAAGAACATGTAGGAGATGATCATAAATTTGTTAGTGTTGCAGATGCAATTAGAACTGCTTGTAGGAAGTTATTAGATCAGTTAGATGAAATTGATGCTAGGCATGGTAGAATGGGTAGTGATTGAATGGATATTTCTAGAGATGGAGCGAAGAAGGCTATTGAAGTAATTGTAAGATACCTTGAATCTGAAAAAGATGTATTGAGGGAAGGTTTGATAGATACTCCAGAAAGGGTATTGAAATCTTGGGAGGAAATATATTCTGGGTATTCATTAGATCCAAAAGACATCTTGGAATCCACCTTTAATGCTGAAGGATATGATGGAATTGTACTTCTTAAAAATATAGAATATAATTCTACTTGTGAGCATCATTTACAGCCATTTACTGGTAAAGCACATGTGGCCTATATACCTATAGAACGCATTGTGGGAATAAGTAAATTGGCTAGGCTAGTAGATTTACATACCAGAAAATTACAAAATCAAGAAAGAATTACAAAGTTAATTGCAGACGATATCGAAGAACATCTTAAACCACTAGGATGTGCGGTAATTATTGAAGGAAGCCACGGTTGCATGAGTTGTCGAGGTGTTAAAAAGCAAAATGCGATAATGACTACTAGTTCAATGAGGGGAGTATTTTTTGATAAGTCACAAGCTAGGGCAGAGCTAATGCAACTAATTCAAGGAAATTAACTGATTAATATGAATTATCCAATAGTAGAAATTTTTCACAGCGTGCAGGGTGAAGGTTATCATTCAGGTGTGTCAAGTATTTTTGTTAGATTCGGAAGATGTAATTTGAGATGTGAATGGTGTGATACAGATTTTAACAAATTTGATTACAAAACACTTGACGAGGTTTTAGAAATTATTTCAGAATTTGATTGTAAAAATATTATTTTTACTGGAGGTGAACCAGCACTTCAAGATTTAGAACCAATTATAAATAATTTAAGACCAAAAGGCTATAAATTTTCTATAGAAACTAATGGTACTGTTGAGTTAGAAGATGGTCTGTTAGATTGGATATGTGTCAGTCCTAAAGATCAACTATACCCTAACGTTTCAATAAAACAAAGAACTGGAAACGAACTGAAGTGTGTTTATGTTGGACAGGATCTTTCGATGTACGATGGTTTAAAAGATGGTTTTGAGCATTTATATTTACAACCTTGCTACAATGAAAAGAATGATATAGCTTCAAACGGAATGTTATTTAGAGAAACCGTAGATGTAGTAAAAGAGAATCCAGAATGGACATTGTCATTACAAACTCATAAATGGTTGGGTGTTGACTAATGGGGAAAAGAGCTGTTATAGCTTTTTCAGGTGGGATGGATTCTACTGGTCTATTATTAGATTTATTGTCACAAGGTTATAATGTAAAAGCGATTTCTTTTAATTATGGTCAAAAACACGAAATTGAAATTGATAAAGCTAGAAAAAATATTCAATATTTATTCTCGAATGGGATTCAAGTGGAGCATGAAATAGTTAATCTTGAATCAATTACAAAATTATTACACAGTTCCTTAACCAGTTCTGAATTAAATGTTCCCGAGGGTCATTATGAAGAAGAGCAAATGAAATCTACTGTAGTCCCTAATAGGAATGCTATATTTTCTTCAATTATTTATGGCTGTGCATTATCTGACTCTATTAGATTAAAATGTGACATTATTATTGCTTTAGGGGTGCATTCAGGTGATCACGCAATATATCCTGACTGTAGAGCAGAGTTTTATAATTCCTTAAATCATTCATTCACTATTGGAAATTGGAATTCAGATAGAGTAAGTTTATATTTACCTTATGTAGAATATGATAAAAGCTACATCTTAAGGAGAGCATTAGATTCTTGTAGAAAACTTGATTTAGATTTTGATTATGTTTTTTCGAATACTATTACCTCTTATAACCCAGATGCTTCAGGTCGTTCATCAGGTAGATCGGGTGCAGATATTGAAAGAATTCTGGCTTTTGACTCCATTGGTAGGAGAGATCCGATTGAATATGTTAAAGAATGGAATGAAATATTAAGTGAAGCTAAAATCACAGAGAAAAATTATATTGAGGGGAAATAATGACTGCTAAATCATATTCGTCTACCAAAACGTACAGAAATCTACCTTGTGCCCATAGACAATGGAAAAATGAAGGTCATTGTTCATATGTTCATGGGTATTCTCGTGAATTTATTTTTCATTTCGCTTGTGAAGAATTAGATAAACATGGATGGGTAGTCGATTTTGGTGGCCTAAAAGAATTAAAGAAATTTTTAGAGCATTGGTTTGATCATACCCTACTATTAGCTAGAGATGATCCACTTCTTTCAGAATTTAGGGAACTAGAATTGAAAGGTGCCTGTGATATAAGAGTTCTTGATTCTGCTTCAATCGAATTTTCAGCAAAATTTGTATATGAATTTGCTAACGAATTAATTGCTAATTTCACAAATAAAAGGGCATGGTGTTACAGAGTTGAAGTGAGAGAGAATGATAAAAATTCTGCAATTTACCAACCAGATGAATGACTTTTATTCTACTCTTCTCTTTCTATTTCTCTTCCAATCTTCATTCTTATTTAGAAACTGTATTGCAGTCGTGGAATCTATTAAAACTCCTAGCATTTGCTGGACTTCTAAATCTGTAGGATTTCCTCTCATTATTGTTCTTATAAATGTTTTAGCTATTGAGTGTTTTCTTTCAGATGGCCATGGTAGAGATTCCTCAAGTTTTTGTAATTGTGTTCTAAGTAAATTTCTAATTTTTGGATCTAAATTTCTCTCCTTAGAAATAGAATTTTTCTTAATTCCAGGGTCCTCAGAATCACAGTTCTTTAAATGATATTTGTGTAGTTCATACAAGACTACAGACACTGAATGTGATAAATTCATAATTGGATAACCTTCCCAAGTTGGAATACTAGTTAATAGGTCGCACATAATTAACTCATTTTGAGTTAGGCCTTTACCTTCTGGGCCGAAAACAATAGCAATCCTTCCTGAATTGAGATATATTTTTTTTGAAATTTCTTCAGGGCTAATAAAATGTCTGGTCATAATTCTTTTTCCGAATTCTCTTTTTCCACTCGTTCCAATTACTAATGAACAATCTTTTACAGCGTCACTCAATTTACTGTGTATGACACAATTTTCTAAAATAATACGGGCATGTTTCGCTCTTTTTCTGGCTTCCTCCCCAATTGATAAATCAGGCGATACTAAATGTAAATTATTAAAACCAAAATTCATCATATTTCTCGCAATTGCACCTAAATTTCCTTCGATAGATGGTCTAACTAATATTATTTTCATTTGGTATGGATATGAGGGTAAAGGTATTTTTTGATATTCACCCATCTTCAAACCCCACAACTATAATCTCATATTGAATAAATGAAAAATAAGAAACCGTCTGAATCTCTGTCTTTCATTATTATGCTATGTCTGTGAATACCTCTCTTTTTTAAAAAATCTAAAAATTCTGACAACTCTATTTTATCATTACTTTTAGCAACAATCGGTGAAGAGTACCAATCAACAATAATTGCCATTTTACTCAATCTGTTCTTCTTTGAACGTATCTTGTAATATATCCAGCAATCCAATTTCTCATTCTTTTATTGGCTCCTTCTGTGTATTTTTCTACTAAATTCTTATTATTTTCGAAATCTGGTGTAAACTCACCAGGGTATTCATTTACTAATTTAATTGCTCTTATTTTAACAAACGATGGTCTAATTCGTCCCAATTTTAATCCTCCATTAATTTAACTTCAATAGGAATATCTTCTTCATCATGTCTGGTAATCTGTAGCCTGACTCTTCTGGGCGGGTTTTCAATTCCATTTTTCCAGATATGCTCATTTACTCTAGGGTCAATCCAAACAGATTCATCTATTCCAACTTTTAAATGCCTTTGAACTTGATTTCTAATTTCAGATATGGCCCTAGATGCTCGCTTATTTCTTGGAACATTCCATGCTGCTCTGAGTGGTACTGTTAATTCACTTATCGCTCCTCTTGCCAAATAATCACCTTTGCAATTTACTTCTTCTCCACATGTGTCTTTTTGGATGTGTATTCATCTTTCTTGAGGTCTTAAGTGTGACCCAAACAGGTACTCTACGGTTTTGTTTAGTGACTTTTTGAAGTCTAAGTTTTTTAGCCAAAGGTTTGTGTTTTGCCATGATATCACCTAATATTTATCTAAACCAATGTTATTTTCATTTGCCTCTTTTCTGACAGAATGCGAACAATTATCTAAAAATTTCTGACCTTCACTAGTTAATTTTCTACCTCTGGTAATTTCTACATTTTCTCCATAGACATTTTCAATTGATTTGACTAAACTTTTTTCGACTAATCCAGCATTTTCAAGTTGAATTAATGCGGTCCTAATAATGTGCCTTGATCCTGATTTAGCTCTGTTAGGTTTTACATTTCTGTTCCTAGGACCGCCAAATTCGTCTGCCAAATGCTTAACTCCAATTGGCCCCAATCTTGCTACTTTTCTAAGTATAGCTGCACACCGCATTTCCCACCAATCATCTTGAACGGGTGGCCTTTCTCTGTTAGAACCTGTTTTAACATCATCAGACCATTCAGGCCTATTAATGGCTTCCATTTCACTTAATTTTGATGCTAAAGAGGGCAGTAATAATGATGCAGGAACGTCATAGTGCGTAGTCATTGTATCACCGAGCGTCCTGCCCACAAACTTCCCGTATAAAACTACGATGGGCATATTTTGTTCACAATTACACTACGAACCTTGAAACGAGTAGAATTATTGCGATAATCATGCGGGAAGCGATGAAGCAAAATCCAAATATGATTCGTACTGTATTAATCCTCTCTTTTACGCTAATATTTATACTTGCATACGCTGTTTACGGGGCTTCAAATAATTCTGGTTATTATCTATACAAATCATCAAAAATTAACTCCGATGCTGAGTTAACTACCATTGGAAATACCCCCGTATTTCAAAACGGAAAGACGGTTTGGATATGGGAATTTGAAACCAGTACCACAAATTTAACTTGGGTCAATGTTACTGTTAGTGGGGCCCATGAAAATTCAAACTTGAAAGTGATTAATGTGGACGGTTCATTCTGGTCACACCCTGAACTTGGAGATATTAATTCAGACTTTAACTGCGCCGATCGTGTAAGTAAAGACGGTGAAGATATATGGGTTGTTGTGGATTGTCAAACTGGTTCAACCCATACTATGTTACTAGACGAAGGAAATGGAGTCTTCGTGTCATTAACACATCCTAATCCAGCTATCCGAGATGGAGGCACTGTTAGAGCCGACGATTTTTACTCTGCATTAAACATTTCAAATACTATATTCAACAACACACATGAATCAGGATTATGGCAAATTTCTATAGAATCAGAAGGAAATCAGTCTCATTTAGATCCAACACTGAGCGTCAATTACGTAAATGAAGAAATAATTAGCATAGAATTATTTACAATAGATGCAGCTACCGAGATGCTATGGTCCATGGCTGCATTGATTGGATGTTTCATGATTTTGTTAGTTCCTGCTTTCTTAATTTATTTCATTTCTAGGCAATCTGATAAAAAAGAAAGAGAAGAATTACTATTAGCAATAGAAGATGACGAAACCTGAATGTCAATGGTTTGAAATAGTAATCTCTCATACTCTTTAATCGTGGCATCTCGCTTCATGGTGTGTATTCTTACTTTGTTGATGTTTAATTCTGTTTCATTATTTGACAATATAGATTCTATCCAACTGTCAAATTCTTTACAAGTTAATAATGTAGTTCATAAGTCATCAGGTATTGACTTATCTCCATCATTATTTGATTTTCAGTATGTCAGCGACACAGATTATCTAGCATATGGATTATTATCAAGTTATGACTGTTGCGATACCGTGAATCGTCCAGACACTCTTTGGGTAGTTGATGGTATGCTAAATAAAGAACAAAAAATATCTGTAACAATAGAGAACAGAGGAATTGTTGACAGTGGGCAGTTTGATTTAAGAGTTTTAGTAGAGCATAATGAGTATAGTGATTTTGTTTTATTTGAACAATTAATACAAGTTGATAGCATAACAGCCACAGGTTCAAAAATTGTTGAAATAAAATGGATTCCAGATTATTCTGGAAATCATACTATTAGAGCAATCACGTCACATCCTCAGGATTCTGATATTGCAAACGATGTTCTTTCAAGGCATTATACTATAGGGAATATTTACGAAAATGCTGATAATGTCGGTGTCTGGTCTACAATGTCTAACTATTGGTCTATAGATCAAGATACTGGTATCAGTCCACATGATTTTTCATCATTTAGTAAAAACTCATTTTATGTTGGTGATACTTCAATTAATGCATACGGTAATAATTGGGACGAAAATATGGAAACCTCATTTATTGATTTTAGTGACAGGGTAAATTCTCCGCAGAAATCATTTCAAATATCTTTTTTGGCTTCTGGAGCAAGTAGGTCAGGTGATTATTTGAACCTACAGATACTTAATTCTCAAAACAGCTGGAAAACACTAGGTTCATTAAGTAATGTTATAGATCCTAATGGTGAGAATTGGAATTTATTTAATTATTTTTTAGACCCACAAGAAATGAATTCCAATTCTAAAATCCGATTCAATTTTGACTCAAATGCAGTAAATACAGATGTTGGTTACTGGATAGATGATTTTGTAATGGTATATGATCAAGCAGCTAAAAACATAGAATATAGCCCTAAAATTGCAACTTTATCTAACGGAGAGGCCTCTGCTGAGGAATGGTCCACACATCAACTTCAAATTATTAATCAAGGTAACTTAGAGGATAGAGTATATTTTGAGATGAAGGATTTACCTGATAATTGGCTTTGGTCTATAAACTATCTTAATGGCGGTCCTGTTGATAATCAAATTGGAATAGAAATACCTAAGGGTGAATCTCGATCTCTTGAACTTAAAATTAGACCTGCTGATGATTCAAACATTGGAATTGAAGATTTAAGTATCAGTGTTATATCTTTTAATTCTCCAGGAATCTCTAAGGATTCGAAAGAATTTAAACTAGATGTTCTCCCAACATACCTTCCAAAATTCCAATTTGAAGAAGAATCTGGATATTGTAGGCCGGGTAATGTTTGTGAATTCAATGTTTCTTTGATTAATGCTGGGGATGCAGATGATATATTTTCAATATCATCTGAAAATTTTTTGATTAGAAATGAATGGACTTTTGGAATAGCTTGGAATCAGGTACAATCATTAGAATTGAGTCCTGGTGATTCGGCATTCATTCAGATGGTTGTGGATGTTCCAACTAATGCAATTGCTGGACAATTTAGTAGTATTATCTTAACTGCTACAAGCAACGAGAGACCAGATGTTGAAGTTAAGTTCAGAGTCAATGCTACAGCCGGAATGGTGTCTAATGCATTCATGGCTGTGGATATTATTGGATTAGACAGTACAGTAAAAGAGCCTATACCTGGCTCAACAGTTGAACTTCCATTTAAAATATGGAATAATGCATCAGCTTTTGATATTTTTGAACTTTGTTTCATACGACAAGGTTTTCGAAGTTGGGTTATTGAATCAGAATTTTCAGAATCAATTATAGTTGACGGAGAAGATTGCGCTAATCCACATGTTTTTGAAGTCCAAGGACTTAGTAGCAGGGAGATTAAACTTTCAATACATGTACCTGAAAATGCACAAAAAAGTGATTCTGGGCCCAGTTTAATTCCAGTTTTAAAAAGTTTGAGAAGTGGTGAAACTATTCCATCGATAGAATTCAATCATTTTTCGGTGAGGATGGTTAGCAATCTAACGATTTCAAATTTAGAGAGTAATTATTACATGAATCCTGGAAGTCAAAATATACTTACTTTTGAAATTAATAATTTTGGAAATGGTGCAGACATTGTAAAATTTAATGTAGAGAATCTCGATTATGATTGGGAGTATTGGTTTACAGACGGGGTAGAAGTAATTGAAAATTACCAAATATCACCCATTTACGATGGCGGAAGCAATATTAAAATCAATCTACATGTACTTGTTCCTCAAGAAGTTGAAAGTCAAAAATTCATTGATTTCTATATTTCTGTGGTATCCATTCAGAATGATAATGAAATTAATTTATCTAATAATTTGATAGAGTATTCTGGAGAGACTGCAATGCTATTTTTACCAGAATGGGTGATTAGTCCAATTAATCAGATATCAACAGCAGCTGGTGAGGAAATAAGATTAAATGCTACGTTAGCAAATTTAGGCAATAGCGTAGACAAAAATCTGAAAGTAAAATTCGAATTGGAGTCTAATAATGATATATCTGATATTAATGTTTTTTTAAAAGTTCCAATGTACAGTGACGAATATTATTCTGAAAGTGAATGGGCATCTATTCCTTTGGGAAAACAGCAATTTGCAAATATAGAAATTTTAGTGATAATTCCTGCTGAAACTATTGTACCTACAGATTTAAATTTGAAATGGATTGTACAAGGAGGAAGTAACCAATTAGGCATATCAAAGAATTTGAGCAATATTACAAAGATTGATATCTCAATTTATAGAAATGTATTCGCTGACTTTAATTTTGACGTCTACTCTTTTGATTTGAATGAAAGGATTTATTTTTCTATAGATTTAGTGAGTAGCTCAACAGTTATTGAGGAATTGGAGCTTAAAAATGTTATATCTGAGGGTGGTGAATTAAGTTGTGATGACCCTTCTAAAGATGGTGAATTTAAAGTGATTATTCCAGCGTCAAACTATAGAATAGAAAAAATATCCAGACTGGATTGTAGCCTCGTTTTTAATACTCCTGGATTGAAAGAGGTTGATTTTAGAGTGGTTGACAAATACGGTAATTTATTATCATCTTTAGGTGTAGAAATCGATATAATGGATTCTGATTCAAAAAATAGACTGCATTTACTTTTTTCAGAGAATGCTGGTTTTACTGCCTTATTTACATTATTTACAGTGATGATAATAATTTTATTAGCTATATTTGTTAGACAGAAAAGTAGTATTGTTTTTGATGACACTTTGGATATTATTGCCTTAGATAATTCAAATAATTTACATATGCGAAATTATAATTTGCAGAATCAAGATGCTATGAATTTGAATAATTCATTGGCACCAAGTAATAACTTGAAAATTAACAATGATACAGATTATTTACAACCCACTAAATTTATACTTCCTAAATCTAGACCCCCTGAATCAGATAATAGTTTATCTCTTGAAGATGCTTTTGGATCTTTATTAGGTAATGAAAAATAATGTTAGTTGTGGTTAAATGGTATTTCCTCCTTTGTGGTATTTTCTTCTTTTCTTTGTTAGTTTTTTTGGAGTGACATCTTGGTATTTGAGGAATTATACACAAAAAGAAGATTTATTAAGATTAACATCTACTTTAGGTATAATTTCAATGTTAACCTTATTGTTTTGGACTCTAGGAATGGAGGTGTAAAAATTAACGATTTAAGTGAATTTTATCCTACTAGAACACCTGTCTGGTGGGCACGTAGAGGTCTAGTGGAATTAGATTTAGATGAGCCCGGAGTTACAGGGAGGTTAATAGTGATTAGAATCTGGAAAGAATTTCACAATTTGAGGGGGTTTCGAAAAATATTCCAGAACCTTGAAAAATTAATGTTTAAAATCACAGGCGGTCCTAAAGTCCTAAGAAGACCTCTAGATGATATGAATAGTTTACTTTGGGAATTATCCAATGGTTTCAGAACATTTCGAGAAATTTGTAAAATATTGGATGATGTTTTTGCTGAACATATTCACCCTGTTGAAGAGAGAACTGCTATGGCATTAAGACAATTTGAGTCATTAGGGTTTATTGTTATGTTAAAAGAAAAGTTTGATCAAAGTTGGCTTAACGGACCAGGATTAAATAATTTGGAAAACCCTTTGCCAGACCCAGATCCTAAGTTGGGGTTGGACTGGTCGCCATTGGAAGAGTAAATAGAAAATATTACTTGTTTTTAAAAAGCAATGTGGTTTGAAATAATGATTCCATCATATTCTCTAACCTTTCCATTAGTAATTCATTTTTTAACAATCCGTCTTCATTAAAGGCATCTTTAATGCTGGGAACTGCAATTTGTTCTGGAATTGCCCAACCATGTATCCATCTTACGGCAATTCTCATTTGATTAAGTGTGTTGGAATTAGATTGTCCTCCTAAGGTTGACATTAACCCGAATGGTTTACCGCTAACATGTTTGCTGTATATCCAATCTAGCTGATTTTTCATTACTCCAGACATACAACCGTGATACTCAGGTGATGAAAGTAAGTATGAATTAACTTCTGTGGCTAAATTTTGGAATTCATTTACATTCTTATTTTCCCAACTTCCTTCTTCACCGACAAGTGGTAATGGTTTTTCATTAAGATCCCAAAAAATAGTTTCTGCGCCCAATTCCTTCAAAATATCTAAACCTAATTTAACCAACTTAGAATTATTAGAGTTTAAACCGTAACTTCCAGAAATTCCTAGTACTTTAATTGCGCTCATAATTTAATTGGCGATATAGTATTATTTAATGTTTTTATATTTTTATTGTTAAATTATATCTCAGAGATGATTCTATACCAAATGATAATTACGGGTAAACGTTCAGGGATAATAAATGAGCGTTGATGAAATAATAGATGGAAATGCTGAGCAAGGCATTGATAAATTAATTTCAGAGGGAGAATATTTCTATAGAAAAGGACGCTATGCCGAATCACTTAGGGTTTTCAACCATGTAATAAGCTTGGATCCAAGTCAAAGTTTGGCTTGGTTCAACAGGGGTGTACTGTTAGAAACTAAAGGGGATCTAAAAGGAGCTCAGCAATCATTTGAGATATCTTTGGACTTAGATTCATCATTTGCTCCTGCTGCAGCAAATTTAGCAGTTTTACTTGACAGGATTGGTGACAACTCTGAAGCTACCAAATGGGCTTTAAATGCAATGAGCACTTTTGATAGCCATCCACTCCTAAAAGCTATTGTTGATAAGTCGGCAGGAGTGGTTCAAAAATCACCTGCAAAAGATTGGAAAGAAGTTAGCGGTTGGGGTTCATCAAAATCTGGTAAAGCCCCTAACGCTGCAATAATTATACCTCCTCAAAAAGGAGAAGAAATTAATTTTGAGGGGGGCCCAAAAGAAATTAGTTCATATGAATTTGATGCTGATGATTTAAATGAGATTATGGAGATACACAATTTAGAAAGTAAAGAACAGCTGCTACGAGAAGCAACACTTCATGATAGAGATACAAATTTAGTTCTTGACAGGGGTGAATTAGAAAATGCAGCAAGAACAGTAAAGTTTATTGATTCAAAAATACCAAAGGAAGCTGAATCAATTAGTGTGGATGTTGTTACATTAGAAGCTGAATTAAAAGAATTAATTAAAAACGGAGATTATGAGAAGGCTGTTGAATTGGCTAAACCTCAATTAAAGAATCAAGCTGAATTTGCACCGATATGGGCTTTGTCTGGGGGAGCTAAAGCTAAGATGAATGATTTAAAATCTGCAATAATTGACCTTAAAAAATCAATTGAATTGAATCCATTTTCATCTACAGCAAATCATAATTTAGGAGTTATGTTGAAAAAATCATCAAAATTAGAAGAATCTTTATTTTACTTCGAAAAGGCTCTTGAAATAGATTCTGATTATCTAAAAGCGGCAAATAATCTAGTTAATACTGCAAAAGAATTAGGTAGGTCTGATTTAGAATTAAAAGGATATAGAACATTACTTAGAGAGAATAGCTCTCATCCAAACCGTTTAGAATTTGTCAGATTATTGTTGTCCCTAGCAAAGTCAGAGTCGAGCGTGTTAGGAACAATTGAACAACCACTAACCATAAAAGAAGGGCCTTCATTAGCAAAAGAAGCATTACTCCATTTGAAAGATGATATGTCACTAGATGAATCAATTTTAATTGCCGAAGCTATGTTTTTTGCCGATCAACATGTTGAATCTGTCGAGCAATGGAAGAAATTAATTGTTGAAAACCCTAAGGAATCTAGAATTTGGTCAGGACTTTCTCGTTCTTTGGAACGAATTGGTGAGTATGATAAATCAGAAAAGTGTAAAATTAAAGCCGAAGAACTATCAAGTACCAGTGAAAGTTTTGAAAATTTACTAAATCCAGATCGAATCAATCAAAAATCTGAATCCGATGAGGACCATAATAAAAATTTCGTTGATTTACAATCTGCTGCGAGCAACCTTCCCAAATTATCTAATGAAATTCATGATTTAGGAGATAATGCTGTTGAATGGTACAACAAAGGTTTATTGTTAATGTCAGAAAATAAATTTTCTGAGGCAATAAGTTGTTATGATAAATCACTAACTCAAGTATCTGAGGATTTAAATCTAAAAATAAAAATAATAAATGGTAAAGGAAGTGCATTTTATGGTATGAAGATGTACGCTGAGAGTATAAATTCTTATCATGAAGCAATGATGTTAGACCCTTCCAGTGTTTCAGGCTTAGTATTATACAATCTTGGAGTGTCCTATGCAGAATTAAAATCTTATCAAGATGCAATTAATTGTTTTGAACAGGCAATCCCAAGGCTTTCTGATAGTGAAACAATTTCTCGTGTAAAAAGTCAAATAAAAATATGTAAAAAGTTACATAAAAATTAAAATGATTGTTATGGGAAATCAAAAAAAATTTAGTACTATTATTTCCAGAAGATTTAATAAAAATAGTATAAAATTAAAAACTGATTATGTTGCAGTCGAGTTACCACTGGAAATATCTTTTAAAAATGATAAAGGTGAATCAACTAATATTACAATTTTAATGAGAACTCCAGGAGATGATTTAAAATTAGCTGTTGGTTTTCTAATTACAGAAGGAATTATTCACAATAATTCTGTTAGTAAGTTAAATTATGAGTCTTCGGAAAATAAAATAGAATTTATCTTCGCTTCAGATGAAATGCCAGAAATT